>ENA-UOJN01000102-UOJN01000102.1-human-gut-metagenome-genome-assembly--contig:-C125IIP-NODE-102-length-67820-cov-37.092954_pt1 | contig 67820 bp, 65 predicted proteins | sample MGYA00242350_ERZ723897 | MGnify/ENA metagenome assembly ERZ723897 | reverse complement strand
ATCGAACCCGCATCCCCAGCTTGGAAGGCTGGTGCCCTGGCCATTGTGCTACACCTGCAAGAGCCCTCCGCAACCTGTCAGCTTTTGCATGATAGCACGGAAGAGGCATAATGTCAAGATGGAATTTTATACTTGCATCGCAAAATATGCGTTTTTCGGCATTCGCGATGAAAAATTGCTTGCAACCGCGCGGAAGTCATGGTATCATACCATGGTATGCAGCGGTATCGAAGCGGTCATAACGGGGCTGACTCGAAATCGAGTCGGTCGCTTTCCGGAGTGGCCTCGCAAACCCTTGATACTTCTGGCTTCTTCCGCTTTTCTACACTTTTTCAAAACTGAATATCTACGGTTTTTCTACGCTTTGTCTACGATTTCTACACCTGGTTCTCAATCAGCCGGAAACCCGCAAAGCCTTGAAAATACAGCATGGAGATGTATCGAAGTGGTCGTAACGAGGCTGACTCGAAATCAGTTGACGGGTCAAACCGTCCGGGGGTTCGAATCCCTCCATCTCCGCCAGAGCCTGCAGTGGTGATTCCACTGCAGGTTTTTATTTATGCCAGCTGTTCCTCTTTTTCAGGGCGGTTGAACATACCGTTCATGGCGTTTGCCGAAGCCTCCTGTGCCGAGTAGTCGAGATGTGCATAGATGTCTGCCGTGGTGGAGAAGGTACTGTGACGCAGCCAGATTTGGATCTGCTTCATGGAGATACCGTTGCTGAGAAGCAGGCTGGCGCAGGTGTGACGAAGATCATGGAAGCGAACCTTGCGAAGCCCATACTTCTCGATGAGCCACGGGAAATGCTCCGTTGCATAGTTCGGACGCAGAAGTTTTCCGCACTGGTCAACGCAGATGTAGTCGAGGTAGTCCCGGCAGTAACTTTTTTTGAAGAGTCTCCGATACATCTCCTGCTTCTCTTTCTCCTCCAGCAGGATGATTCCTACTGCTGGAATCAGAGGTAGTGTTCGGAAGCTGGATTTGGTTTTCAGGACATCCTCGCCCATCGGGACGAACTTTCCATCCACCTCTGCTTCGATGACCTTGTGACGGATGGAGATCGTTTTGTGTTCCATGTCGATGGCGCTCCACCGCAGTCCGAGAACTTCGCTTCGCCGCAAGCCATAGTATGCTGTTATGCTCTGATAGTGCCTTGCATGAGAATTGCTGACCGCTTGCGTCCTATTTTTCAAACAGGTACAGCAGGTATCCGTAGCCCTCGGTCTCCATTTTTTCATAGGGGACGAAGCGCAGGGCTGCGCTGTTGATGCAGTAGCGTACGCCGTTCGGCGACTCCGGATCGCCGGTGAATACATGGCCGAGATGGGAGTCTCCGGCGCGGCTTCTGACCTCCGTGCGGCGCATTCCGTGGCTCAGGTCCTCCAGTTCCACCACGGCAGGCTCTTCAATGGGCTTTGTGAAAGCCGGCCAGCCGCAGCCGCTCTCGTACTTATCCGTGGAGGAAAAGAGCGGCTCGCCGGTGACGATGTCCACATAGATGCCCTTTTCAAACTTGTCCCAGAACTCGCCCGTGAAGGCGCGCTCCGTGCCGCTCTCCTGCGTGACGCGGTACTGCTCCGCCGTCAGCTTGTCCCGGATGGACTCCGCCGCGGGCTTCTGATAGTCACCCGGGTCGATGCGCAGCCGGGAGAAGAGCTCCATCTCCGCGCGCGGGATGTGGCAGTAGCCGTTCGGGTTCTTTTCGAGGTAGTTCTGGTGGTATTCCTCGGCGGGATAGAAGTTTTTGAGCGGGCCGATCTCCACGAAGAATTTTTCGCTGCGGCCGCGCTCGATCTCCGCGATGCGCTTCACCGTCTCTCTCGCGCTTTCGTTGGTGAAGTAAACGCCGGTCTGGTACTGGCTGCCGCGGTCGTTGCCCTGCCGGTTTTGCACCGTGGGGTCGATCACATAGAAGTAGGCCAGCAGCAGCGCGTCAAGGCTAACCTGCTCGGGGTCGTATTCCACCCGCACGGTCTCCCGAAAGCCGGTCTCTCCCTTGCAGACGGTCTTGTAATCGGCATCCGCCTCGCAGGTGCCGTTGGCATAGCCGCTCTCGGCGTCGATAACGCCGGGGATGGACTGCATCAGCTGTTCCATGCCCCAGAAGCAGCCGCCCGCCAGATAGATGACATTTCCCGTGGTATCCATATAGGTGATCTCCTTGTCGGGCCGGTCAAAAGCCGCTCCGTCCATGTTTGCTTCCTGTCCGTTCTTTTCCTTCGGCACAGTCTGCTGCCCGACAGCGCAGCCGCTGAGCAGCAGCACCGAGGCGAAAAGCAGTGCCAATACGCTTCGATACATCGCGTTTCCTCCTTCAGGGGAATCGGGACTCACTCTGCCCCTTGCCCGCCGGGGGCAATGCAATGGCGCACAGCAGGCGCTTTTTTAAATCTCGGGTCAGCCCGCGTCGGCGGCGATGGCCTGATCGATGAGGGATCGCAGCGTCTCCGCCTGATTCTTCTCGGTGATGGCACCCACGATATCTACGCATTTTCTATGCTTTGTGCAGAGTAGTGAGTGCGAGTGGATTACGGTTTTAAGGGTCACGAGAGGAACGCATCAATTTTCATTGGATTTCCTCTCCAAATGGCTCGAAATCTCCTTCGGCTAACGGAAGCCCATCTTCCGAAAAGCCTTTAACCGTGCGGGTTTCGGGCATTCGCCCGCCGCAGGCACACCGTGAGTTCTAACAGGAATTCTAATACAACTGAATACTTGCGTTAATCTCGGTTTCCCGAGTTAACATACATGGAGACGTATCGAAGTGGTCATAACGGACATGACTCGAAATCATGATGCCCCTTGAGGGACGAGGGTTCGAATCCCTCCGTCTCCGCCAACGGAACCCGCATAAACCCAGTGTTTATGCGGGTTTTTATACATATATTGCTGTTACAAAAAAGTACGCATCATCTATATTGGGGAGCAAATCTCGATGTAAATTGCACATTTTGCTCCCCAATGGTATATCCGCATTTTTGAATTGTCAAAAAATGAGAGGGCGCCAAAAAGCGGATAGCGCAAAGGCAAAACTTCCTTATTTCTTGCCGTAATGTAATCGCATCTTTGAAAAACAAGGTTTTTATGATATAATAATCACGCTACTTAAACGCAAAGAGGTGTTTTGATGGAAATTACATCTTATTTAGAGCTATTGAAAAAGCAGCGCAGACTAATGACGCAACAGCAAATAAGTGCAATACAGGAGCAAGCAAGACTTCATGCAATTGCTTCTGAAAAGATGCAAATCAGAGATCGTCTGGAAGAACGCTACCGTGAAGTATTTGCTAAGGGGTTTGAAAAGCTTTCGACAACCTCAAATGTGCTTGAATTACTGCCTGATTGCGATACGGATGCAGACAGGCTGAAAGCGTTGATTGATTGCACACAGGACGGCACCGCACCAATTCACGATATAACGGCTGCAATGAAAAACATTCCTGAATTTGCGGAATGTGAAAAACTGAATGTCGAAGTGGGCAAAGCGTATTATGAATTCTTTTGCGCAAATGATGCATTGAACAGACGGATTGACAGCGACAGAAGTATTCTATTTACGCCGCCGTACCGTAAAAGAATGCGCCAATTGGCTGACGACGGTGTCTTGCTGTATTTTCTTGAAACGCCGGATCTGCCACTGCTGGAAGAAGAATGCACTTCGGATTATATCTTGGAATCGTTTTCTTGCGCAGAATACTTGAGTGCAAGAGAGTTGCTATCAACATTTTATCAAGCGCCGAATCCCGGGATTCCGCTGCAAAGGAAACTGGAAGATGCCCATGCGGCACTCGAGATGATGTACAACGGTTGTTATCGCAGTGCCGCAAAAAACTGGTTTGCGCTTATCGAGCATGAGCACAAGCGCTGCGCAGATATTTTAGAAGGGTATTGGGAAGTAAAGAAAGAATACAAAAACGGCGGTCAGCGCTCTGAAAAAATATATATGATCGTTAATGATATGATGGGCGAATGGGATACAGAGGCATGGAACAAGATTGATTCCTACTATAAAAAACTTACAACAAACCACAAAAACTCTGATATAACATTAAACCGCAATCCAATCATTCACGGAGATTATTACAGCGATGCAATTGATGTATCGGAAAAAGACGCCCTGCGGCTATTTCTTCTTTGGATAAACCTCAGAGTAATGACAGATCAGTTTGCCTTTATCGAGGACTTTATAAGAAACAGGGTACTGCTTCTGCCTTATTTTTGCGAGATAATTCCTTCAGATTGACTTTATAGAATTCTTGTGGTATCATATCCGTAGCAACTTTCGGCCAAGCAACGGCGAAAGCCAGGAGGTTGCTGATATGGAATCTAACCGAAAGAAAGATCCCGAATTGGCCGATTTTCTCCGCAACAGTATCCAAAAATCCGGATTGACCTATGAGAAGGTTGCCGAGCAACTTAACATAAGCGTTCGGGCGGTCGGTTACTATTGCAGCGGAGAAAGAAAACCAGGTCAAAAAACATTGCTCCGTTTTGTGCGGACGATGAACATCCAAGCGAAAGATATCCCTTTCTGAGGGGTATCTTTTATTTTTTGAACCATGCGGTTCATCGAAAGTTATAGGTTTTGATTATAAAATATGAGTAACAACTGAAAAGGAGGTACTCAAAATGTCAAAGTATAAGACCATAGATGTGTGGAATCGGGTTTTCGGTGCGAAGCAGGAGGCGTATGATTACGCCGGACGGCTGATGAAAAAATCAGCCTGCGGGAATCCGAACAGTGATTATCATCCGACGCTTGACCACATCCGCCCGCTTTCCGCCGGTGGCTGCGATGTCCCGGAAAACATCATCATTTGCCATCGTGATACCAACGAGGAAAAAGCAGATCACTTCCCGCACTGGAAAGCGAACGGTGCACACTACCACGCCCGCAGAGTCAAAGGCTCCCGTGTGGAATACGAGATTATTGAAGATTAAGGAGGCAAATCTATGAGTAAGCATTTCTTCGACTATGACGACGGTGATTTTGCGTACACCGTTTCCGACAATATGGCAATCGACTCCGACGGCAATATGATGATGCGCATGGGCGACAATATGGCTATGGACATGGACAGCGGAGAGCTTCACATTATTTCGTCATGGGAAGATGAAGACGATGACGATTAAAAAATCGTTATAAATGAACACCGCAGCCCCGACCCTTCAAATGAGGTTCGGGGCTGCGGTTTTGACACTGCGAAAACCGACCCCAATAAAAGCATTCCCTTATTTCCATTGCGTTTCCCCTAAAACACGGTGCAAAATAAGGGAATCTTATTTTGCTGTTCTCATAGTTCGACCCGACAGAAACAAAAAAATGCTGCCCCACCGTTTCCGGTGAGGCATAGATTATGTACTTTTTTTCATCATTTTTCTTTTCTGCCGCCGCTGTTCGTTCTCACGCTCACGGCGCTGTATATACTTAAATTCCCGAATTAGTTCTTTGTATTTTTCCGTGCGCGGGTGCGCCAGCCTTTGCGGCGATGCCATAAAGTTTACGAATTCCGCTTTGGCGCAGTACTGTATAGAGCCGAGTTTAATGCCGACCAGAACTTCTTCCCGTATCCATTCGTGAATGCGCTGCGGGCTGTGGCCGACAAGTTCCGCCGCCGTCTGCGTGGGCAGAGCCTCCGGCAGCTCTGCCCACTGCGAGTCCAGCCACCGCCGAAAGGCTTCGCAGTTTTCCGGGGCGGCTTCAAACATCGGGAGCGGATGCCATTCGGTGCGGTTGGAGAACATGCCGCTCAACTCCGAGAGGAAACCCGGCTCGGTATCCATACGGGCTTTGAACCGCACCGCATCCTCTGTCCGCACCCGATATTTATGGGTCGTGTGTCCCGTGTTTTCGTGCGGGATATAGTTGTTGTCCATCAGATATTTCATTTTCCGCGTGGAGATGTGCAGGTACTGGCGAAGCTCGCTCCCGCTCATAAATTCTTTTTCAGTCATATATAAAATCATCCTTTCTGTCAGCAAAAATGCGCCAGCCGTGGGCGCATCATTCTTTTGCTTTATTAAAGATACTGCTGATTACATCGGCGCTTTCCTGTTTCTTGGACTTATCCAGATGGGCATAGATGTTTGCTGTTGTGGACAGATCGGAATGACCGAGGAAGGTCGATACATTCAGCAGCGGAACATCCTGATTGATGAGGATGCTGGCGAAGGTGTGGCGCAGATCGTGGAACCGAATCTTGCGCAGGCCGTATTGCCTGATCAGGTCGGCGAACCGCTGCGTGACCCGATTCGGGCGTATCAGCCCGCCGAGCTGATCGACGCAGATATAATCGTCGTATTTGCGATTGTAACTGCCCTTGAACATACGGCGGTACAGGTCCTGCTTTTCCCGTTCCTCGCACAGCATTTCATACACCGGGTCCGGCAGGGGCAGTGTGCGGCGGCTGGATTTGTTTTTCATTTCCTCCACAGGTTCGACGATGACCTTGCCGTTTTCCTTATACTCAATGATTTTGGTGTCGAGCAGTATGGTTTTCTTTTCCCAGTCTACCCTCGACCACCGTGCACCCAACGCCTCGCTGCGGCGCAACCCCAAGCCGCCCGCCAGCATAACCGCCGGATAGATAATATCCCCGCGGATAAGCCCGAGCATGGCAATCAGCTCCTCCTCGGAATAGTTTTCACCCGTGAACTTGTTTTTCTTCGGGCGGTCGATGCGGTCAAAGGGATTGGAGTCAATCAGTCCGTCCTTGAAAGCCCGCTTGAAGGCGCTGTGTAGGACGGTGTGGTAGTGGATAACGGTGTTGGCGACTACGCCTGATTCGAACATCCACTCGTAGAAATCCTCAATGTCCTTTGCGGTGATGTTGCCGACCGTCAGTTCCTTTCGGGCAGTAAAATACCGCCGAATTCTACCGTTTATCATTCCGCGGTAGCTTTCGGCGGTACTCTTTTGAATGTTTTTCTCGATCTTTTTATAGTAGGCGCACATATAATCGTAGATTGGGATATCCGAGGCAGGCTTTTTGTTTTGCGCGATCTGCTCGGCGTAGGACTGCTCAAAGGCTTGCACCACCTCTCGGTAGGCTTTGTTCACCTTTGATTTGTTGGCGCTCTCGGGCAATCCCAGTGCGCGCCATACAGGCTTTGTCCTGCCGTTCTCTCTGACCTGTATCACGGCATAGAGACGGCCTTTCTTAGCCTGTACGCTGGCTGCAAGTGTGGTTGCGGCATTCATTTGCGTTCACTCCTTTTTTGTTTTTACCGACACGAACAATATCACAACTCACCGCACAAGTCCAGACTTTTTCGGAAGTTTTCTCAAGAAAACAGACATTTGGGTTCGAACTTGGGACTTCTCTTTGCCGCAGATAGTCAATGAGCTGCGATTTGGCAATGCGGTTTTCTCTGCCGACCTTTACCGCCGGAAGGGCCTTTTCTTTTATCAGCTTGTATACAGTCTTGGTGCTGACCCGCAGGATCTCCGCGACCTCCGCGGCGGTCAGCGCCGCCGGATAGCAGCGCAATTCTTTTTCGTGCTCTTTTTTCGTCATAGGCAATTCCTTTCTCCTACATCTTCATGGTAGGTCCGTCGTTTTCCTCGTCAGTCATATCTTCCTCGCTGTCGGCTGCGGCGGTGAGGATACCGACCGCAAGCCCGATAACGGCACCGAGGTTGGAGGCGTTTTCCTGCGCCTCAATGCGCTTTCGGCGTTCCTCCGGGTCCTCGGCAGTGCCGTCGATTATACAGCCAGCTTCCAGAATACCGCGCAGACCAACAGCGACAGCGCCACTGCCGATACCGCCGTGGCTATCATAATTTTCAATATTTTTCGGCGCAGTTTCTCTATCGTGCCGTCCAGTACCGCTGTACTCTTTGAAAGGGTTTCGGAGCAATTCAAAATAAACTGCTCTTGATTCTTCCCAGCCTGTTCGACGCGGTTCTGCATCTGCGCCGCCGTCTTGCGGTTCTCCGTTACCACTTCCCGCACCGTCTTTTCCATATACTCCGCCTCGATATTCTGTATATTGATGCAGTGGTCGCTCAGCTCCTCCGCCGTTGCCAGCCGTTCGATCATCTGATACAGTTTCGGCTGAAACTCCACTGCGTCCGCCAGCAGTTTGCTCTCCCACTTGCGCTGCTCTATCGGGATCGCATACACCTGCGGCTGATACGGGATCTGTTCCAGTTCGGACAGCGTCCGCGTGTTTTTCTTCCTCAGCATATCCATTGCCGAGTTCTGCTGTGTGCTGTTTTCTGATTGTGAATTCATATTCCAATACCTCTTTCAAATATTTTTCGTCGTGCAGGCGTATGTCTCTGCACTTCATTCCGTTCGGGCAAGTGAAGGTGATATATTTCCGCTCGTCCGTCCATGTTACACCGTATCCGAGCCGCCGCATCTCCCGTATAAGATCCGCGCGGCTGCCGCTGCGGTTCATCACGAAATCAATATCGGACATCAGCTTGAACTTCCAGCTGTCACCCTTTGCCGCGGCGCGGTACTCGCGGCTAGAAATGTTTGCGCCGTCTTTTTTATACGGTTCCAGAACGCTCAGCCCGTGCTCTAAACAGATGTCGTCGCTGAGTGAGCGCAATTTTGTCAGTGTCCCGGGGTTTTGACGGAGCTTCTTTCCGTTTTCGTAATGCACGGAGTTGATGACAAAGTAGTTGTGCAGGTGTGCAGCATCGGTGTGCGTGGTCACCAGCACCTCATGCCCCGACCACGCTTTTTTCGCAAACGCCAAACCGATTTCGTGCACCTGCTCGGCGGTCACGCTTTCGCTCGGCGAAAAGGACTGCACATAATGATAAGAATTCATTCCGCCTTTTTTGTGATGTGCGGTCTTGGTCGCCATAAATTCCGTGAACGCATTTTCGCCGCTGCAGTTTACACCGCTCACCAAGCGGCGGCCGCTGTCCTCGTCCGCCACCTTTTTCTGCTGCAAACAGTATTCGATCACCGCTTTCATTGCGCTGATGCTTTGCCTCGATTCGGGAATAAAACTGACCGTTGCCATTATCCTTTCCTCGCAATGTCCAGCAGCTGCTCGTAGATTTTCTTCTGCCCGTCGATCATATCTTCAAAATTATACGACCGGAATGCGCCGGCGTTGATCTTTGCCGTAATTTGATTCAGATTGTTGCCGATGCGTTTGAGTTCAATCAGCAAGGGCTTCACATCTTCCGCAACATGGATGGGCATTTCCAGCGACAGCAAAACAAGATAGTCGGTGATGCTGCGCTCGGCGCGTTTTGCGTTGCGTTCGATGCGTTCTTTTTCGGCTTTGGTCAGCCGAATCGTCAGCGTGGTGTCACGCCGTCTTTGTTTACTCATAAATATCACTCTCCGTTTCTAAATTCAGTGGGTTCGGGCTGCCGCCCGTAAATAAAGGCGTTTCGGCGAGGACAGCCGGACGCTCTGCTTGCCCCGGACAAAGTCCGGGAAATCGGTAAAACCGACACTCCCGCAAACGCCCCGAATTCGCTTTGTTTTCGGCACATTGATGATTATCCCTACTCCCCGCCGAAAGCGGCACAAACCGCCTGTAAACCGCCGACAGGGACGAAAGGAACGCTTGGGACGAACCGTTTGAGAGGTATCCCCATTCAACCGTCACCAACGGCACTTTCGTCACCGGCAGAAAAAGAATACTCGATTTCCAGCAGTCGGGCGCCGTTGCTGCGATGACTGCGAAAGCGCACGCCGAAATCGGCAAGGCGATATTCCCAAAGATTCATCAGCCGTTTCAGTCCTCTTGCCGATACCGCCTGTCCTGCGTATTCGTTATACCGTTCGCAAAACTCCGTGTTGCTGCCGCTGTAATTTTTCTGCACTTTCATAAATTTGACCAGCAGTTCCATCTCCTTCGGCAGCAGCATTTCCCGGTTCTCCATACTGTCGCCGAGCATTTTCCAAACAAATTCTTCTTTGGAAAACCGCAATTCAATCTGGCGGTCCTCCACATCACGACCGGTGCAGTAGAGGGTGGCGCTGTCGGCATTGCGGCGGCTCTTGTCCAGCACGAAAGCGGTATCCACTGCGCCTACGATTCCGGTGGTGCCGGTCAGCTTGTTGAACGGATCGCTGTCGCCCTGCTTGCGCAAGTGATGCACCAGCAGAAGACAGATATCGAGCTCGTCCGCCAGCTGTTTTAATATCCGTATTTCCTCATAGTCGTTTGCGTAAGAGGTGTCGATGCTGTTATTGCGCACGATCTGAAAGGTATCCACCGCAACAAAAACCGTGTCGGGATGCTCTTTTACAAAATACCGTATCTGTTCGCACAGACCGTCGGACAGCGTTCCGGCAGAGGTAGCAAAAAACGCATTGGGCGGCACTTCATCGGTGATGCAAAGCAGACGGTTTTGCACACGGCGCAGCGTATCCTCTAAGCAAAGGTACAGCGTTGTTCCTCCGGCTGTTTTCAACTCCCACATCGGTTCGCCCTTTGCAATACGCACACACAGGTCCAGCACCCACCACGATTTACCGATCTTTGATGCGCCGCCGAGGATGCATAACCCCTGCGGCAGCAGCGTGTCGACACAAAACTTTGTCGGCGGAAGTTTCATGTCCATTAAGGTTTCGCCGTCGATAACGGCGAGTTCTGTTTTTTCGTCAGCCATACTGAAATCTCCTTGTAAAAAAGTAAGAGCAAAAGCAGCGACGGCGGAACCGATGCTTTCGCTCTCCTATCTATCTAATGGCTGAAAACAGAAAAATCACATAAAATGCTGTGAGCGCAAAAATTCGTTTCTGAATTTTTTGTAATTTCCGGTGACAGCGAAACGGTTTTATGGTATACTGATTACAGAAACGAGGTGTGCCGCATGAATCTGATTGAAACAAAACCTGTGGGCGAAACACATTTGAGCCATTTTGCAGTTGATTTCGACGACGCTGATATTCGGCTTAACGGAAAGCAATATCCCACCGGCAAGGTCACACACGATATTCTTTGCCTTTCTCCCGAATGGGTAAAAGCACTTTTTTACAAGGGTGATGCCTTATATGCGCTTTGCTGCCGCTGGACCGACGAGGGATATTCCACCGAGTTGTTTTCCGAAATAAAAAACTGCCTTTTTGATATCTTGGACTACATCAAGGCTGTTCCGCCGTTTTGTTATTTTGACATAGACGGAGAGTATACGGCGCTGAACAATTTTTTCTATCAAGATGCGTTGCAACACTACGAAGAGGATTTCCGAAAACACGGCACGTTCTTTTATGAGCAGCTGCCGTATGAAAATAAACTGCGCGCCCATATGACGGCGTTTTCCTGGATCGTTTCGTCTTATATTTATCTCACCGGAGACACACTCAATTTTTTAAGCGTGGCAAATATGTTCTTTGTCAATCTCACGGAAAACGACAAACGAACCAAATCGGAACTGGCGGAGTTTGCGCGGACAGTGTTCGGTGATCCCGAAATCACCGAAAAAATAATGCAAAGCAACCATACAGGCGCTTTCAACAATTTCACCCTGCACCCGACCGCAGAAGTCGCCCCCGTAATCATAGAAACCGAAAGCAACAGCGTCCTCGGCAGGCGCATGGTGTTTAACCGTATGCTCAATTTTTATGTTACCGATCTATTCGAGGGGCTTGCCGCCGGACATTATTCATGGCAATGCGGAATCTGCCACCGATTTTTCTTTATGGAAACTGCGCATAAGCAGCTGTATTGCAGCACCGTCAATCCGGAGTACGGCGTTCCCTGCGCATACGTTGCAAAAAATAAACTGAATATGCCGAAGCAAAAGAAAAAGGACGGTTTCGGCTATGCGACTTGGAAAAAGAGATACGAGTCTCTGCGCAACGAAAAGCACAAAACCAATAAAAATCTGCCGTCCGCCAAATATGATGTGGATGTGTGCGATAAGGCGATCGAGCTTGCCAAACGGCATTATGAGGAGGCGCAGATCGATTTTGATTACGCGCAAAATCGGTATGAGCAGGATATGATTTTACGGAACCTGATCAACGAGGCAAAAGCGGCACTGGGTAAAAAATAAATTCATTTTTCTTTGGAAAGGGGGTGCGCGTATGAACGCCGAATACAAAAAGGCTGCCGAAAAACTGCTTTGCGGCATTACGGATAAGCGGCTGCACGAGCCGGCAATATGGAACGATATTCTTTCTTCTGTCCGTTCGGGCAAGCTGCGGCTTTGGGAAATCAACGATGAAATTCTGCGTATCAAATATTTTTGCAAAGAAAAAATCGAACGCGCATCTGCCTTTACCGAAAGCGATAAAAGCGGCGTGCGGTTCGATGATCTGAACGCATATTTTGTTGAGGCAATCCAAAACGGTGATAAAGGATATTTTGAAGCATTTATCCGTTCTTATGAGCCGGTGCTGCAAAGCCGCGCCGAGCGTTTCGTTTCACATTATAATTTGTCTGCGGACGATACCGAAGATATTAAGCAGATCTTTTTGGAGACCCTGTGGTTTGCTTTCCTCGGCTATGATGCCGCCGACCCCATTCCGCTTTTGCAGTATGCGAAGAAAGCGGCGGTAATGCGACAACTGGATTATATCCGCACAACGAAAAACGCCTGCACCGTGCCGACGCAAAACGGATATGCCGAGCTGCGTAAGGTGATGCACATTTATAACAGCACTCCCGAACTTTCCGCCGATGAGCGCATTGCGCTTGCCGTAAAAGAAACCGGCTTTACAGAAGAGAAGGTCACCGAGCTTGTTGCTGTCGGCAAGACCTGCGAATATCCCATCGGCCTTGTCCCGGCAGAAGAAAACGAAAATGCGGCGGACGGCACCGTTGCGGACGAGCTGATTGAAGACCCGTCCGTATCTCTGTTTGATGAAGTGCTGCGAAGTATTTACCGAACCTATTTCCGCGATGCCGCCGATAAAATTTCTCCGAAGGATAAGCAGATTTTATCTCTTTCTCTCGGCGTATGTTTTGACTGTTTCGGCATTTTCAAGCCAAACACCTATGCGGAGATTGCGTTGAAACAAGGCGCGTCGGGCGAAAAAAGTATTGAGAAAAAACGCAAGTCAGCAATCGAAAAGTTTGCCAAAGTGTTGTGCGATATGGGCTTTTGCGACGGCGTTTTGTTAAAACAAACGGCTATAACGGTCATAAAAGAAAAAGACAAGAAAACCGTGCAGTCAGCCGCCTATGCTTATACACCCTACGGTGACGGAAAATCCGGCGAGATTCTGTATACCGCTGCTGGGAAATATCGCTTTCAGATCATCCGCCTTGCGGAATTTGATGTGACCGGCGCTTACGCAGAACAGTCCGCAAAAATCATCGACAGCATGAACGGAAATTTCATCAAGGAGCGGTTCTACGCTATCCCGCTTGAAAGCCTGCCCCGCATCAATAGCCATAACGCAAAACCAAGAATACCGTTTTATCACCCGCCACACACAGACGGACAGAAATAGTTTCAAAGCCTTCTCTCGATTTTTCGAAAGAAGGCTTTTTTCTGCCGTGCGATTTATGGTTTTTTCTTGAAAATCCCGAATAAACCCCCGTTAAGCCTTGTGATATTCCAATAAATGTGGTATAATATATTTTGTAGTATTGTATTTTCGTGAAAACGGAGGATTCCGCTATGGATAACAATCTTGAACGCTGGTATTCGATGAAAGAAATTATGGAATATTTGGGCGTAAGCCGTGATACCGTTCTTGACTGGATCGAGCGTAGAGAAATGCCCGCCGCTAAAATCGGCAGGCTGTGGAAATTCAAAATAAGCGAAGTGGATGCCTGGATGAAATCCGGCGTTGCGGCGGATAAGTAATCCGGGTTGGGAGACAAGCTATGGGCTTTATAGAATCATATAAGCATCTTGAAAAACTATGCGGCGATATGCTGCAAACTCAGCACGGTATCTCTGCCTATATAGACGATATGGAAAATACCCCAAAAGGTTCTTATTTGGTTCAAGGCTGGGACGAAGATTTTAAACGCCTTAAGCACTATCGGTGGATTCGAAATCAAATTGCCCATGAGCCAAATTGCACGGAAGAAAATATGTGCGAATACGGCGATGCGCAGTGGATTGACGACTTTTACGATAGAATTATGAATCAAAGCGACCCGCTTGCTATGTACCGAAAGGCAACAAGACATCAGCCTGTCGCAAAACCAAAACAGCACTATCAATCTCCACAGCCGCAACATACATATTCTGTACAGCCGGTTTCCTCAAAAAAGAAGGTGCGGAAAGCCACTGGATGGATTGTGTTATTGATTGTTGCAGCGCTTGTCGGATTGTTTTTTGTGCTTAAATATCTTGTAAATTAATCGAGAGGTGCACTATGGCAATTGAAAATAAATTGGGGCTGACAAGCTCTGCCGACCTTGCCCGCGAGGAAGAACGCATCAGCAAGAAAAAAGCGCTTGTGCTTTTTGAAAACGGAGTGTTCAATAAATTAGAAGCAGGAAAATTCTCTGCGCTGAAAGCAATTCATAAGTATCTCTTTGATGAAATCTTCGATTTTGCCGGAGAACTCAGAACTGTGAATATTTCAAAAGGCAACTTCCGTTTTGCTCCGCTGATGTACTTGCAGGCGACACTTGCCAACATTGATAAAATGCTGCAGTCCACTTTTGATGAAATCGTCGAGAAGTATGTGGAAATGAATATTGCCCACCCTTTCAGAGAAGGAAACGGGCGCAGCGCCCGCATTTGGCTCGACCTCATTTTCAAAACCGAGCTTCACAAAGTCGTTGATTGGAGCAAGATTGATAAAGAAGATTATCTTCTTGCTATGGAGCGCAGCCCGATAAAAGATATTGAAATCAAACACCTTCTGAAAAACGCACTCACCGATGATGTGGATAGCCGAGAGGTCTATATGAAGGGCATCGATCACAGCTATTATTACGAGGGTTACACGACCTTCAAGACGGAAGATTTAATCAAGGAATGAGGTGCAAATATGCCGGATAAGAATTGGCAATTTGAACTTGAAGAATATATAAAGCAAGGCGAACCCGACAGAGCCGAAAAAAGCGAGGCGTGGCAGACTGCCATCGGCTTGCAGGCGGTTGACGGACTTAACACATCCGAGTATTTGCTAGACACCGCAAAGGATCACATTGAGGGCAAAATCACCATTGATGAAGCACAGAAGCGGATTCACAGTTATTATGAGCAGCGCACCACCCGAACCGAGACGGAAAACGAAACCAAAGAAGCGGATATCGTTTCGGCAAGAATAACGAAGCTGCTGGGAGAAAAAGCGTTTCAGTTTTCTCCTGCCGAGTGGCTTACCATTCACCGCAGATTGTTTGAGGGCGTATTCGACCACGCCGGTCAAATCAGGCAATATAACATTACCAAGAAAGAGTGGGTGCTGAACGGAGATACCGTAATCTATGCGGATTGGAACAGCATTAAAGAAACGTTGGACTATGATTTCGCCACCGAAAAGCAGTTTCCTTATGAGGGACTGTCGGTTGAAGCAGCGGTAAAGCACCTCGCAAAGTTTGCATCGGATATTTGGCAGATTCATCCCTTCAGCGAGGGAAATACCCGTGCCACTGCCGTGTTTATGATTAAATATATGAAAACCTTTGGCTTCCGCGTCAATAACGATGCGTTCCGTGAAAACTCCTGGTATTTCCGCAATGCACTGGTCCGGGCAAACTATAATAATTTGCAAAAGGGCGTTCATTCTACCACAAAATTTTTGGAATTGTTTTTCTCAAATTTCCTGCTCGGCACAAACCACGAACTCAAAAACCGTTATATGCACATTGATTTTGCGGATAAAAGCACTCTCCAAAGTATCAATTCCAAAGTTTCAAAGTATCAATTTGATACTTTGGACTGTACGTTAGAGGAACTTGCGGTTTTAGAATTGGTCGCAAAGAACCCGGCGATAAAACAGCAAGAGATTGCAGAACAAACCGGAAAATCCATTGCAACAATCAAGCGAATTATGAAATCACTGCAAGATAAAAATTATATCCGCCGTGAAAGCGGCAAACGCTACGGCAAGTGGGAAGTGTTGGTTTGAGGCACAGGCGGAACGCCATATCTCGCCGCAGGAAAACACTGCTTTCAGATTGCTTGCCTTGCGGAATTTGATGTTAAGTGCGCTTATACACAGTGAAGTGTTGAAATCATTGAAAGTATGACCGAGACTTTTACTCATGAGAGATTTTACGCCATCTATCCGAAATTACCCCACGATAATAAATGTAACGCAAAATTAAGACCGCTGTTTTTTACTCGCCGCACAAACATAGATTGTGGGTTTTACAGAGTACGAATTGATTCAGGCAACACAAACGATGTAATAAGGTAAAAATACATACTGAGACTCCCATTAGTTTTCGCCGCAGGGAATCCCAGTATGTACTATTTTCATGGGATCTTTATTATACGATCAATCCAAGAAGTCCGTATTTTGATTCCCACAAAAGCATAAGCTATTCTATATTTCGCAAAAGTCCTTAGTAAATATCAATTTTGTAAATATATCATCTATCTGCTTTGCAATTTGTTTAGATTCTATCAGTGTCCCCAGCTCTATGTTGCCTTGTTGTCCGTGGTAGGAAAGGTTCGCAGAAGTAATCAGCGTTTGCTGCTGGTCAACTGATATAACCTTCGCGTGAAGCGCAGCCATCTTGTCGTCATCTTGGCGATAATTGTAGATTTTAAGAAAGCGACCTTTGTATCGGAGAATTTTATCAAAACTCGGCTGTTTATCTATATCGTTGACAAAGAACTTTACAAAAACTCCTCGCTGGCTTTTTTGAATGATAGTATCAACCAGTTCCGAAAAATATGAGGATAAGGAATAGCCCGTAATCAGAATATTCCTGTCCGCTCCGTTAATCATCGACTGCACAACATTCATGGTCGTCCTTGCTTTTATAGTGAAAGATGGAGGAGCCGTAACAACGAGAGACACTTTGTCAGAATCGGACATTGTCATTGCACCAAGAATTGATGCTACTATATCTTCACAGTGAGCATCCGATAATTCCGGGCAGCTACGCTTGAGCATATCCTCGTCATCGAATCCCGTCTTACGAAGTTCTGCGGCTATGTACTTCTGAGTACGCTTGGACTCCGTGAAGATAACGACCTTCTGTGGAATTCCTTGTTCCTGCTGGTAATCAAAAGCTATCTGTATGGCAGTCTTCAGGGCATTGACCTTAGCGTTTGTCTTGATGCGCTTAGCCACATCGATGATGATGTTTACCTCTTCGAGTTCAGCCTGGATGAACTGCTTCTGAACAATGGTATCCTCATCCTCGGTCTCCTCAAAGCCCGACTCATCGATCTCATCCTCAACATAGCTCCAGAAAAGGTCGAAGCCCTCCTGTGCGTTTGCGGACTTACTGCCTTCGTATAGCTTTTCGAGTCTGTTCTTCAGAATTTCAAAAGTTTCTATCAATGCGAAACTCGAAGATGCAAGCAACTTTCTGATAACAAGGATAATCAGCCCGCGGTTTGATGTTGGTATGGAGTACAGCAGCTCACGCTTCAAGAAGTCGTTTACCCGCTGATATAATTCAATCTCATCCTGCGACAGGGTAAAGTCCACCGTCTTGCAGGTTCTCTTTTTGAAATTCATGTACTTCGCCACATCTTTACGAAGTGTACGATACAGTACCGGCGAAAGCTCACGCTTAAGGTCGGAGTAATCCTGTCCTTCAATGTAGCGTTTGTTAAAGACTTTCTCACTGCCGAATATACGCTGGTCGATAAAAGAAACCAGCCCGTGAAGGTCTGTCAGCGAATTCTGAAGAGGTGTAGCGGTCAGCAGAATCTTCGGTATGCCCTTTGACAGTTCATACAGATTCTTTGCGCGTTTAGTACCATGAAATACATTTCTCAGGTTATGCGCCTCATCGATTATGATAAAATCCCACTTCACCTCCGGGAACCGTTTCATCAGCTTGGATGAATAGTCGTAGGAGGTAAGAACGATTCGGACAGATTTATTGTCGGTAAGTCTCTTGCGCCAGTCTGAACCGTCTTTTTCCACCGTCAGCCTGTCAAGTATCACCGACTCCAAGCCAAACTTATCCTCAAGTTCCAGTTCCCACTGTTTTCTCAAGGATGCCGGAAGAGCAATCAAGACTCGCTTTGCGCCTGACTCAAGAACATATTTCAGCACAAGTCCGGCCTCGATGGTCTTTCCGAGTCCAACCTCGTCCGCAAGAACAATGCCGCCTGTTTTCAACGCCTGGATAGCAGCGCAGAAGGCATTGATCTGGTGGGGATTCAATTCAATATTCGCATCCAAAAGGAAGTGGAACGGAGAAGCCTCAAGTTCCAGCTTTTTATATCTGCTGAATTGTTCAAGCAGCAGGTTACCTTCCATCTGAATCTCCTTTGTATAGCTGTTCAAAAATTCCCATAGCGATTCCTTTTGCCATCATCGGAGGGACCGCATTACCTATCTGCATGAACTGCGATGTCCGTGGTCCCTCAAAGAAATAACTGTCAGGGAATGATTGTATTCTCGCCGCTTCACGAACGGTAATGGAGCGATTCTGTTCTAAGTCGGGATGAATGAAGTAATGACCGTCCTTTGAAAGGTGCGCCAAAATAGTGTGACAGTACGATTCATCTCCCTCAACCACCTTAAACCTATCCGTAAATGAATGTCTGTTTTTATGCGTCTTCAATTCATCGGGGAGGTCGTTGTAATTAAGGCGCTTATGACCGTCGTTCCACAGTTCAATTGCCCGCCTGTAAATGTTGATATCCCGTTCTATATTCGGACGACTGTTGTGAAGCGTCAGCACATCATCCTTTGCGCGTATGCCGGAACCTATAACATAACTGCTTGCTTTTGTTCTTGCGTATTTGTCGCTGCTCTCGCCTGGATGCAATTTCGGCAGGTCAGCCAAAAGATCATTGACGATAGCATCAGTTTTGATTTCAAGAAAGTCCGGATATTTCAATCCGCTCTGCTTTAACCACCCGACAATAATCATCCTGCGGCGATTTTGAAGTACACCGAAGGTGCGAGCATTCTGCTCTCTACACTCAATTTCATAACCGACTCGCTTCAGATACTTCTGAATGTTTTTCCATGTTGCTCCGTTGTTAGCAGATTCGATGCCCGTAACATTTTCAAAGACAAACATTCGAGGCTGATAGCGTTTTAGAAAACGTGCGTACAGTTTGTACAGATAATTACGCGGGTCCTCAGCCATTGGGACTTCCATATGGCTGCTTTGCGCCCTTCCGACAAGTGAATACGCCTGACATGGGGGACCGCCTACAATAACATCCATCTTGGAGATGCCTCTGATTTTCATTATTCCATCAATGGTCCTAAAAATAGATGGTAAGGTTTCATCCGACATCGTTTCCTTGATTATGGTTTTTGTTATTGAAGCGGGAATCTGTTTCATAAACTCATCGCGGGATATCTTCCCAGTGAGATATTTTTTATATAAACCGAGATTATCTGTGCCTTTAAGATAGTAGTAGGCACTTCTCGTTTCGAGTGTCTTAGCGGCAAATTCATTCATCTCCACATGAGCTACCGGCTTGAAACCAGCTTGAAGAAAACCTTCCGAAAGCCCTCCAGCTCCCGCAAAGAGATCAATAAAATTATAACTATATTGTTCTTCTTTCTTTAACATAGTATATCCTCGGCATTCAATATTGCTTATCCCATATTTTCTTAATTATCTCTTTTTTCAAACTCAACGATATCAGCAATATTGCAGTCGAGGACAGTACAGATTTTGCGGAGAGCCTCCATAGAAACATCCTCACTGCGGCGGAGTTTTGTCATCGTGCTGGAAGAGAGTCCCGTGGCTTTATGCAAGTCTGATTTACTCATTTCTTTGTCAACAAGGAGTTTCCACAGCTTTTTATAACTTGCTTTCATCATTTGAAACCTCACATTTGAAAAAACTACAGTTTAATAATCTATATTATATCACAAGAGCGTCTTTTTTTCAAGATAATTCGACGCTTTTACGCCGAACTTCGAATATTATTCGATAACTTTCTGCTTTTTCCGTTGCTGTCAAGTGCAAAATAAAATAAGACACTACCGCACAATCGTTATTTCAAGTTCGTACAGCAACCTAAAACAGCGCTGCTGCGAGGGCGCTATCTTATCATTTTCGCAAAGGTGATATATTGCAGAAACCTCACGCACAGCTTTATACGATCCGTGCGTGAGGTTTTCAGTTTTCATACGGGATTCTGAAATAATCTAGGTATTTCTTGAATGTATCCTGTGCCGAGAGGCAGGTGTCGGAGAGATAGCCGTTTTCCCGGTCCCACTCCTGCAATCCGCGGTAATAGAACATTTTTATGCTGTCCTCAATAATAAACGGCACGATATTATGTTTCAAACATTCCTTGAACATAACCAGCCGGCCGACACGTCCGTTGCCGTCCTGGAAAGGGTGGATGCGCTCAAACCGCACATGAAACGCAAGGATATCTTCAAGCTTCATTGTTTTCTTGCCGTTATACTCATCGAGCAGTCTTTTCATTTCCGCCGACACTTCCTCGGGCAAGGTCGTTTCCCGTCCGCCGACCTCATTCGGCAGCTTTTTGTATTCGCCGACGGCAAACCAGTCTTTCCTTGCGTCGCTTGTTCCGGTTTTCAGGATAAAATGCAGATGTTTGATAAATTTCTCGCTGAGCTGCGATTTTGCGCATTCGATGACCTCGTCGATACAGCGGAAGTGATTGGCGGTTTCGATGATATCGTCCACCCGCACGCCTTCCTCGGTGATGCCAACGGTGTTTGTTTCAAAAATAAAGCGAGTCTGCTCGTGGGTCAGGCGGCTGCCCTCCATGTGATTGGAATTATAGGTCAGTTCCACTTGCACTTTATGATAAATTCCGCCGTGGGTCCGGCTGCGCTTTTCCTCTTTGAGAATATCAGCCAAAGTCTGCAGCGCGGGTTTGCTTTTATTGCTCCGTTCGGGCTTCTCGGCGTTTTCGGGAATGGTCCAGGTCTTACCCGTCAGAAAAGCGCCGGGGACGCGACCTGCCGCGCAGTAGTTGCGGACGCTGCGCTCGGAGGTATTCCAAAGCGCCGCTATCTCTTTTACGGATAAATATTTCATCTTCCTGCCCTCCGAAGTTACTGTTATCAGTATACCACATTATCGGCAAAAAATCAATCGTTAAAAGCCTATCTTCATATATATTTTTGCCGATAACGGCAGTTTTGATTCCGACCCGGCATTTTCCTACATGACTTTTGGTGCAGTTCGGCATAACCGGTGCTTTTCACGCACCGCCAAAAGCGTGATTTTGGAGCGAAAAAACGCTCGGTTCTATCAAAAATTCTAATAGGCTTTTCCGAAAATCCGTTAGAACTCGGTGAAATCGGAGGAGACTCTCTGACTCGGATTTTCACTGCGTTTTCGATGCAAAGAGGTGCGGAAAGCCTTGAAAACACGGCATTTTCGGGGTTCTCGCATCTGCCGTTATCTTCCGTCAAATTCCGCTAGGTTCGGTTTTGGCAACTTGACTCGAAATCAGTTTGAGGGAAACCTCACGTGGGTTCGAATCCCACCCGCTGCGCCAAAAATAAGACCATCTGCCTTTGGCAGATGGCCTTATTTTTGGGCTTCGCTCTCTGGGGTCGCTCCACCCCAAGGGGATCGAATATGCTCGGGGCAAGTGAATTGCCCCTGCGCCAAGGCTTTGCTGCGCAAAATACTTGTGACGGCGCACCCGCGACGCCCCACCTTGTGGGGTCCCGGTTCGGTCGGCATCCATACTGATATGCCATGACAAAATGCCTGTGATGTTACAGCATCACAGGCATTTTTTGCGAGTATCGGCGTGGCGTGACGCGCTGCCGGCATTGCGCGGCTGGGGTACACCGGCTCATCGTTGTCCCCGGCCGCAGCTTCGGGAGCGATGCGGCGAGCGGCCGTCACATGAAGCCGTATTTGATTTTGACACGCTCGAGCTTATCGAGCATCGGCTCGGTGAAAAACCAGAGGAAAATCACCGTGGAGATGGCCTGCACCGCATCCATTGCAAAGCCGGAGGCGCAGTAGACCGCAAGACTCTGCCACGTCAGCGCGCCTGTGGCGAGCAGCGCGGAGTAGGCGTTGAGCAGAATGCCATAGACGAGGAATGCGCTCACCGCGCCGTAGGCGCAAAGCGCCTCCCGCTTCCTTGGCAGACCGCCCCTGTGGAACACCAGCCCCGCGAGAAAGCCGCACAGCCCCATGCCGAGCATCTGCCACGGCGTCCACGGCCCCTGCGAAAAGAGGATGTTAGAGACCAGCATGGTCACCGCGCCCACGAGGAAGCCCGTCTCCCCGCCCAGGGCCGCGCCCGCAAGGATTGTCAATGCCAGCACGGGCTTGCACTGGGGCAGCATGAAAAAGGCCGCACGGCCCGCCACGCCCAGCGCACAGAGCACCGCAGTCACGACCAGCTCCCGCGCGCGGGGTTTGCGCCCCTCGAAGGCAAGGAAGAACGGCAGCATGGCCTCCAGCACCATCAGCAGCGAAACGGCGTAGTAGCTCCGGTCGCCCAGCAGCTTGGGACCGAACACCAGCGTCAGGGGGATGAGCAGAAGGGCGACCAGAGCGGAGACGGCCGTGCGCGGGGAAAACCTTCGCTTTTCCGGCGGCGCGGCGGGTATGTCCGCCGCCTTCGGCGGCTGCGGTGGGGGCTCCCGCCGCTCCTTTTTCGGCGCTTCCCTGCCGCCGCAGGCGGCAATGATGTCCTCCGCCGTCACGGCTTCGGGCAGCCGGCCGCGCGCCATGCGGTTCGCCGCCGTGGTGTAGAAGCGGTTGAGCGCAAAAAACTCCCGGGGCGCGCCGTCGGAGGCGATGGAGCCGTCGAAAAAGAGCGCGCAGCGCTGCGCGTAGGCGGCGCAGAACTCCACGTCGTGGCTGACCAGAACGACGGTCACCCCCTGCGCGAGCAGATCATGCAGCAGCTCAGCCAGCTCAGCCTTGAAGGCCGCGTCCAGTCCGCGCGTTGGCTCGTCGAGGAGCAGGATATCGGGCCGCGTAAGCAAGATCTTTGCCAGCGCCGCGCGCTGCTGCTCGCCGCCGGAAAGGTCGTAGGGATGACGGTCCAGCAGCGCGTCCAGACGGCAGAGTGCGGTGACATAGGCGAGCATCGCCCCGTCGGAGGTGACCTCGGCAAGGTCCTCGCGCACGGTTTTTTTGGCAAAGAGCGTCTGCACCGCCTGGGGCAGGAGCGCCGTTTTGCCGGTGACGCGGACCTCCCCGCGATAGGGCTTTTGCAGGCCCGCCAGCAGCCGGAGCGTGGTGGATTTGCCCGCGCCGTTGCCGCCGAGGATGGCGAAAAGTTCGCCCCGCCGCACCGTCAGCTCCAGCCCGCGCAGCACGTCCGGCGCGTCCGGCGTATAGCGGAACCACGCATCCGAGACGGTTACGACCGTCTCCTCCGAGGGTGCGGGCAGCGGGCGCTCCGGCAGGCTTTTGAGGGGGTGCGAGGCGGCAAAGTCAGCCAGCCAGTCCCGCCCCTCCCGCACGGAGACGGGACAGGGAAGGTCGTTCTCTACCGCCGCCCACACGCGCATGGCGGCGGGCATGGCGCGGAACAGCTCGTGTCCCGCCGTGCGCAGCTGCGCGCCCACGGCGCGGGGCGCGCCGTGGGCGAGGACCGCTCCGCCGTCCAGCACAACGGCGCGGTCGGAGAGGGGCAGCGCCTCCTCCAGCCGCTGCTCGGAGAGCAGCACCGTCGTCCCCAGCTCCCGGTTGACCCGTGCGAGCGCGGCGAGAAAGTCCGCCGCCGCGATGGGGTCAAGCTGTGCGGTCGGCTCGTCTAAAATGAGCACGTCCGGCTGCAGCGTCAGCACGGCGGCCAGGTTCAAAAGCTGCTTTTGTCCGCCGGAGAGCGACGCTGTCTCGCGGTGGAACCAGCTCTCCATGCCGAAAAAGCCCGCCATCTCGGCGACGCGGCGGCGGATGGTGGGCGTATCGTACCCGAGGCTCTCCGGCCCGAAGGCCAGCTCGTGCCAGACCTTGTCGGTGACGATTTGGTTTTCCGGGCTTTGCTGCACAAAGCCGATGCGCTCCGCCTGCTCGCGCGGCGAAACGTCGGAGAGCAGGCGGCCGGCGAAAAGGACCGCGCCCGAACGAACGCCGTTGGGCGCGAGCGCGGTTTTGAGCTGGCGGAGGAGCGTGCTTTTGCCGCTGCCGGAAAGCCCGCAGAGCGTGACAAACTCGCCCGCGCAGAGCGTCAGGCTCACGTCCCGCAGGGCGGGCGCGAACTGCCCGGGGTAGGTAAAGGTCAGGCTTTCGACGCGATAGAGCTCCATGTGCGCGCCTCCTTTCTTTGCAGCAGCACCGGCGTCAGGCACAGAAGAAGATATACAAGCAGAATACTTGCGGAATAGAGCGTCAGTGCGCCGCGCGCCGTGGGATAGTAGCGCCACTTCACGCCGCCGAGCGCCCAGCCCGCGGCGACGTAAGCGCCGCAGAGCGTCAGCCACAAGAGCAGCAGCCTGTCGCGGCGGCTGAAGCGATAGAGGGAAAAGGCTGTGCGGCCCGGCAGTCCGTAGCCGCGGCTTTTCATGCTGTCCGCCGTCTCCACGGCGTTCTCAAGGCTCCACGTCACCATGACGGAAAAGACCGTCACGGCGCTCTTGAGCTTTTGAAGCCGGCCCTTTTCCGCGTACAGCCCCATGCCCCGCCGCGCCGCCGTCACCTCGCGGAGCTTTGCCTGAAAGCGGGGCACAAAGCGCAGCGTCATGGAGAGCAGGAGCGAGAGGGCGGGCACGACGCGCCCGAAAAGGTGCATGAGCTTGTCCGAGGTCATCACCGTGTTCCAGCAGGAAAACCACAGCACCACGGCGGCGAGCATCGCCGCGGCGGCAAAGCCGTAGGCGATGGACTCCAGCGTTAGAGGGTTGCCCGAGGGAAGATAGGCCAGAATGGTCGCGCCCTCGTGGTTGAAGGCAAGGTTCACCAGCGCGGCGAGCAGTGCCGTCGGCGCCAGCCACAGGGCGGTGCGCCGCACCGCCGCGCCGCCGTTTAACTGCGCGGCGCACCAGAGCGCAGCGCAGAGCGAGACGGCAAGGCAGAGCGGGTGCAGGAAAAACATGGAAAACGTCAGTACCAGCACGAAATAGAGCAGATTCACCGCCGGATGGCAGGCGAGAAAGGCGTGATGCTTCATGCGCCGAGCCCTCCGCCGACATCCGCGCCGAAGTCGCAGGTGTAGACCCACTCGACGGTGTCGCCGTCCGCGAGGGTATAGCGCGAGCAGCCGTAGTTGGGAAATTCGCCGTTCACGCGGTACATCCAGCCCGAGCCCTCGCCGCAGTCGAACTCGTAAAGGTTGCCGATGCCCTCGATGTAGGCGGACTGGTAGACCGGCGTTTCGGAAAACTCCATGTGTATTTTGTTCTCGCGGCACACGCGCTTGAGCACGTCAAATATGCTCTCGCCCTCGGTAAATTCCACTGCGGTCGGAGCCAGCAGAACGCCGTCCGCAGGGATCAGATCAGCCTTCTCCGCGTTGAGCCGGTCGAGATTTTCCAGAATCGCCGCGCAGGAGATGGAGACCGTACACGTCGGCACGGTGCTCTCCGGTGATGCATCGGGTTTGTTGGAAGAGCTGTCCTGTGAGTCGGAGCTGCCGCCTGTCGGCAATGCGTCGGAGGCGTTTCCCTCCGGCACACCGCTTTCCACTGGCTGCTGTTCTCCGACTGGCGGAGCGGCAGGAGTCTCTGCCTCCTGCCGTTCGGTTTCAGAGGGAGCGGACGTGGCGGGCGCATCCTGCGCCGCATCGGGCGCGGGCGTTTCGCTCTGCGCCGGCGTGGGTGTCGGCGTCGGCTCCGTCGTTTGTGCATTGCAGCCCGCAAGAGTGAATATCAGTGCAAGCGCCAGCAGCGCCGCACAAAGGCGCTTTGCCGTTTTCATGTCCGTCTCCCTCCTTTCGTTTCGGTGCTGCTATGCCATCAGGCGGCAGGCTGCGTCAGCGCCGCCATCCGGTAGAAGCTGCTCTCGCCGCGCTCGGCGCGGACGAGCGACGCGAGGGCGCAGGCTGCCTGCTCGCTTGCCATGAGATTCGTTTCCCCGCCGCGCTCGTGGCAGAAGCCGCCGTCCGCGTTCTGATAGGTCAGCAGCGCGTCGAGCACGCTGTGGCCGTTCTTCACGAAGCGGCTGTCGTCCGTGTCAAGGCCCAGCGCGTTGAGCGCAAGGAGCACCTGCGCGCAGCTCTCGGCGTTCTCACTTCCCCAGGAGGAGAAGCCGCCGTCCGCGTTCTGCATGGCGCTCAGGCACACGAGCGCGCGGTCGACTGCGGGCCGGACGCTGCTCTGCTCCCGATACTTCGCCAGCGCCTGTAAGGCCATGGAGGTCAGGTCGGGATCGGCGTCCTCGCCCATGAAGCTCCAGCCGCCGTTTGCAAGCTGAGCGGCTAGGATAGCATCCACATACAGCTGCCGCGTCGCCTGCGTGCTTGCCGCCGCGTTCTGCGGCATGGGATAGTCGCGGCTGTCGAGCGCGAGGAGCGCGTAAATCGCGCCGTTCACGCCCTGCGCCGCCGTCTTTTCGTAGTCGCCGAGCGGAAGCGTCAGATCAAAGCCCGCGACGTCCCGCGCGTCCTTCCCGAGCGCGGAGAGCGCGAGGATGACGCGGCTGTACTCGGTGTACTTGCGCTCGCTGAGCACGCCCTTATTTTCACGCACGGTCTGCTCGAGCGCGGCGCAGTAGCCGGTGAAATAAGCGGTCTCGGTGTCCGCGCCGCCGCGGGCGAGGGCCAGCACCGTCCACTCGCCGCCGAGACTGCCGTAGCGCGGCGCGCTCACGGCAGCGGTCAGGTAGGCCGACGCACGGTCATAGGCGGTCTGCGCGGCGCTCCCGCTTACGGTTTCCTTGGGCAGCTCACAGAAGCGCCGGAGGATGGCCGCCAGCTGCGCGCGCGTCGCGGTAAGCTGGGGGCTGAGCGTCGTTTCGCCCGTGCCGTTGAGGACACCCTTCATCACGCACCAGTGCATCGCCTCGTCCGCCCAATCGCTGATGCTGGCCGCATCGTCATAGCGCAGTGGGAAGTACCACATACCGGTAAAGCCCTGCCCCTGCGTTTTAATATAGCGGTAGAGGATCGCGGCGAGCTGCTCGCGCGTAATGGCGTCGTTCGGGCCGAAGCTGCTCTCGGTATAGCCGGTAACGACGCCGGTCGAAGCTGCCCAGCGCACGGCCTCGCCGTACCACGCGCCCTCGTCCGCATCGGCGTAGCGCATGGCATAGTTGACGACGGGACTGCCCGCGAGACGCCAGAGAATGGTGACGATCTGGCCGCGCGTCGCTGTGCCGTCCGGCGCAAACGCGCTCTCCGAAACACCGGTCATAAGACCGTTTTCATAGACGTACTGCACCGCGTCCGCGTACCACGCGGCAGCGGGAACGTCGGCAAAGGACGGCGCATTTTCCGCGGCGCGAGCCGCGGACGGCAGAAGGCCGACGGCCAGAGCGAGAGCTGTCAGCAGAGAGCATAACTGTTTTTTCATTGGAGGTTCTCCTTTCCTTGTAAGCGCCGCTCACGGGGCGATCTCCCCGGGCGCTGCGGTATGTCAGAACGGCAGGATGCCCATGAAATACTCCACGGCCAGCGCCACGAGGACGACGAGCGCGGAGATCAGGAAGCCGTGCACCATCGGCGCCGCGCCGGATTTTTTCATTTCGGCGAAGCTCGTGTTCAATCCCACGGCGGCGAGCGCCGTGACCATGAGGAACTTGCTGACCTTTTTGAGCGCCGCCGCGGCTGCCGCGGGGATCACGCCCACGCTGCTGAGCACCGCCATGGCGAGAAAGCCGAGGATGAACCACGGGAAGACGCTCTTCCACTTGATCTGCACTGCGCCGCCGGACGCGGCGGCTTCCTTTTTCTTCAGGTGCATACTCACAAACGAGAACACCACCACCGTCGGGATGATGGCGAGCGTGCGCGTGAGCTTGACCATGGTGGCGAAGTCGCCCGCGCCCTCGCTGAAGGCATAGCCTGCGGCGACGACGCTGGAGGTATCGTTGACTGCCGTGCCCGTCCACAGGCCGTAGGCCATGTCGGAAAGGCCCATCGCGCGGCCCATGATGGGAAAGAGCACGATCATCGCCATATCAAAGAGGAAGGTCGCGGAGAGGGCGTAGGCGATGTCGCTGTCCTTGGCGTCGATGACGGGTGCGACCGCCGCGATGGCGCTGCCGCCACAGATGCCGGTGCCCGCGGAGATGAGGTTCGAGAGCTTCCAGTCCAGCCCCAGCGCGCGGCCAATGAAGTAGCCGCCGCCGAAGCAGGTAAGGAGCGTAAAGAGCATGACGGTCAGCGACATTCTGCCGACGTTCAGGATGGTCGTGACGTTCAGGCTCGCGCCGAGGAGAATGATGGCAAATTTCAGGATCTTCTTCGCCGTGAACTTCACGCCGGGCGCGGTGGTCTTGCCGGGCTTGCGGTAGCCGTTGATGAGCATACCGATGAACATGGCGATGACGGACGCGCCGATGACGTCGAATGGCAGCAGCGCCTCGATGCCCTTGGCGAGCAGCGCGATGACGAGCGCGAGCGCGAAGCCCGGCGCGTAGCTTTTGATTTGAGCGGGAATGGAGCGCATGGTGATCTGACCTCTCTTTGCCGGTAGTGATTTCTTTTGAATTTGCCTTGCAGGCCGCGCGCACTTCTGCTATGATCTTTGGCAGAAGCACAGCCAAGGAGCAGAGGAGCACGATAGCTATGATAGAGAATTACGCAGAAAAAATCAAGCACGAATCCAATGGATTTATCCGGCACAACGGGATCCGCATCGTTTCCGTTGATGAGGAAAGGAGCGTGCTGGAGGCCGAGATCACCGACAACAGCCGCAACGTTTGGGGCAGCGTCCACGGAGGCTTCCTCTACACGATGGCGGACACCGCCGCCGGAGCCTTTGCGCGCATCAAGTACGGGCGGCGCAACGTCACGCTCAACGGCTCGATGAATTACCTGCGGCCCACCACGCACAGCAAGACGCTGACGGCGGTCGGGCGCGAGATCAAGGTCGGCGGACACGTTGGCTTTTTTGAAGTCAATATCACCGACGACACCGGCGCGCTCGTCGCCTGCGCGCAGATGAATATGTATTTTCTGGATTGAGCGGCCCGCTTGCGAGTCACGCTCCGCCATACCGGCAGGGTCGGGCGCAATGCCCGTCCCCTTTTCATTCCGCCGGGCGGAGAAAGGATAAGGGAAGATACGCAGCGCGTGTCTTCCCTTTGCCTTATATTGCCTTATTTTTTCCGCTGCGCAGTGAACAGGCGGACGACGGATGAGACGAGCAGGATCGCGGCGGCGATACTGCCGGCGATGCCTGCGGTGGCGAAGCCCCGCTGGAGGGCGAGCTGGGTGCTGCCGTTCAGCCCGAGGGACATGGTGTAGTAAATACCGGCGCCAGGCAGCAGCGGTACGGCGGAGATGACCTGATACGAGGTGACCGGATACTTGCGGGCGCGGGCCATGCCCTCGGCATAGACGGCGGCGACCGCGGCGGCGATGAAGTTCGCGCCGTAGGGACCGAGACCGAGCTCGCCGCACAGCAGATACGCCATCCACGTCACGACGCCGCCGAGCGCGCACAGGCTGAGTCCCCATCCGTGAACATTGAAGAGAATGACAAAGCCGGTGCAGGCGACGGCGATGGCGATGGCTTGAAACCAGAAAGGGTAGGAAAGCGTGCTGGCGGCGGTCTGGCCGTAGAGGGAGGATGTGATGTGCCACGCGGCCGCAGTGCCCATGGCAATGGCGAGCGCCGAGAGGAGCACCTGCACGATGCGGTTGACGCCGGAGTTTGTGTCGCCGTAGATGATGTCGCGCATGGAGTTGGTGATGAGCAGACCGGGGACCAGGATCATCAGCGAGCCGATGATGACCGCGTCCGCATAGTCGACCAGCCCGAAGGCGGCGGCGAGGTAGGCGGGCACCGCCATGGCAAAGGCGGCGGCGATGGTGCTGAAAAAGGGGTTGGTCTCGAGCTTATCCATCCGGCGCGTGACAAAGCCGATGATAAGCCCCATCAGGCCCGCCCACAGGCTGTCGCGCAGGGTTCCGCCAAAGACGGGGCAGAAGCCGGACGCGGCAAGAAGATTGCCAAGGTAATAAACGGGAACGGAATAGCTGCGGCGATCGTTTCTTGTCTCCTCCAGCCATTGCGCGGCAACGGCGGGGTCGGGCGTTTCGGCGCAGATGCGGCGCGAGAGCGCGTTGAGCCGCTCGACCGCGTCAAGATCGTTGCCGTGGAAGCCGACGCGCTTCATCACCATCAGCGGCTTGCCGTTGTCCGCCTCAAGGCTGACCATGACGCAGTTGGGGATCGCAAAGGCCTCGCATTCGATGCCGTAGGCCGCGAGCACGCGGCGCATCGTCTCCTCGATGCGGAAGGTCTCCGCTCCGGCGGCGGCCAGCTCATAGCCGATCTGCGCGGCCATATCCGTCAAAAGATAATAGTCCATGAATATCACTCCTGCCGCCGTTTTGTGGAACGGCGGGCATTATCTTACTGCGAAAGGATTTCCCTGTCAAGAAGAGAAAACACCGCTTAAAAGGCGGCGTTTTGCGCGCTGTGACATTTTTTCTCCGCAAGCTCCAGAAGTGTCTGGCGGAAGCCGTATTTTTCCGCGAGCTCCCGCGCGGCGGAAAGGTTCCTCTCGCCCACGCGGCGGTCCTTGACGCAGCGGAGCATGAGGTTTTTCGGCGAGTGGGCGAAGTCGATGAATTCGATCACGTCCACCGTGTAGCCCATGTCCTCGAGCACGGCGGCGCGGATGGAATCGGTCAGCAGCGCGGAAAAGCGCTCCTGCAAAAGACCGTGGCGCAGCAGCACGTCGAAATCGCCGCCCTTGTGAATGGTGGCGTTGATCTCGTGCTGGCAGCAGGGAACGGAGAAAATGTGCTTCACGCCCTTTTCGACGGCGTACCAGAGGGCGTAGTCCGTGGCGGTGTCGCAGGCGTGGAGCGTGACGACCATATCCACATGGGTGTCCGCGAGCGTGTCGCGCGTGACGTCGCTCACGACGAAGCGCAGGCCGTCGTAGCCGTACTTTTGCGCGATGGCGTTGCAATGCTCGACCACGTCCTCCTTGAGGTCGTAGCCGAGTATCGTGGCTTTCACGCCGCGCTTGACGGTGAAGTAATAGTAGAGAATGAACGTGAGGTACGATTTGCCGCAGCCGAAGTCGAGAATGGTGATCTCCTGCTGCTCCGAGGCGCGGAAGGCGTCGTCCACCAGCTCGATAAAGCGGTTGATCTGCTTGTACTTATCATACTTCGCCTTGACGATGCGGAGGTCCGGCGTAAACACGCCGAGGTCGACGAGCGCGGGAATGTTCTCGCCCTCGGCAAGGATGTATTCCTTTCGGCGGTCATGCGCCTTCGGCGCGGCGGTGCGCTGCGCCTCGCCTTTCGCGGTGCATTTGTAGCTGCCGTTCGTTTTGCGGATGTACTGGCGCGTCTCTGTTTCGGTGCAGAGCACGGCCTGAAGATAAAGACCGTCCAGCTCCTGCGCGAACAGCCCGGGCAGCTCGCCCTTCGTCACGTTGCGGTGCGTGACCTTCTGCCCCTGCTGGTATTCAAGCTGAAAAAACGCCTTGCCACGCAGCGACAGCGGGCGGATGGTCACCCTGGAGCAGCCGATGCGCGCGAGCGGCTGAGAAAGCACGGCCTTGGTGAGCGTGTCGAGCCGCGCGGTGAGGTCGTCCAACACGATGCTCATGCGCCGAACCTCTCTTTCAGGGCAAGATGCGCGGCGTAGAGCTCGTTTTTGCTGTAGGTGTTGTTGTCGTCCTTCAAAAGCAGCTTGATGGCGTCCTTGGCGGTGCAGTCGCAGCGCACCATGCAGTCCACGAGCAGCGCCTCGGGCGAGGAGACGTGCTCGACCTCGGTGATGAGATAATCCTCCTCCACCTCGCAGAGCAGGACGTATTCGCCCTTATCGTAGCTGCCCTTGGCGAGCAGTTGATCGCGCACCTCGGCGGGCGTGCCGCGGAAGGTCATCTCGTGGAGCTTCGTCATGTCGTTGCACAGGCACAGCCGCACGCCGGCGTGCTCCGAGATAAAGAACTCCACCGCGTTCATGATGCGCTTGGGGCTTTCGTAAAAGCAGTAGGTGCGCGTGTCGCCGCGGCGCATCATGGCGAGCGCACGGCGGCGGTCGGCGGCCTCCCGCGGGAAGAAGCCGAAGAAAAAGAAGGTCGAAAGGTCGAAGCCCGAGATGGACAGCGCCGTGACCGCGGCGCAGCAGCCGGGCACGCCGACCACGCGGATGCCCGCGTCGATGGCGGCGCGGATCAGCTCGTTGCCGGGGTCGGAGATGCAGGGTGTGCCCGCGTCGGTGATGACGGCGATGCTCTTGCCCTGCTGAAGCTGCTCGATGAACCACTTCGCCTTGCCGTATTCGTTGAACTTGTGGTTGGCGGAGAGCTGGTTGCCGCGGATGCCGAGCTTGTTGAGCAGCACGACGCTGCGGCGGGTGTCCTCCGCCGCGATGATGTTCGCCGTCTCTAAGATCTGGCGGCCGCGCTCGGTCATGTCGCGCGCGTTGCCGATGGGCGTCGCCACGATGTAGAGCGTGCCGACGGTGTTCATTTCGTCCATAGCGTTCTCCTCTTAGAATAGCATGACCTGGTCGGGGTCGTCGCCCTGCCCGATGGCGCGCAGCTGCTCGGCGTTCTTCTCGCTCAGCGCGTCGGAGACTGCCATTTTGCGCAGGATGTTGTGCACCGTTTTATCGAACTCCGTTCCCTCGCGGTAGTCGGCGGGGAAAATGAAGTCCACGCGCCCGTCCTGCAAAAGCTTTTCCACGCCCGCGCGGTTGCTCTTCTGATAGACCGCGACGGCCTGTCCGCCGTAGGCGCGCATCATCTTCATGCACGGCACGTCGGAAAGTCCGTCGCCGACGTAGACCATGTTGGTGAACGGCACGCGCTTGGAGTCGTCGGGCATGGAGTCGTTGAGCTCCTTGTCGCGGGCAATGTCGAGAATGCCCTTGTTGATGCGGTAGACGAACTGCGTCTTGTTCGTGAAGTTGACGTCCAGCTTCGGCCAGGCGGCGAGGCCGCTTTCGTCGTAATAGAACTCGCAGGCGTAGATCTGCTTGAACTCATGGGCGATGCCGCTGCCCTCGATGATCTCGCGCAGACCGGAGGAGATGACGTAGTGCTCCACGTCCACGCCGAGGTCCGCGCCGTAGGCGGTGATGCGCGCGAACCACTCGCGCACGCCGGGAAACAGCTCGATGGCCTCGCCCGAGCGGACCAGATAATCGCGGTCGAGACGGATGCCCTGCGCGGCGCACTCGCGGATCATGGTGTACATATAGGCGAGCAGGCCGTCCATTTTGTTCTCATAGCCGAAGCCGTTGGCCTTGGCCCAGAACTCCGAGGGCGTGTAGCCGAGGGAGGGAATGAAGGCGTAATCCTCCATATCGGTGGTGCAGAGGGTCTTATCAAAGTCGTAAAGGAACGCGACGATAGGGCGTTTGGTCATGGTGTCCTCCTGTAAAAAAAGCGGCTCGGAGAGAGCCGCTCTTTTGAAGTGCGTTTTATTCTTCGCCGTGGTAGTTGCGGCCGAACTTGAGGTCGCTGAGCTTGATGGCGCGGGTCGCGGAATCGAGGAAGGGATTGCCCTCCTCCGGGCTTTCCTCCGGCTCCTCGGGCGCTTCCTCGGCCTCCGGCTCGACCTCCGCCGCCTTCGTGAGGTCGGGGAGCTTGAAGGAATCCATGATGCTCTTTTCGATCTCGCTGACGTCGGCGGCGGGCTTGGCGAGCTCCAGCGGAGCCGCGGGGGCGAGGTCCGCTTCGGGAAGCTCCTCGAGGAGCTTCATTTCACGCTCGTAAAGCTCGCGCACGCGGGCGAGGAAGTCCGCGGTCTCGGCCTTGGCGGCGGTCAGGCGGCGCTCCTCCTGCGCGACCTCGTCGCGCAGCGCGCCGATCTTGCGGTTGGCCTCGCTTTCGGCGTTTTCGAGCAGGGACTTTTTCTTCTCCTCCGCCTCGGCGACCATGCTGTCGGCCATCTTCTGCGCGGTCAGCAGCGCGGCGCGCATGGCGTCCTCGGTCGAGCGGTATTCCTCGACCTTGTCCACGAGCACCTTCATCTTCGCCTTGAGCGCGGCGTTTTCCTTGTAAAGCGAGGTATAGTCGTCGGTCAGCTCGTCAAGGAACTCATCGACCATGGCCATGTTGTAGCCGCCCATGACGGCCTTGGCAAATGCGTGGTTGGAAACCTCCTGCGGTGTCAGCATCGTGCAGCCCTCCGTCTCTTATAAGTACAATCCGTTGTTTTCCAGCTCGTCGATCAGGTCGCCCATGATATCGACGTGGTAGGGCGTGATGATGTAGGTGTTGGCCGCAACCTTCTTGATCTTGCCCTCGCCCGCGTAGGCGACGCCGGAGAGGAAGTCGATCAGGCGACGGGCAATGTCCTTGTTCGTGGATTCGAGGTTGATGACCACCGTGCGCTTTTCCTTCAGGTGGTCGGCGATCTCGCTGGCATTCTCAAAGCGCTCGGGCTTGACGAGCACGACCTTGAGCTGCGTCGTCGCGTGGATGTTGACGACCTTGTTGCGGCGATCCTCGTCGCGGTCGCGCTCGCGGCGGCTGGGCCGCTCGTCGGCAAAGGCGCCCGTGTCGCGGGAGCCGAGATCGGTGAATTCGTCTTCGTATTCTTCGTCCTCATCCTCGTAGGGATGCGCCCATTTCTTCAGATCGTCAATGAGTCCCATGGAAAAAACCTCCCTGTATCAAAGCGTATAGTGGCGCGCGCCGAAGATCGCCGTGCCGACGCGCACCATCGTCGCGCCGCAGCGGACGGCGTCCTCATAATCGCCGCTCATGCCCATAGATAATATATCAAGCTTATTATCATACAAACTCGCGTTGATGTCAACATAAAGCGCATGAACTTTTTCAAAGTAGGGCACGCTCCCGTGCTCGCTCTCGGCGACCGGCGGAATGGTCATCAGCCCGCGCAGCACGACGTGGGAGAGGCTCTTGACCCTTTCGGCGGCGGCGCGGACCTCGGAGACGGCAAAGCCGCTCTTGGCCTCCTCCCCGCCGACGTTGACCTCAAGGAGAATGGGTTGGACGATGCCGAGCTTTTCGGCCTGCCGGTCGATATCCTCAAGCAGCTCATAGGAGCCGACGGATTCGATAAGCGCGACCTTGCCGACGACCTGCTTCACCTTGTTGCGCTGGAGATGACCGATGAAGTGCAGAGGCGCGCCGTCGTAGGCGTTCTCCGCGAGCTTCTGCGTCATCTCCTGCACGCGGTTCTCGCCGAGCGCGTCGATGCCCGCGGCGATGGCCTCGCGGCAGGCCGCGGCGTCGTTCATCTTGCTCGCGCCGACAAGCGTGATGTCCTCGGGCCTGCGCCCGGCGGAGAGCGCCGCGGCGGCAATGTTTTCCCGTACCTGCTGAATGTTTTCCCGAATGCTCATGTTCATTCAACCACCTTTCCATCATATAGATCGTTTGCCGAGACGATCGCCTCGTCGCCGGCGCGCAGCGTGTAGAGCTGGCGCAGGCTTTCACTGGTCGTTTCGATGCCGACGGGCCGGACAAGGCAGTAATCCTCGCCCTGCCAGAGGACCTCCACCGGCTTGCGGTAGGCGCGCAGCCCCACAAGGCAGTAGACGCCGCTGCTGCCGTCCGCGTCCACGCGGAGGGCATTTTTGGGGATGCGCAGTCCCTCGTAGCGCGCGAGGATCAGCTCGACGTTCTGCGCACGCAGGAGCGTGACATAGGCCAGATGGCTGCTGCCGCGCAGGACGACGATCACGCGGCCGTTCTCCTCACGCCCGATGCGCTCGACGGTGACGTCAAGATCGAAGTCCACGCCGGTCGCGGCGCGCAGGCTGAGGGTCTGTCCCTTTTGCAGCCGCGCAGCGTCTGCGGCGCTCAGCACGGTGACGAAGCGCCACTCCTCGCCGGCGATCAGCCGGCCCACGGTCGAGCTTGCCGCCTCCGGGGCAATGGCATCGTACTGCGCGACGGTCATATTCTCCAGCGCCGCGGGGGTGAGAACGGCCTCGTAGCCGTCGGCGACGGCGCTGTAGGTGCCGGCAAACGGCGCGCGGATCGTTTGTGTGCCGCCCTCCAGACGGCCGGAGAGCGTGCTGATCTCGGCATTGAGCGCGTCGATGCGCGCATCCAGATCGTCTGTGCCCGCGTAGGCGTATTCGCGCTTGAGGACTGTCGTGCGCAGTTCCTCGCCGGAGGACTCGACGCTCGTCCAGCTCCCTGCGGCAAGGGAAGCGCGCAGCGCAAAGAGGTCCTCGCGGATGTCGCCGTCGAGCTTGAGCGCGGTCTCGGCGTCGCGGGACGCCTCGCGCGCGTAGCGCAGCTGCTCGAGCCGGGACCGGAGCGCGCGGAGCTGACGGTGGTCGTTCAGCGCGCTCTCGCTGCGGTAGACCGTTGCGAGCGCGCCGCCCGCGTTCACGCGTTCACCCTCGGCGCGCTCGAGCTCCAGAAGCGTTTCGCTGCACGCGATCACCTGCTCGTCGCGCGCGAAATAGCCGGTCGCGGCGATGGCGTCCTCGCTGGAGTAGGCGTAGACGAGCGTGGTGGTCTGCGGGTCGACGAAGTAGCGGTAGGCCTGCACGCTGAAGTAGGCGGCCACCGCGAGAAACAGAAAAACAAAGATCAGTTTTGTCGATAGGGATCGGGATCTCATAGGCACCTCGGGAGGCTCAGGTCATTCCTCCCCGGTCTCGTCCGCCTCGTGCAGATCGATGGGGCTCAGCGGCGCGATGGTCGAGATCGCGTGCTTGTAGATCATCTGCTGCCGACCCTCGCTCAAAAGAACGACGGTGAAGCTGTCAAAGCCGGTCACGCTGCCGCGCATCTGGAAGCCGTTGACGAGGAACACGGTCAGCGGCACGCCCTGCTTGCGGGCTTTGGTGAGGAAAATGTCCTGAAGATTGGCTGTCTTTTTCATGTTGGATGTACCCTTTCTTTTTATTCGGGCGGCGGTTTTATGAGTGCCGTCCGTATAAAATCAGGATACGCCAAGGTTTGTGAGAATTTCTGTCGAAAATTGTAAAGCGGCGGGAAGATCGCGGGAATTTTTCCGGTAGAACCAGTGAATATCCTTGTTCCGCCGCAGCCAGGTGAGCTGGCGCTTGGCGTACTGCCGCGAGCGGAGCTTGATCTCGGCGACGGCCTCGTCCTGCGTGCATTCGCCCGCGAGACAGCCCAGACACTCCTTATAGCCGATGGCCTGCATTGCCGTCGCCGTGCGCGGCACGCCGCTCTCGACCAGAGCGCGCACCTCGTCAAACAGACCCTGTGCGACCATCCGGTCCACGCGGAGGTCGATGATGCGCTTCATCTCCTCACGGTCGGCGTAGGCAAGACCGAGGTAGACGGGCTCGTAGCGCGGCGGGACGAGCCGGGTGTCGGCATTGTGCCGCGACATGGTCTTCCCTGTCTCGCGGTAGACCTCGAGCGCGCGGATGACGCGCTTTTTGTCGTTCGGGTGCAGCGCGGCGGCGCTTTCCGGATCAATGGAGCGCAGCTCGGCGAAGAGGACCTCGCCGCCCTCGTCATCCCAGCGCCGCTCCAGAAGCCTGCGCGTCTCTCCGCCGGTCGTGCCGGGAGCGTAACCGTGTCCGCGCAGGAGCGCGTCGAGGTACAGCCCCGTGCCGCCGACAAGAATGGGCAGCCTTCCGCGCGCGAGGATGCCGTCCACGCATTCGGCGGCGTCCGCGGCGTAGCGCGCCACGGAGTAATCCTCGCGCGGGTCGATCACGCCGACCATGTGGTGCGGCACGCCCCGCGTCTCCGCCTCCGTCGGTGCGGCGGTGCCGATGACCATGCCGCGGTAGAGCTGCATGGAATCGCAGGAGACGACCTCGCCGCCGAGCCTTTCGGCCAGCGCGACGCCGAGACCGGTCTTTCCGCAGCCGGTCGGGCCGACGATGCAAACTACCTTGGGCGGCATGACGTCTCCTTTCCGCGCTCAGGCGCGCTTGAACATTTTTTCCAGCTCGTATTTGGTGAGCTTGACGGCCACGGGTCGTCCGTGCGGGCAGAATCGGACCTCGCCCGACTGTACCTTATCCACCAGCACGCGAAGCTCTCGCTCATCGCTCTTCCAGCCGCCTTTGATGGCGGACTTGCAGGCCATGGTGTGCAGCAGCGCGTCGCGGGCGCTCTCGGGGTCGGCGTGGTGCGTCTCGACGAGGCGGCCCGCAAGGTCCTCAAGACTTGCCGCGGCGTCCTCGGCGGGAATGTCGGCGGGCAGGGCGCGGATCAGGATCGCGCCGTCGCCGAACTCCTCGCAGGCAAAGCCGAACTCGCGCAGCAGCGCGAGCTGCCCAACAAGAGCGGTGTACTCCGCCGCGGCGAACTGCGCGACCACGGGAGTCAGCAGCTCCTGCGACATGATGGGCTCAAGATTTGCCTTGAAGCGGTCGAAATTCACGCGCTCGTGCGCGGCGTGCTTGTCGATGAGCCAGACGGTTTTCTCCGCGTCCTCGCAGACGATGTAGGTGTCGAGCACCTCGCCCGCGATGCGCCACGGTATGACCGGCTCCGGCTCGATCGCCGTCTGCTCCGGCTCGGCGGGCGCGGTCTCGAGCGTGGTCTGCACGGCGAAAACGGGTGCGGCGGGCGCTTCCGGCTTTGCCGCTTCATCGCGCGGCGGCATGAAGGCAGCCTCGACCATCTTCGGAAGGATGTGCCCGTCCTCCGGCTTTTTCGCCGGGGGAGCCGGTGTGCGGCGGACGAAGTCGCTGACGCTCACGCGCCCGCCCAGCTCGCTCGAGGCGGGCGTGACGGCGATGAACGGCGCGTCCCTTTTGGGCGGCTCCGGCCTTTTGACCTCGTTCTGCGCACGCCACTCCTGCGCCGTCATGCTGCGGTAAAACTCCTGCGGCTTGGGAGCCTGCGCGGCCGGTCTCGGCGATGTGTGCAGCGGCTCGGGCGCGCCGTCGCGGTCGAGCGCGTCGGACGCGGCGTGGTACACAAGGTCGAAGACCTGCTTTTCGTTGAGGAATTTCACGACCGTCTTGGCGGGGTGGACGTTCACGTCCACCATGTCCGCCGGCAGCGTGACGTTCAGCACGCAGCCGGGGAATTTGCCCTTCATCAGACGGTTTGCGTAGGCTTCCTCCACCGCAGCGGTGAGAAGCTGGGATTTGATGAAGCGGCCGTTGACGAAAAAGGTCTGCATCCCTCGCGTGCCGCGGCCCGCGAGGGGCTTGGTCACAAAGCCGTCAACGGCGAGCTGACCGTCGCGCCCGTGGACCTCGACCAGCGCGAGGGCAAAATCGCGGCCCAGCGCGGCGTAGACGGCGCTGAGGGGCTTGCCGTCGCCCGGGGTGTGCAGCTCCTCCCTGCCGTCCTTGATGAGACGGAAGGAAATATCGGGGTGCGAGAGCGCGATGTGCGCGGCAAGGCCCGCAATGGCGGTTGCCTCGGCGCGGTCCTGTTTCATGAACTTCAGCCGCGCGGGCGTGTTGTAAAAAAGGTCGCGCACGATGATGCTCGTGCCCTCGGGACAGCCCGCGGGCTCGACGGAGAGCGGCTTGCCGCCGTCGAGATGCAGCGTCGCGCCGCTCGCGGCGTCCGTCTGACGCGAGAAAATATCCAAATGAGAAACGGACGCGATGGCGGCGAGCGCTTCGCCGCGGAAGCCGAGCGTGCCGATGGCGGCCAGATCGGCAGCGGTGCGGAGCTTGCTCGTCGCGTGGCGCAGAAAGGCGGTGGGCAGCTCGTCGGGCGCGATGCCGCAGCCGTCGTCTGTGACGCGCAGATAGGTCAGCCCGCCGTTTTGCAGCTCGACGGTGACGTTCCTCGCGCCCGCGTCGATGGCGTTTTCCAAAAGCTCCTTGACAACGCTCGCGGGACGCTCGACGACCTCGCCAGCGGCGATGAGATTGGCGATATGGGGGGATAGCTGTTCGATGTGCGGCATGGTATTCTCCTTATCCGACGATGGCCCAGAGAGCCAGCGCGTTGACGGTCGCGTGGAGCAGGATGGACGTCCAGAGCGTGCCGGAGTGGTCGAACGCCCACGCGAAGACGAGGCCGGGAACGAGGTATTGCAGCATGAGGATGAGATAGCTCCAGTCCCACGAGGAGAGGGCGAAGGTCCACACGTGCATGAACGCGAAGAGCACGCAGGAGATGACGTAGGCGGCGACGCGGCTCTTTTCCTTCAGACAGCCGAACACGAGACCGCGGAAAAGGACCTCCTCCACAAAGGGGGCGAGAAAGACGATGATGAGCGCTGTCAGGCGCGGCGCGGCGTTGATGGACGCGGCGATGGTCATGTCGTTGAGGTTGGTGCGGCTGTTGAAGAGCACGTTCGCCACGCGGTAGAAGAGCTCGTTCGCGCCGTAAAAGACCAGAAGGCCCATGCAGAACGTCGTCATCGCTCGGCTCACGCCGCCGAGGAAGCGGCTCGTCGTGTGCGCGAGGAACGAGTGAAAGAGCAGCAGCACGATGGCGAAGAGCACATAGTAGTAGATGATGTTCGCCAGCGAGTCGCTGATCTTCGTGTCGAGCAGGACCTCGACAATGCCAAAGAGCTTGTTGGCCAGCAGCGGCAGCACGAGCAGATAGACGATAAAGAAGATCGTCCCCGCGACGCGCTCGGTCTGGTTCATGTGGGAGGTAGCGGCTTTTTTTGCCATGTGGATAGACCCTTTCTGTCTGTTTCGGGGTTAGTTCGGGAGCTTCTTTTTCAGGTCGTAGAGCAGCTGCATCGCCTCGATGGGCGACATGGTGTCCGGCTGGGCGCGGCGCAGCGCGTCGAGCACCTCGGCTTCGCCGATGGCGTCAAGACTTACCTGCTCGCGCTCCTCGCGCGGCGGGATATAGCTGCCGCCGGCCTCCAGCTCCTCCAGTATTTTCTTCGCGCGGGAGACGACCTCCTTCGGCAGTCCCGCGAGCTTGGCGACCTCGATGCCGTAGCTGCGGTCGGCTCCGCCGGGAATGATCTTGCGGAGGAATACAAGGTCCTCCCCGCGCTTTTTGATGGCGATGTTGTAGTTTTTCACGCCCGCGAGCGTGCCCTCCAGCTCGGTGAGCTCGTGGTAGTGGGTGGCGAAGAGCGTTTTCGCGCCGAGCCTTTTGCGGTCGGCGCAGAACTCGAGCACCGCGCGGGCGATGCTCATGCCGTCGAAGGTCGAGGTGCCGCGGCCGATCTCGTCTAAGATCAGCAGCGAGTGCGCCGTCGCCTGCCGCAGGATTTCCGCGACCTCGCTCATTTCGACCATGAAGGTGGACTGGCCGCCGGCCAGGTCGTCGCTCGCGCCAATGCGGGTAAAGATGCGGTCCACCACGCCGATGCGGGCGGCGCGGGCGGGAACGAACGAGCCGATCTGCGCCATGAGCGTGATGAGCGCGACTTGACGCATATAGGTGGATTTACCCGCCATGTTGGGGCCTGTGATGATGGCGACGCGGTTTTCCTTTTCGCCCATGTAGGTGTCGTTCGGCACAAAGAGAGCGTCCTTCAGCACGCGCTCGACGACCGGATGGCGGCCGTCGTGGATCTCGATCACGCCGGAATCGTCCACCACCGGGCAGCAGTAGCTGTTTTTGACCGCGACGACGGCAAGCGACGCGAGCGTGTCAAGCTCCGCGACCGCGGCGGCGGTCTTCTGGATGCGCTCGGCGCCCGCGCAGATCTCGTCGCGCAGGGCGGAGAAGATCTCGTATTCGAGCGCGTTGTCACGCTCCCCCGCGGTCAGGATCTCCTGCTCCAGGTCCTTGAGCTCCTGCGTGATGTAGCGCTCGCCGTTGACGAGCGTCTGCTTGCGGATGTAGGTGTCGGGCACCTGATCCTTGAAGGAATTGGAGACCTCGATGTAGTAGCCGAAGACCTTGTTGTAGCCGATCTTCAGCGTGCGGATGCCGGTGCGTTCCTTTTCCTTCGTTTCAATGGAGGCGAGCAGCCCCTTGCCGCCGGAGAGAATGTCGTGCAGGCGGTCGACCTCGGCGTTGAAGCCCTTGCGGATGAAGCCGCCCTCGCGCACGGAGAACGGCGGCTCGTCCACGATGGTCTCGGCGATGCGCGCAGCGATGTCCGCGAGCGGGTCAAGCTCCTGCGAAAGCTCGCCGAGCCGGCCCGTGGTGAAGTGCGCGAGCTGCTCGCGCACGGCGGCGAGCTGCTCGATGGAATTACGCAGCGAGACGAGGTCGCGCCCGCCCGCCGTGCCGTAGACGATGCGGCCGATGAGCCGCTCCATGTCGCTGATGCCGGAGAGGGCGAGGACCAGCTCCTCGCGCGCCATTGTGTCGTTCACCAGCGCGCCGACGGCGTTTGAGCGGCGTGTGATGGCAGCGACCTCGCGCAGGGGACGCTCCAGCCAGGAACGCAGACAGCGCGCGCCCATGGCGGTTTTCGTTTTGTCAAGTACCCAAAGCAGACTCCCGCGCTTTTCCTTGCCGCGGATGGTCTCCGTCAGCTCCAGGTTGCGGCGGGCGGAGAGATCCAGCTCCATGAAGCGGCCCTGCTCGTAGTATTCAAGATCGCTGATGTAGGATAGGTCGCTCTTCTGCGTTTCGTGCAGGTAGCTCAGAAGGCCGCCGAGCGCGAGCGCCGCGGCGGGGTTATTGCGCGGGAGCGCGGCGCAGGCGTCCTCGCCGTACTGCGCGAGCACAGCTTTTTCCGCCGCCTTCAAGTCGAAGCGCGCGTCGCCGCGCTCCACGCGGCAGGAGAGTCTGTCGGCAAGCAGGACTTTCAGCTCCTCGTCCGCATACGCGCCCGCGCTCAGCACCGCTTCGGCGGGCGTGAAGCGCGCAAGCTCATTGCACAGATGCTCCGCACGGTCCGCGCCGGAAAAGGCGGTGACATGCGTGTGGCCTGTGGACATATCGCAGAACGCGACGCCCGCGTTCTGCTCGTCGAGGAACACGCCGCACAGGAAGTTGCCGCGCCGGTCGTCCAGACACGCGCTGTCGATCACCGTGCCGGGAGTGACGACGCGGATGATGTCGCGCTTGACGAGTCCCTTGGCGAGCGCGGGGTCCTCGGTCTGCTCACAGATGGCGACCTTGTAGCCCTTGGCGATGAGCCGCGCGATGTAGCCGTCGCTCGAATGGTACGGGATGCCGCACATCGGCGTCTGCTCCTCGGCGGACTTGCCGCGGTCGCGCGTGGTGAGAACGAGATCCAGCTCGCGCGCGGCGAGCTTTGCGTCCTCGTTGAACATCTCGTAGAAGTCGCCGAGACGGAAAAAGAGGATGGAATCCTTATTCTGCTCCTTGATCTCAAGATATTGGCGCATCATCGGCGTGAGGTCTGCCATGTTCGTTGCTCACTTTCTAAAAAATCAGATCGTAAAGGTCGTTCCGGTCGCCATGTAGGCGAGGCGGTCGCCCAGCGTTTCGTGCAGCCAGGCGTAAGCGTCGTCGCCGGTGCAGTGGCCGGTGACGTAGCGCGTCGCCTTCCGCGCGCACAGGCGCTCGCCCACCGCGTCCACAAGGGCTCTCGGCTCGCTCTGACCGAGCGAGGGATTGTAGAGATGGAAGCCCGCGAACACATAGTCCGGCGCACGGCCCAGAATGTCCTCTGCGCGGTTGATGATGTTGATGATGCCGCTGTGGGCGCAGCCAGCGAAGAGGACGGTTTTGCCGTGCTCCGTCACCAGCAGGTCCTGCTCGTGGCGGAAGGCGTCGCGGGGATAGTCCCCGCCGACCTTTTCGCGCAGCGTGGCGTTTGCCTCGCTCAGGAGCTCGTGCGTCCGGATGCCGGAGAAGAGCGTCAGCTCCTCGTCGAGCTTTGTCACACCCTCGGCCATCACGAAGCGGTCAGCATACTCGTGCAGCTTGGGATCGAGACCGATGAAGGCGCATTTCGTCGGCGTCACGACATAGTAATCACCGAAGGCCTCCTTCTGAAGATAGACCTTCGCGGTGCGGTTGCCCCGCAGGAAGGTCAGCAGGCCGCCGCAGTGGTCGTTGTGCGCGTGGGAGAGAAAGGCGATATCGACCTGTGCGAGGTCGATGCCGAGCGCCTTGGCGTTTTCCCAGAAAGCGTCACTCGCGCCGGAGTCGAAGAGAATTTTATGCTTTGCTGTTTCAATGTAGAGCGAAAGCCCGTGCTCGCAGCGGAGCGCATCGCAGGTGGTTTTATTTTCCAGTAAGGTGGTGATTTTCATATCGTTTCCTCCGCGGCTCCGTAGAGCGCCCAGGTGTTGCTGCCCGAAATTTTTGCTGTGGTGAACGTTCCGATAAGACTCTTGTCGCCCTTCATGCGCACGAGGCGGTTGCCCTCGGTGCGCGCGGAGAGCGGCCAGTCCGCGTCGTCGCTCTCGCCCTCGACCAGCACGCGCACGGTCCTGCCGATGTAGGCGGCGTGCTTCTCCGCGCTGATGGCGTTCTGGGCGTTGCAGAGCGCGTCGAACCACTTCTGCTTTTCCTCGCGCGGCGTGGGATCGTCCAGCTTTGCGGCGGGCGTGCCCGGGCGGGGGGAGAAGATAAACGTAAAGAGCGCGTCGAAATGGACTTCGTTGATCAGACTTACGGTGTCCATCGCTTCCGCCTCGGTCTCGCCGGGGAAGCCGATGATGATGTCGCTCGTGAGCACGAGGTCGGGCATGACCCTGCGGGCATAGCGGATCAGCTCAAGGTAGCCCGCGCGGGTATAGGGGCGGTTCATCGCGCGCAGCACGCGGTCATTGCCGCTTTGGACGGGCAGGTGCAGCTGATGCGTCACATGGCGGCTCGCCGCCATCGTGTCGAAGAGCTTGGACGTCGCGTCCTTGGGCTGGCTGGACATGAAGCGCACCCAGTAGTCGCCGTCGATCCGGTCGATCTCTGCGAGAAGGTCGGCAAAATCATAGCCCGTGCCGAGATCCTTGCCGTAGCTGTTGACGTTCTGACCGAGCAGCGTGATCTCTTTATAGCCCGCCGCGACCAGCTCGCGGACCTCGCGCACGATCTGCTCCGGCTCGCGGCTGCGTTCGCGGCCGCGGACGTAGGGCACGATGCAGTACGAGCAGAAGTTGTTGCAGCCGTACATGATGCTCACCCACGCGCTCACGCCGCCGACGCGGTAGACGGGGATGTCCTCTGCGATGCGGCCCGGCTCGTCGTCGATGGAAAAGACGCGGCCGCGCTCGGTGTAGGCGCGGTACAAGAGCTCGGGGAAGCGCCACTCGGCCTGCGGACCGAGCACGAGATCGACGTGGCGGTAGCTGGTTTTCACCTTTTCCGCCACGCGCGGCTGCTGTGCCATGCACCCGCACAGGCAGATGATCTGGTCGGGATTCGCCGCCTTGGTGTGCGTGAGCTGGCCGAGCATCCCGTAAACGGTTTTCTCCGCGTTTTCGCGGATGGCGCAGGTGTTCATCAGCACGATGTCGGCGCGCTTCGTGTCGTCGGTGAACTCGCAGCCCATCTCGCGCAGCATTCCCATCAGCCGCTCGCCGTCCGCCACGTTCTGCTGGCAGCCGTAGGTGTGGACGTAGGCCAGCGGCTTCGTCGTGCGCTGCTCGTGCAGCGCGCGCACCTTATCCATATATTCCTTTTGCCGCGCCGTTTCCTCGGCGCTGACCAATACCTTTTCTCGTTCCAAGGGGTTATCCTCCCGGTTGATATACTTTAACTAATAAATTATAACACGGAGCGCGCGCCCTGACAAGATGAAGCGAAAATTTTGTCGTGCCGGCGCGATGGGCGTTTTGCTGCATTTTTCGGAAACCGCGGAGATTTTTACACAAAGTTTGTGCGTCCCGCCCTTGCAATCGCGGCACGGGCATATTATAATCTTTTATTAAAGATATCTATTATTTTTGTAAAGAAAGAAGGGCCTGTCTATGAACCTCTGGCATGATGTTGCGCCCCACCGCGTGCGCCCCGAGGACTTCCTCGCCGTCATCGAGATCGAAAAGGGCAGCAAGAACAAATACGAAATGGATAAGGAGACCGGCGCTCTGCGCCTCGACCGTATCCTTTATACCTCCACACACTATCCGGCGAACTACGGCTTTCTTCCCCGCACCTGGGCGGACGACGGCGACCCGCTGGACGTGCTGGTGCTCTGCTCGGAGTGCATCCGTCCGCTGAGCCTCGTTGAGTGCTACCCCATCGGCGTCATCACGATGGAGGACGGCGGCTCGCTCGACGAGAAGATCATTGCCATTCCCTTCCAGGACCCGACCTACAACACCTATCAGGACATTTCCGAGCTGCCCGACCACGTCGCCAGCGAGATCAAGCACTTCTTCCGCGTCTATAAAAGCCTTGAGGGCAAGGAGACCGTGGTGAGTGACGTGCTCGGCCGCGACGAGGCCGTGAAGATCATCATCAAGTGCCAGAACGCCTACATCGAGAAATACTGCCGCTGAAAGCGGAACAGAAAAAAGAAGGCCTCTTGAAAAGAGACCTTCTTTTCTTATGCTTCGGGAAGAGAATCGTCCTCGTCGATCCACTGCCGCACGGGCACGACCTCAAACTCTGTCTCCGTGCGGCGGATGACGACCTTTTCGAGCCCTGCGTTGATGATCTGACGGCGGCACATGGCACAGCTTGTCGCGTCGTGCAGCAGCTCGCCCGTGCGCGCGTCGCGGCCCACAAGATAGATGGTGCCGCCGACCATGTCGCGCCGGGACGCCGAGATGATGGCGTTCGCCTCAGCGTGGACGCTGCGGCAGAGCTCGTAGCGCTCGCCGCGCGGGACCTGCAGCTCCTCGCGTGTGCAGAAGCCGAGATCGACGCAGTTTTTCCGCCCGCGGGGCGCGCCGTTGTAGCCGGTGGAAATGATCTCGTCGTTTTTGACGATGATGGCACCGTAGACCCGCCGCAGGCAGGTCGCGCGTTCGAGCACCGTTTCGGCAATGTCGAGGTAATAGTTTTCCTTGCTGATGCGCGGCATGGCGAATCCTCCTCGTAATTTTTTCTAAAAATATTGCTGAATGTTATCAAAACTCGTGCCTGCACCGTGGGCAGCGTCCGTAATCAAAGTCGATGACCGCCCCGCAGACGGGACATTGCTTCTGCGCGAGCCCGTCCGACGGCGCTTCCGGTTGGAACAGCTCGAGCTTTCCGCACGTAGGACAGGAATAGATGTCGACCTCCATTCCGCCCGCAAGGGCGAAGGTCAGGTCCGAAAGGAACAGGTCGGGGCGGCGCTGGAACTTGTCGCGTCCGATAAATCGCATTCCCGCGCCGCAGCGCAGGCAGCTGAGCTGTCGCTTATCCGTCATGCTAGACCCCCTGCAGATCAAAGATCGGTGTATATTCCTCTTTCGCGCTGGAAAGCTCCTGACAGAAGCCGTCCGTGATGCCGCAGTCGGTCATGTACCGCACCGCCGCGCGGTACTCCGCGTGGTTCAATCGCCGCGCGAGCGCTCCGCTCGCGCCGGGCTGCGGTGTGTACTGGCTCATAAGGGAAAAAAGCACCGTGTGCGGCGGGAAGTGCGCGGACACATAGTCGATGACCGCCTTGGTGTTCTCGAGCTGGCCGGGCAGGACGAGGTGGCGGATGATGACGCCGGACTTCATCAAGCCGTCGTCTCCGATCTGGTAGGGCCCCACCTGCCGCAGCATCTCGTCGATGGCCGCGGCGGCGACGGGAAAGTAATCGCCCGCGCAGCTCAGCTCCCGCGCGGGCTTTTCCAGCGCGTACTTGAGGTCGGGCAGATAGATCTGCACCCTGCCCTCCAGCGTTTTGAGTGTTTCCACGCGCTCATAGCCGCCGCTGTTCCACACCACCGGCACGGGCAGTGGATCTTCCAGAGCCTCCAGCACCCAAGGCGTGAAGTGCGTGGGCGAAACCAGGTCGATGCAGTGCGCGCCCTGTGCGATGAGCTCGAAGAAGATCTCCCGCAGCCGCGCGGGGGAAAGGACCTTGCCGAAATTCTCGTGGCTGATCTTACCGTTCTGGCAGAACACGCAGCCGAGATTGCAGCCGGAGAAGAAGACGCAGCCCGCGCCGTTCGTGCCGCTGAGCACCGGCTCCTCCCATTGGTGGAGCATGGCCTTTGCCGCTACGATGCCTGCGGGCATGGCGCAGACTCCCCCGCCGCGCGTCTCCGTGCGCTCCGCGCCGCAGCGGCGCGGACAGATATTGCAGAGCATCAGTCGCCTGTCCCCTGTCCGTTGAAGTCGGGGCCGAGGTCGCCGGCCATCCAATGGCGGCGGCACAGACCGATATACTGGTCGTTTGCGCCGAGCACGACCTGCTCGCCCTCCTTGAGGACCTTGCCGTTCGCGTCGAAGCGGGCGTTGAACGCCGCCTTCTTGCCGCACCAGCAGATCGTTTTGACCTCCTCGAGCTTGTCCGCCATCACGAGCAGCTCATAGCTGCCGGGAAACAGCTCGCCGCGGAAGTCCGCGCGCAGACCGTAGCACATCACGGGGATGCCGCAGTCGTCCACCAGATGGACGAGATACATGACCTCCTCGCGCGTGAGGAACTGCGCCTCGTCGACGATGATGCAGGCGTTCTTCTTCAGCTCGTCCTCACTCATCTCGCGCATTTCGTGGAAGTAGACGCAGGGGAACTCCAGCCCGATGCGTGAGTGGACCATGTGGTCGCCGTCGCGCGTGTCGAGCTGCGGCTTGACGAGCAGCGTCTGCTGCCCGCGCTCCTCATAGTTGAAGCGCGCCATAAGCGCGTTCGCGGTCTTGCTCGAGCCCATCGCGCCGTACTTAAAGTAAAGCTGTGCCATGATCGGTTCCTCCCTGTTGTGCGGCGAGCCATCGGACCGCCGTGTCGAAGTAGTATCGGAATGCCGAGGGGATCGCTGCCGCTTGCAGCGCCGCGCCATCCGCCCAGAGAAATTCATTGTTCTCGCCCTCTGCCGCGGCAAGATAGCCGTGCATATCCCATTCCACATGGGAAAAAATATGCTTTGCTGCACCGACCGGCGTGAGCGTCCGCGCCGTAAGCCCCCATTGCGCGAGCGTGATGGCCGCCCCGGCCTCGTCAAGATTCCCGGGGACATTCGGAAGCTCCCACAGTCCCGCGAGCAGCCCCTTGGCGGGACGCTTGCGCAGGGCGAGCCTGCCGTCCCGCACGAGCAGGAACACAGTCCGCTCCTCGACCCTGCGCGGTTTTTTCGCCGCGCGCACGGGGAGCACATCGGTCATGTCGTTTTGGTACGCCGCGCAGAAGGCGCGGGCGGGGCATTTTTCGCACAGCGGCGCACCGTTCGGCAGGCAAACCGTCGCGCCGAGATCCATCATCGCCTGGTTCCATTCGCCGGGACGCTCGCAGTCGATGCTTTCGGTGAGCATGGCGCGAAAACGCCTGCGCACCCTGGCGTCCATGATGTCCTCCGCGATGCCGCCGACCCGGGCGGCGACGCGCAGGAGATTGCCGTCCACCGCCGGCTCCGGCTCGCCGAAGGCGATGGAGGCGATGGCGCTCGCCGTATAGTCGCCGACGCCGGGGAGACGCAGAAGCTCCTCGCGCGTGTTGGGAAATTCCCCGCCGCAGTCGTTTACGAGAACCTGCGCCGCACGGTGCAGGTTCCGTGCGCGGGAGTAGTAGCCCAGACCCTCCCAGAGCTTGAAAAGCCGCTCCTCGCCCACTGCCGCGAGCGCGTACACGTCGGGCAGCTCTGCCATAAAGCGGGCATAGTATTCCAGCACCGCCTGCACGCGCGTCTGCTGCAGCATGATCTCCGACACCCAGATGCGGTAAGGGTCGCGGATGCCGCGCCACGGCAGGACGCGCTTGTGGATATCGTACCACGTCAGTAGCGGCGCGGCGAGGGCGTTGAGTCGTTCCTGTTCGTTCATGCTTCTCCTATCGGTCAAAAGCGCGCGGCGAAGCCGCAGCGGCGGCAGAGCTCCTCGCTCGGACAGCGGCGCGAAAAGCCCTCGCGCAGCGCGCACGCGCGTTCGCTTTGCAGAATTTCCGAAAGCGGCTGCGTAAACAAATTCCCCAGCGCGATGTCGCCCTCGTGATCGAGACAGCACGGCACTGCCGTGCCGTCGGCGAGCACGCCGAGCTGGTCGCGCAGACCGTAGCAGAACTGTGTGCCGCGCTCCTGCGCGCTAAGGTCGGGCCAATCGAATTTTTTCGCGCGCTCAAGGTACAAATTGTCCCGCAGGCGGAAGCTGCCGCCGCGCGGCTCGGGCCACTCGCCCGGACACTTTTCGTGAAGAAAGGCTTCGATCGCGCCGTTGCGCGTCTCCGCGCCGCCCTCATTCCACAGCCGCAGCGCGACGATGACGCCCTGCGCGGCGGCGCGGGCAGCAAAGCTCCAGACCTCCTCCAGATACTGCCGCTCGCGCTCCTGTGCGCCGTCGTTCCCCTCAAAGCTGTGGAGCGATATGCTCACCTTATGGAGCGTCCGTGCGGCGAGCAGCGTTTCCGTCTGCCGCGCGAGGAGGGTGCCGTTCGTCGTGATGCAGACCTTCCTCTCCCGCGCCGCAGCGAGGGCGAGCAGCTCCGCAAGCTGCGGGTGGCTCAGCGGCTCGCCCATCACATGCAGATACACATATTCTACCTGCCCCGTGAGGCGCTCGAGCACGAGGTCGAACTCGGCGGGCGTCATCGTGCGCGGCACTCGCTTTGTGCCGGGACAGAACGAGCAGCGCAGGTTGCAGCGGTTCGTGATCTCAATGTATGCTTTTTTCAGCATCTCTGCCCTCTCTTGCCTGTATTTTTTTCAGTATAGCACAATGCCGCGCCCTTGCCAATACGGAGTTTTTCTGCTACAATGGCGGCACCCGAGCAAAGGAGTCTTTCCCATGAAGATCACATTCATCGCCCACAGCGCGTTTCTCGTTGAGTGGGACAAGTTTTATACGCTGTTCGACTACGTTTATGAGCCGGACTACACCGGTACGCTGCCGCCGCTCGATCCCCAAAAGCCGTTGCTGGTCTTTTCCAGCCACAGCCATGAGGACCATTTTGACGGGAAGGTGTTCGGCCTGCTGGAGCAATATCCGCTCACGCAGTTTTTTGTCTCGCGCGACACGCGCCTGACCGAGCGCCGCCGCAAGTGGCTGGGCATCTCCGACGAGGCCTTTGCCCGCACGACCGTTCTGCGGCCCGACAGCATTCTGCTCACGGAGGCCGCCGGCGAGGAGCTGAGCGTCCGCGCCATCAAGTCCACCGACATCGGCAACGCCTATCTGCTCCGCGCCGAGGGCAAAATGGTCTACCACGGCGGCGACCTGAACTGGTGGCATTGGGAGAGCGAGGGCAAGGCCTACTGCAATAATATGGCCGTCCACTACAAGGCCGCCATGGAAAAGCTCGCCTCCGCCGTGCGCGACGAGGCGGCGGACAACGGCATCGCGCCCGCGATCACGGCGGCGATGGTACCGCTCGACCCGCGTCTGGGCGAGGAGGCCGAGGGACTCGGACTGGAATGGTTGCTGAAGAACGTCGAGGTCCTCCATGCCTTCCCCATGCACCTGTGGAAAAGGTTCGAGACCATCGACCGCTTCCGTGCGGCATATCCCGCGCTCGCTGCGCGCGTCGTGCGCATCACAGCGGACGGAGAGAGCTTCGAGGTCTGAGCGATACAAGAAAACGGAACGGTAAGCACCGCTTACCGTTCCGTTTTATCTTCAGGCTGTCAGCAGATAGCTGCCCGAGGCGGGCGCTTCGCTGAGAATGGGCACCAGCTCGGCGTCATACGGCTCCAGAGCCGCGGTGAGCGCGGGGAGCTGCTCCGCCGTCGTTTCCACATAGATGCGGTCGAAGACCGCGGCAAGCGCGGCGAGGTCCTGCCCCGCCGCCTCGTTTCCACCGGCGAGCACGGTCGCCGCGTCGAGCTGCACGGAAAGGCGGACGCCGTATGCCTTCGTCCCGCTGCGAAGCTCCTCCGCGAGCTGCGCAAGCGCGGCGCTCTTGGAGAGTGTGCGCGCGGATTCGTCGATGTTGTTGAGCCGCCCGCGGGTGGGATAGCCGAACTCGTCAAAAAGCAGCTCGTCAAAGCCAAGCTCCGCACATTCGCGCGCGACGGAGACGATGTACTGCCGCGCGGCGGGCTTTTCCGGCGCCAAATAAAAGGTGCTGTCGGGATCGTACCAGATGTAGCCGGCGTAGTTGAGCTGCAGCACACCGGCGTCGGCCATGTGGGCAAAGGAATAGAGGCTGTCGTGCGTGGCGTTGATGCGGGCGATGGTGTAGACCTCGCTCCCGGTCAGCGCCTCAATGACGGCATTCGCGCCGCTGCCGCCCTTGACGGCATTGACGTCGATGGCTTCCTGCAGGGCGGAGTCATACAGCAGCTCGCCCTGCGCGTTTTTCACGCGCAGCGCGACGGCGTTTGCGCCCTCGGGGACTGCGGCAAGAGCCGCGTCCGCGCTGCCGCGCAGCACGCTTTCGCTCAGCTCGGCGCCGTGAAGCTCCGTAAGCTCCGGCTTGGCCGGCGGCTCGGGCTCGTCGATGATGACGTTGGGGCTATCGTCGGGAGCATCCGGCGTCCGGCTCGCGCCGTCGGGCGCGGAGGGGCCGGACGGCTCCTCGGTCTGCTTCCACGGCAGGTCAAAGCGGATGCTGCCGTCGGAGCCGTACACCGCGTAGCGCTGCAGGACCAGAAAGCCGACCGCCGCGAGCAGGATCAGGCACAGCAGAACGATCAGAACGATCCGTCCCGCACCACCCTTGCCGTGGTAGCTGCGGTATCCCTTTGTCGATGGCATCCGTCTCACCTGCCTTTCAAGCTGTACGGACATTTTACAAGCATGGAAAAAGAAAATCAACAGAAATTCGTAAATTCCTGTTGATTTTCGTCGAATTTTCCGGTTTCAGCCCTCGATGGCGTCCAGCAGACCGACGCGGCGCTCGTGGCGGCCGCCCTCAAATTCGGTGGAGAGGAAGACCTCAACGATGCGCTCGGCCATATTTTTGCCGATCATGCCGGCGCCCATGGCGAGCATATTGGCGTTGTTGTGGCGGCGGGTCATCTCCGCGCTCAGCGGCTCGCTGCACAGCGCGCAGCGGATGCCCCTGACCTTGTTGGCGGCGATGGAAATGCCGATGCCGGTGGTGCAGATGACGATGCCGCGCTCGCACTCGCCGCTCTGGACCTTGCGGGCCGCGGCCTCGCCGAAGATGGGATAGTCGCAGCTGTCGGTGGAATAGGTGCCGCAGTCCACGACCTCGTGGCCCTTGGACTCCAGATATGCCTTGATGTGCTCCTTGAGGGCGTAGCCGCCGTGGTCGCAGCCGAGAGAAATTTTCATCGTTCGTTCTCCTATCGTTAAATTTTGTGGAAAATGGGCTTTTTCCGGTCGTAGGTCGCAAAGTAGCGCAGGCCGCAGTCCTTGAGCAGCTCCTGCCGCTCCTCCATCGCGCAGGAGATGTACTCCGGCGTGTGGGCGTCGCTGCCGAGTGTGATCAGCTCGCCGCCCAGCTCGTGATAGAGCCTGAGCCATTTGCCGTCCGGCAGGGGGAGATGGCCGCGGTTGGTGTTGCACTCGATGCCGAGTCCCTTTTCGATGGCGCGGCGCATCACATGGCGCAGCTGCTCCTCGTAGCGGTCGAAATCCAGCTCCACGCCGCGCAGCTCCTTCGCCCAGCGCAGCGGGAGGGTGATGTGTCCGAGGACCTGAAAGCGGCCCCAGTCGATCAGCTTTTCCATCTCCTCAAAGTAGCTCTCGCAGGCGGCATACCACACCGCGGGATCGGTGCTCGTGATCCAGGTGAGGTCGTTGACCTCGCCCGAGGCCGTGCGGTAGCAGTGGACCGAGCCGATGGTGAAGTCCAGCGGCGGCGCGTCGTCCAGAAAGCTGTCCGCCACGTCGGGAGCAAAGGAGCATTCGCCCAGCTCCACGCCCATGTGCAGCTTGATGCGGCCGCCGACGGCCTCCTGCGCCTCACGGAACTGCGCGAGCATGGGAGCCCAGTCGTAGCTGTGCTTTTCCTTGGGCGGCTCGTTCCAGCGGTCCCATGGCAGGGGCTCGATGTGGTCGGTGAAACACAGGTCGTCTACACCCAGCCGCACCGCGGCCTCCGCCATCTCGCGCATGGTGTTGTGCCCGTCGGGCGAGACGGTGGAATGGCAATGGTAATCGGTGATAAAATGTCCGTTTCTCATAGCTTGAATTTCCCGAAGAAGCTCTTGCGCTGCTCATAGTTGCTCTCGCCGAGCGTGTCGCTGAACTTGCGCAGCGCCTCCTTCTGCTCGCGGTTGAGGTTGCGCGGGGTCTCGATGTAAACGGTCACATACTGGTCGCCGCGCGCGCGGCCGTTCAGGCCGGGGATGCCCTTGCCCTTGAGACGGAAGGTCGTGCCGCTCTGCGTGCCCTCGGGGATGGAGTACTTCACCTTGCCGTCGATGGTCGGGATCTCCAGCTCTGCGCCGAGCACCGCCTGCGTGAAGGTGATGGGCGCCTCGCACAGCACGCTCGTGCCCTCGCGGCGGAAGATCTCGTGCGGACGCACGGCGATGACGATCAGCAGATCGCCCGCCGGGCCGCCGTTCCTGCCGGCGTTGCCCTGCCCGCGCAGGGAGATGGTCTGCCCGTTGTCAATGCCCGCGGGGATGGTGACCTTGAGCGTCTTGCGGCGGCGGAGCTGGCCGCTGCCGTGACAGGCCTTGCAGGGCTGGTGGATGATCCTGCCCTTGCCGCCGCAGCGCCCGCAGGGCGCGGAGGTGGACATGAAGCCGAGCGGCGTCTGGCGGCGCTGCTGCACCATGCCGGTGCCGCGGCAGTCGGGACAGACCTCGGCGGTCGTGCCCTTTTCGCAGCCGGTGCCGCGGCAGGTGTCGCACTGCTCGACGCGCTCGATGCTGATCTCCTTTTCGCAGCCGAAGGCAGCCTCCTCAAAGCTGATGGTGACGCTCGTGCGCAGGCTCTCGCCGCGCTGCGGCGCGTTGGGATTCGCCCGTGTGCCGCCGAAGCCGCCGCCGAAAAAGCTGCCGAAGATGTCGCCGAGGTCGCCGAAGTCGAAGCCGCCCGCGCCGTAGGCTCCGCCGCCCGCACCCGCGCCATAGCTTGGGTCCACGCCGGCAAAGCCGAACTGGTCGTAGCGCGCCTTCTTCTCGGGATCGGAGAGCACCTCGTTGGCCTCGTTGACCTCCTTGAACTTCTCCTCGGCTTCCTTGTCGCCGGGGTTCATGTCGGGGTGGTACTTGCGCGCCAGCTTTTTATATGCTTTTTTGATCTCTTCCTCGGAAGCGCCCTTGGAGACGCCGAGGACCTCATAATAGTCTCTTTTATTCTCAGCCATAGACTATGCTCCTAAAAACGCCGCAATCGGGGGCAGTAGAATACTGTCCCCGCTGCGTTGGTTGGTCTATTTTACTTCTTGTTCTCGTCGTCGTCAACCACCTTGTAGTCGGCGTCGTAATACTGCTGACCGTCGGGGCCGGTCTGAGCGCCGCCCTGAGCGCCGCCCATGTCGGGGCCTGCGCCCTGCGCGCCCTGCGGGTTCGCCTGCTGGTAGAGCTTCTCGCTCATCGCGTAGAAGAGCTGCGTGAGCTCCTCGGTCGCGGCCTTGATGGCGTCGGTGTCGTCGCCCTTGAGGGTCTCCTTGAGCTTGTCGATGCCCGCCTGGACCTTGCTCTTCTCGTCCGCGGGGATCTTGTCGCCCACCTCGCCGAGGGTCTTCTCGCTCTGGTAGACCATTTGGTCGGCCTGATTGCAGACCTCGACCTTCTCCTTGACCTTGGCGTCCTCGGCGGCATACTGCTCCGCTTCCTTGACGGCCTTCTCAATGTCCTCCTTGCTCATGTTGGTGGAGGAGGTGATGGTGATGTGCTGCTCCTTGCCGGTGCCGAGATCCTTCGCGCTGACGTTCACGATGCCGTTCGCGTCGATGTCAAAGGTGACCTCGATCTGCGGCACGCCGCGGCGCGCCGGAGCGATGCCGTCGAGGTGGAAGCGGCCGAGGCTCTTATTGGCGGCAGCCATCTCACGCTCGCCCTGCAGGACGTTGACCTCAACGCTGGTCTGGTTGTCGGCGGCGGTGGAGAAGATCTGGCTCTTCTTCACGGGGATGGTGGTGTTGCGGTCGATGAGCTTGGTGCACACGCCGCCCATCGTCTCGATGCCGAGGCTCAGCGGGGTGACATCGAGAAGCAGCAGGCCCTTGACGTCGCCGGTCAGCACGCCCGCCTGAAGAGCCGCGCCCATGGCGACGCACTCATCGGGGTTGATGCCCTTGAAGCCTTCCTTGCCGGTGAGCTTCTTGACCATTTCCTGCACGGCGGGGATACGGCTGGAGCCGCCCACCATCAGGACCTTGTGAATATCGTTTCCGGTAAGACCGGCGTCGCTCATGGCCTGCTTGACGGGGCCGGCGGTCGCTTCGACCAGATGCGCGGTCAGCTCGTTGAACTTTGCGCGGGTGAGGGTGAGGTCGAGGTGCTTCGGGCCGGTGGCGTCGGCGGTGATATAGGGCAGGTTGATGTTGGTGGAGGTCACGCCGGACAGCTCGATCTTGGCCTTCTCGGCAGCCTCCTTCAGGCGCTGCATGGCGACCTTGTCGCCGCTGAGGTCCACGCCGTCGGTGCGCTTGAACTCGCTGACCATCCACTTCATGATGCACTCGTCGAAGTCGTCGCCGCCGAGACGGTTGTTGCCGGCGGTGGCCAGAACTTCGATCACGCCGTCGTCGATGTCGAGGATGGAGACATCGAACGTGCCGCCGCCGAGGTCGTAGACCATGACCTTCTGGCTCTGCTCCTTATCCACGCCGTAGGCGAGGGCGGCAGCGGTCGGCTCGTTGATGATACGCTTGACCTCAAGACCGGCGATCTTGCCGGCGTCCTTGGTGGCCTGACGCTGAGAGTCGGTGAAGTACGCGGGGACGGTGATGACCGCCTCGGTGACGGTCTGGCCCAGATAGGCCTCCGCGTCGCTCTTGAGCTTTTGCAGGATCATCGCGCTGATCTCCTGCGGGGTGTAGGCCTTGCCGTCGATGGTGACCTTGTGATCCGTGCCCATCTCACGCTTGATGGAGGAGATGGTGCGGTCGGGATTGGTGATGGCCTGACGCTTGGCGACCTGACCGACCATACGCTCGCCGGTCTTGGAGAACGCGACGACGGACGGCGTGGTGCGGTTGCCCTCCGCATTGGGGATAACGACGGCTTCGCCGCCTTCCATAACGGCAACGCAGCTATTGGTAGTACCTAAATCAATACCGATGACTTTAGACATAATTTTGTCCTCCTAAATCTATCTTAATTTTATTTGTTTGCGATTTTAATTGGCGACCTTGACGATCGCGAAGCGCAGGACCTTGTCGCCGAGCATGAAGCCCTGCTGCAGGACCTCGACCACGGTATTTTCGCCGCAGCTCTCGTCCTCAATGTGCATCACGGCGTTGTGCCGCTCGGGATCAAATTCCTTGCCCACGCAGTCGATCGGCGTGACGCCGAGCTTGGTGAGCGCTTCTTTATATTGGTTGAAGATCATCTCGAGCCCCTTCTTGTGGGGATCGTCGTCCTCCGCGTCGAACTGGGCGAGGCCGCGCTCGAGATTGTCGTACACCGGAAGCATACCCTTGATGGTGTCGATCTTCGCGTTGGCGTAGATGCCTTCCTTTTCCTTGGCGGTGCGCTTGCGGTAGTTATCGTATTCGGCGGCGAGCCGCAGATACTGGTCATGCTCCTCGGCAAGCTGCTTGGCAAGGCCCTCCATCTTCTCCATCTGCTCGCGCGTGACGGTGAAGGTCTCGGCCTTCGCTTCCTCCTTCTTATCCTCGGGGGGAAGCTCCTTTTCCTCTTCCTCGGCAGCCGCGGCCTGCGGCTCCTTTTCGGGGGTCTCGGGCTGTGCGTTCTGCTTATCCTTCTTCGGCATTTCTTACTCCTTCTCTTCCTTGGGCGGAAGCTCGCTTTTCCCGAACATCCGCGTCAGACTGTCTGCAAAGTAGCTCAACCGTGCGGTCACGGTGGCGTAATCCATTCTTGTGGGGCCGACCACACCGACCAGCCCGCGCATCCCGTCGCCGATGTCATAGCTGGCGACGACGACGCTCGTGTCGCGCAGTGCCTCGTTGACGTTTTCCGGCCCGATAAGGATCTTCAGCGGGGTGTCGTCCTCGGGGACCGGGAGATTTTCCTTGTTGTCCACAAAGAACGTCATCAGGTCGTGCGCTTTATCGAGGTCGCGGTACTCGGGCATCTTCAGAATCTGGCTCGCGCCGGTAGTGAACACGTCCTTTTTGGCGGTCTCCTCCAGAATTTCGGCGGCATAGCCGACCGTCGCGGAGAGCACCAGAAACAGCTCCGGCGCGATCTGATCGGAAAGCCCCATGAGCTTCGCGCTCATCTCCTCGCGGGACTGCTTGGTGAAGTGCGTGTTGAGCAGAGCGCTCAGATCGGTGAGCCGCGCGCGGTCGAACGCGAGCGGCGAGCGCTGCAGCTGGGACTTCACGCGGCTGTCGTCCGTCATCACGACGGTGATGAAGCTCGTGTCGTCCACGCCCAGCAGCTCGAAGCGCTTGACGGTCACGCCGCTTTTGCCCTCGGCGACCGCGTAGGCGGGATAATCGACGATGGAGGATACCATCTGCCCGGCCTGCGAGATCATGCTGCCCGCGGCGGACATTTTGTCCTGTAGGGTCTCATTGATCTCCTCGGCCTCCGCCTCGGAGACCTCGCGCCGCTCCATCAGCTCGTTGACATACAGCCGGTAGCCCTTGGGGGACGGCACGCGGCCGGCAGAGGTGTGCGGCTGCTCAAGGTAGCCCAGATCGGACAGCTCGGCAAGCTCATTGCGCACGGTGGCGGAGGAAACGCTCCCGCCCATCTCCTGCGCGATGGCCTTCGAGCCGACCGGCTCAGCGGAGGCAATGTAATCCTCGATCACACGCTTGAGTATCTGCTTTTTGCGTGCGCTCAGCTCCATGCCTCCGACCCTCTCTCATAGATTTAGCACTCCTTATCCTCGAGTGCTAAACGCAGTGTACCACCAGTGTATGCCGATGTCAATAGGGCGGCGTGTAAACAGTTTGTGAACTAAGGGCGGATAAAAGAAGAGGAGGAAAACCGTTTCCGGTTTTCCTCTTCCTTTTTGCAATAGGATGCCTTATTCGGCCTTCGGAGCCTCCGCGGCCTTCGCGGCGGCGGCAGCCTCGGCAGCAGCCTTGGCGGCAGCGGCCTTCTTCTCGGCCATGGCCTTCTGCGCGGCCTTGAACTTCTCCTTCTCCTCGGGAGTAGGAATGGGTTCGATGGCGTTCTTCGGGCAGGCCTTGGCGCACATGGTGCAGTTGCGGCACTTGGTGTAGTCGATGACAGCCACGTTGTTCACAACATGGATGGCGTCGAACTTGCAGGTGCGCTCGCACATACCGCAGGCGATGCAGGAGTTGGCGCAGACCTTGGTGACGGCGGGCCCCTTGTTCTTGTTCGCGCAGTTGACGAACACCTTCTGCTTGTAGGGGACCTCGACGATCAGCTTGCGCGGGCAGGCCTCACGGCAGGCGCCGCAGTTGGTGCACTTTTTCTTGTCGACCTCGGCAACGCCCTTGTCGTTGATGTGCAGAGCGTCGAACTGGCAGGCGGCAACGCAGGAGCCGAAGCCCAGACAGCCGAAGGAGCAGGCGGTCGGGCCGCCGGCGACCTTGAGCGCGCCCACGCAGTCGGCAATGCCGACGTACTCGAAGTTTTTCACAGCGGCATCGCCGCCGTTGCAGATGACGTGAGCGACCATCTTCTCACCGCTGGGCGCTTCCATGCCCATGATCGCGGCGATCTTGGCAGCGCCCTCCGCGCCGGCGGGCGCGCAGGCGGTGACGGGAGCCTTGCCGGCGAGGATCGCTTCCGCGCAGCCGGCGCAGCCGGGGTAGCCGCAGCCGCCGCAGTTCGCGCCGGCCAGGCACTCCTGGATCTTGGGCAGACGCTCGTCGACCTTGACCTCAAAGACCTTTGCGGCGACCGAGAGGATCAGGCCGAACACGATCGCGATCGCGCCCAGAACGAGGACAGCAAAAATGATATTTTCCATATTCCATTACCCTCCTTACACGGGCCAGACCTGCAGGCCGGAGAAGCCCATGAATGCCAGGGCGATCAGACCTGCGGTGATCAGCGCGATGGGGAAGCCTTCAAAGCACTTGGGATAGTCGGCGAACTGCACGCGCTCACGGATGGTGGAGAACAGGTAGATCGCCAGCAGGAAGCCGAGGCCGCCGGTGATGCCGTAGACCACAGATGCGATGAAGGTGTAGTCGTTCTGCACGTTCAGCAGCACCACGCCGAGCACGGCGCAGTTGGTGGTGATGAGCGGCAGATACACGCCCAGAGCCGTGTACAGAGACGGCATGGACTTCTTGAGGAACATCTCGATGAACTGCACGAGACCGGCGATGACGAGAATGAACGCCACGGTCTGCATATAGCCGAGGTCCAGCGCGATGAGCAGCTTGTTCACGCCGAAGCAGACGGCGGAGGCGATGCCCATGACGAAGGTGACCGCGAGACCCATGCCGATGGCGGTGTCACTCTTCTTGGAGACGCCGAGGAACGGGCAGATACCGAGGAACTGCGCGAAGATGAAGTTATTGGTCAGGATCGCGCCGAGGGAAATGGCAAGCAAGGACGTGATACTCATTTAGTTGCCCTCCTTTTCGTTCTTTTCCGCGGCCTTCTTCTCGCCCTTGGCGAGCGCCCACTGCATCACGGCGATGAGCGTGCCGAGGCACAGGAAGCCGCCGACGGGCAGCACGAGCATCAGGGCCGGCGTGTAGGACGCGGGCATGATCTGAATGCCCATCAGGGTGCCGGCGCCGAGCAGCTCGCGCACCGTGCACATGATGACCAGAACGACGGTGTAGCCGATGCCCTGGCAGATGCCGTCCACTGCGGAGGCGGCGACGGAGTTCTTGCTGGCGAAGGCCTCGGCACGGCCGAGCACGATGCAGTTGACGACGATCAGCGGGATGAACACGCCAAGGCTCTTGGCGATGTCGGGGAAGAACGCCTGCAGGCACAGGTCAACGATGGTGACGAAGCCCGCGATGACGACGATGTAGCACGCGATACGCACTTCATTGGGGATGATCTTGCGCAGGAGAGAAATAAAGATGTTGGAGAGCGTCAGGATAATGAGGACGGAAATGCCCATGCCGACGCCGTTGGAGATGCTGGTGGTGATGGCCATGGTGGAGCACATACCGAGGACCTGCACCAGAACGGGGTTTTGATAGATAAGACCGTCTTTGAGCTGTTTCTTAAAATTCATTGATCTCGTCCCCCTTTCTTAAGCCATGGCTTCCGCGGCGGCCAGAGCGGCGTTTGCGCCCTTGGTGATGCCCTTGGTGGTCACGGTCGCGCCGGAAACGGCGTCGATGTTGGTCTTGACGACGAGCGAGCCCGCGCCGGACTTGCCGACGAACTGATCGAGCGCGCCGGTGCCGGCGGTGGTCGCCTCATTGGCGATGACCTTCGTGCCGATGCCGCTCGTTTCGGCGGCGTCGACCACGGAGATGCCCGTGATGGCCAGGTCGGCGTCCACGCCGACGATCATTTCGATGTCGCCCTGCGAGCCGCCGGCGACGATCTTGAACGCATAGCCAGCGTCCTCGCCGTTCACGACGACGCGGTAGGCCTCGGTGAGCTTGCCGCTCTGCGTCTTGGCGGCGTCGATAGCGGCCTGCGGGATCTCCTCGATGGGCGGGAACTCGCAGTCGGGCGAGCTGACGACCGCCGCGAGAGCGACCTCGGTGTTCGCCTTGTTGATGGCTGCGATCTTGTCCTCGGTGAGCGCGTTGGTCGCGCCGAGCAGCGCCGCGACGACCAGAGAAATGGCGGTCAGCGTGCCGGCGACCTTGAGAATGAATTTACCTTCGATCTTCATTATTTTGCCGCCTCCTTCTTGGCTTTCTTGTCAACGCCGAAGCGGGTGGGCTTGGTGTATTTGTCGATGATCCAGGTGCAGCAGTTCATGATCAGGATGGAGTAGCACACGCCCTCGGGATAGGAACCGAAGTAGCGGATGAACACCGTGATCAGGCCGCAGCCGAGGCCGAAGATGAGCTGGCCCTTCTTGGTGACGGGGGAGGTCACATAGTCGGTCGCCATGAAGAAGGCACCGAGGAACAGACCGCCGCCGAGCACGTTGTAGAGCATGAAGGTCATGGGGTCGTTGCCGCGCGGGAACAGGAAGGTGACGACCGCGACGGTGGCGATGTAGGCGACCGGAGTCTGCCAGGAGATGACTTTGCGGACGATGAGGTAAACGCCGCCGATGAGCAGCATCAGCGCGGAGACCTCACCGGCGGAACCGCTGATGAAGCCGATGGCCATATCCTTGATGGGATAGGCGGCGGTCAGCGCCTCCATGTCGCCGGCCTTGAGCAGAGCCATCGGGGTCGCGCCGGTGGCGGCGTCGACCTTGCTCCAGCTGGTCATGGCGGAGGCGTAGCACGCGACGAGCGCGGCACGCGCGGCGAGCGCGGGGTTGAGGAAGTTTTTGCCCAAGCCGCCGTAGAGCTGCTTGACGACGAAGATGGCGAAGAAGTTGCCGACCACGAGCATCCACACGGGAAGCTCCGGCGGGCAGACCATGCTCAGCAGTAGGCCCGTGACGGCGGCGGACAGGTCGCCGATCATCTGGGGCTTGTGCAGCAGCTTGCGGTAGAGCCACTCAAAGAAGATGGCGGAGGCGACGGAAACGACCGCGGAGATCGCCACGCGGACGCCGAAGTGCCACACGCCGAAGAGCAGGGCGGGCATCAGGGCGATGATGACGTCGAGCATCAGCCCGCGCGTATCCTCGCCGTTGCGGATGTGGGGGTTGGAGGAAGCTCTGAGCTTCAGATTCTTATAATCAGTCATTTCTCTTATGCCTCCTTCTTCGCAGCCTCGGCAGCCTTGGCGGCCTCGGCGGCGGCTTTTCTCTTGGCGGCAGCGTCCTTGACCTTCTGCTTGCCGGTCTTGAAGGTCTGCGTCAGGTGCAGACGGCCCGGGCAGATGTAGGCGCAGGCGCCGCATTCCATGCAGTCCATGATGTTGGCGGCCTCCAGCTCCTCGATCATGCCCTTCTGCTCATACATATACATATAGAGGGGCTCGAGATGCACGGGGCAGGCCTCCACGCAGCGGCCGCAGCGGATGCAGGTGGGGTTCTCAACGGTCTTGTCCTCGTCGGCGGCGAAGGCAAGCATCGCGCCGGTGCCCTTGGCGACGGGGATATCGCAGGTGTACTGCGCCATACCCATCATCGGGCCGCCCGCGATGATCTTGAAGGTCTCGTCCTTCAGACCGCCGCAGTAATCAAACAGGCAGGAAACGGGGGTGCCGATGGGGCACTCGACGTTCTTCGGCTCGATCACGCCGGAGCCGGACACGGTGACGACCTTGCTCACAACGGGCATACCGGTCGTGATGGCGCGGAAGATGGCGATGGTCGTGTTGATGTTGAACACGGCGCAGCCGATGGCGCTGGGCAGGCCGCCGGGAGGCACCTGCTTGCCGGTGATGGCCTGGCAGAGCTGCTTTTCACCGCCCTGCGGGTAACGGCAGTGCAGAGGCACGACGATGACGGGCGCCTTGGTCTCCGCAATGACCCTGTTGAGCGCGTCGATGCCGTTCTTCTTGTTGTCCTCCACGCCGATGATGGCTTTATCCACGCCGAACATCTTGACGAGATAGCTCGCGCCGCCGATGATCTCCTCGGTGCGCTCGAGCATCGCGCGATGGTCGCCGGTGATGTAGGGCTCGCACTCCGCGCCGTTGATGATCACGGTCGTGACCTGACCGATGCCGCCGGAGATCTTGACGTGGGTCGGGAACGTCGCGCCGCCCATACCGACGATACCGGCGTTCTTGACGATCTCGATCATCTCCTCCGTGGTCAGAGCGTTCGGGTCGGCCGGAGCCTTGACCTCTTCGCTGACGGTGTTCTGATAATCGTTCTCGATCACGACGGAGGTCATGTTGCCGCCCATGGAATACGGGCGCGGCTCGATCGCGACCACCTTGCCGGAAACGCTGGCATGGATGGGAGCGCCGAGACCCTTGAACTCGCCGATCTTCTGACCGACCTTCACATAGTCACCGACAGACACGATGGGGGTACACGGTGCACCGAAGTGCATCGACATGGGAATGACCACCTGAGCGGGCGGGGGAGAGAGCTGCTCGATGGCCTTCTCATTCGTTGCGGCCTTCATGTCGTTGGGATGAACGCCGCCAAAGAAAGCTTGTGCCATTGTCTTCACCTCATCTTTTACTGCTTGGAGCAATGCGCACACTACTCCATAATCGTTGAGATTATACATCAACTGCAAAGCGTTGTCCAGTCATAACTTTTCGCCAAAACGCACATTTTCCGGCAATTTATCGAAATTTGTTGAATTTTTACGCTTCCTGTATGCGAAGCGGCTTCCGATTTTGCCTCTTCCGCCGAACCATGCTATGTCCCCGCACCGCCGGCTATGCCCGCTTGACGCGCCGGAGAGCGGGTGCTATACTTTTTCTACAAAGAATAAGGAGGACCGTATCATGCCCATCCGTCAGCTCGACCGCGCTGCGATCAGGCGCGAGGCCAGAGAACTGATCCGCACGGCGAGGGTCTCGCCCATCAAATTCACGCTGCTGTTTCTTGCCGTTTCGCTCGCGCTGAGCCTGCTCGACACGGCGCTCACGAGCCTGACCGGCCGCATCGTCGGCGTGGCCTTTGTGTCCGTTTCCTTCGCCAGCATCCTCATCGGCCTCATTACGCAGGTGCTCGACGCGGGCTATAAGTGCTACTGTCTCGGCGTTCACCGCCGCGAGGAGATGCCCTATGAGAGCCTGTTCGACGGCTTCACCTTTGCCGGCAAGGTCATCGCCCTGTACATCGTCGAGGGCTTTTTCGTCGCCCTGTGGTCGATGCTTTTCGTGATCCCCGGAATCATTGCGGTCTACCGCTACTCCTTCGCCATCTGGAACCTCTGCCAGAATCCGGAGCTTGGCGTGATGGAGGCGCTTAACCGCAGCAAGCGGCAGACGATCGGCTACAAGGGCCAGCTGTTCGGTCTGCATCTGAGCTTCATCGGCTGGTACCTCATCGTTTTTGTGATCGTCGGCGTTTACGAGGGCGTTATCCTCGCGCTCATGCCGGACAGCTTCCTCGGCATCATGCTCGGCTCGCTGATCCTCACGGTGCTCACCGGAGTCGTGGACATTTACCTCACGCCCTACTTCGCCCTCTCGGAATGCGGGTTCTACCTGCGCGCCACCGCGCCGGAGGAGCCGCCGCGGCAGGATCGCAGCAGCTACACGCCGGAGTTCTAAAAAATCATTTACAAGCTGTATAAAACCTGCTATACTCTACGAGCTGTAATTGCAATCTGTAGAAATGAGGAAGAAAAACGCGCATGAACGCTGATTTTTCGCGCACCCTGGCCCTGCTGCGGCAGGAGAAAGAGATCTCCCAGCGCAAGGCGGCTGCCGACCTCGGCATCTCGCAGGCGCTTTTGAGCCACTATGAAAACGGCGTCCGCGAGCCGGGCCTCGCCTTTGTGAAGAAGGCGTGCGACTACTATCACGTCTCTGCGGACTATCTGCTCGGCCGCACGCTCGACCGCGACGGCGGCATGATCGACTCCGACGAGCTGTACGACTCGAGCGACGAGAAGGGCACCCTGCGCGGCAGCATCGCCGCTACGCTGCAAAAGAAGCTGCTGGTGAACACCGTCAACCTGCTCTTCGAGCTGCTCGGCAAGACGAATTGCCGTGAGGCCGTCACCGCGGCGGGACAGTATCTCGGCACGGCGATCTATCCGCTCTACCGTGCGCTGCACCGCGCCGCGGGCGGGAAGGATGCCTTCTTCGCGCTCGACGCGGCGGCCTTCTCCGCCGGCGCAAGCGACGCCGCGATGCTGCAAAGCCGCGCGCTCTACCGCCTTGCGCTCGAGCGGCACGCCGCCGGGGACGGCGCGTTTCCCGCGATGGACGCCGAGACGCTGACCGGCAGCTACCCCGGCCTCGCGCAGAGCATGACGCAGGTGCTGCACGCCGCCGACGAGCAGGCTAATAAATGGATCGCGCAGATGCCATCTTCCCATTAACACCATGCAGGAGCAACCGCTATGAACGAAAAAAACATCCGCAACTTCAGCATCATCGCGCATATCGACCATGGCAAATCCACGCTGGCGGACCGCCTGCTGGAAAAGTGCAACGCCGTCTCCGCGCGCGAGATGGAGGATCAGATCCTCGACAATATGGACCTCGAGCGCGAGCGCGGCATCACCATCAAGGCCCGCGCCGTCACCTTCGACTACACCGCGCAGGACGGGCAGGTCTACACGCTCAACCTCATCGACACCCCGGGTCATGTGGACTTCAACTACGAGGTCTCGCGCTCTCTCGCCGCCTGCGAGGGCGCGCTGCTCATCGTGGACGCCTCACAGGGCATCGAGGCGCAGACACTCGCGAATACTTATCTTGCGATGGAGCACGATCTGGAGATCCGCCCCGTCATCAACAAGATCGACCTGCCCGCCGCCGATCCCAAGCGTGTGAAGGAGGAGATCGAGAACATCCTTGCCATCCCCGCCGAGGACGCGCCGGAGATCTCCGCCAAGCTCGGCATCAACATCGACGCGGTGCTTGAGGACATCGTCCACAACCTCCCCGCACCCAAGGGCGACCCGAACGCCCCGCTCAAGGCGCTGATCTTCGACAGCTATTACGACGCCTACCGCGGCGTGATCGTCTATATGCGCCTCAAGGACGGCACCATCAGGCCCGGCATGGAGATCAGGATGATGGCGACCGGCGCGACCTTCAAGGTGCTCGAATGCGGCCTGATGCGCCCGCTGGGGCTTGAGCCGGCGAAGCAGCTTGAGGCTGGTCAGGTCGGCTACTTCACCGCCAGCATCAAGGACGTCCACGAAACGCAGATCGGCGACACCGTGACCGGCGCGGAGAACCCCGCGAGCGAGCCGCTGCCCGGCTACCGCAAGGTGCGCTCGATGGTCTACTGCGGCATCTACACCGAGGACGGCAGCAAGTACCCCGACCTGCGCGATGCGCTGGAAAAGCTCCAGCTCAACGACGCCAGCCTGACCTTCGAGCCGGAAAGCTCCGTCGCCCTCGGCTTCGGCTTCCGCTGCGGCTTCCTCGGAATGCTGCACATGGAAGTCATTCAGGAGCGGCTTGAGCGTGAATTTGACCTCGACCTCGTCACCACGCTGCCGAGCGTCATTTACGAGGTTTACAAGACCGACGGCACGATGGTGCGCGTGGACAATCCGCACAACTACCCCGACCCGAGCGTCATCGAGCACGCGGAGGAGCCCTACGTCAAGGTCACCATCGTTACGCCGCCCGACTATGTCGGCAACATTATGCCGATGTGTCAGGAGCGCCGCGGCGAGTTCAAGGATATGCAGTACCTTGATACCTACCTCGTCGAGCTGCACTACGAAATGCCGCTCAACGAGATCATCTACGATTTCTTCGACGCGCTCAAGGCCAACACCAAGGGCTACGCCTCGCTTGACTACGAGCTCTCCGGCTACCGCCGCAGCGAGCTCGTGAAGGTCGATATGCTGCTCAACGGCGACCAGGTGGACGCGCTGAGCTTCATCGCACATAAGGATAAGGCGTATCCCCGTGCGCGCCGCCTGTGCGAAAAGCTCAAGGACAACATTCCCCGCCAGCTCTTCGAGGTACCGGTGCAGGCCGCCATCGGCGGACGCGTCATTGCGCGCGAGACGGTCAAGGCCATGCGCAAGGACGTGCTCGCCAAGTGCTACGGCGGCGACATCACGCGCAAAAAGAAGCTGCTCGAGAAGCAGAAGGAGGGCAAAAAGAAGATGCGCAATCTCGGCACGGTGCAGGTGCCGACGGAGGCGTTCCTTGCCGTCCTCAAGCTGGACGAGTGATTTTTGCCCTCCTGCGAGCGCAGGCGAGCCGCCGCGGCAGCGGCGTGCGTTGGATGACGGCGGCGGAGCCGCCGAAAGGGCGCGGCCCTTTCGGGCAAAAAGAAGATGCGCAATCTCGGCACGGTGCAGGTGCCGACGGAAGCGTTCCTTGCCGTCCTCAAGCTGGACGAGTGATTTTTGCCCTCCTGCGAGCGCA
>ENA-UOJN01000079-UOJN01000079.1-human-gut-metagenome-genome-assembly--contig:-C125IIP-NODE-79-length-74928-cov-16.702202_pt1 | contig 74928 bp, 59 predicted proteins | sample MGYA00242350_ERZ723897 | MGnify/ENA metagenome assembly ERZ723897 | reverse complement strand
TGTTTATTGAAAATTTTGTTTTAGGGGTTATTTTTATATTCAAATCTGCAATTCAGTATATAGGCATTTTCTATTCTCTTTCTAAGTTATTGCTTTGTACGGCATAGAATAAACATCATTTTTAAGACCTCTGCCATACCCTTCGACCTAAATATTTCTTATATTTTACAATAAAATATGCGGCTTGTAAACCGTTTAAACAGCTTACAAGACCGCATTGAATTTATTTGCCGATTATGCTTTTATGCATATTACTTTTTTACAGCTTCCTTTATCATTCTGAACACCTGAATTATAATTGTAGGAGCAAGCGAACAGCACAAAATAACAAGAAGATTTACCGGAGCAAACACTACTACATTGAACAGGCTTTGAAGTCCCGGTATAAATATTACACAGCTCAGCAGAGCTACACCTGCACCAAAGGCGGCAAGTGAAATTGGATTTTTAAAGAAGCCCAGCTTAATAAGCGACTGCTTGCCACGCATATTAAATCCGTGCCACAAACGGGACAGGCATATGGTACAGAATGCCATAGCACAGGAAACCTCAGGATTTTGCTGTGAAAATACATTTGAAATTCCGCCGGCACCGAAAACAAAGGCAAACATTGTAGCCGCCGCTATAAGGAAACCTTGAACAAGAGTGTCTGTCATAAAGCTTTTGTTAATTAGGGATTCATCGGCGGAACGAGGCTTTTCCTTCAGCAGTGCACCGCTTGGAGGCTCCATACCTATTGCTATGGCAGGCAGTGAATCGGTAATAAGGTTAATAAACAACAGCTGAACGGCTGTAAACGGTATAGCCAAGTTCAGGAACGAGCATATTAAAACAACTATAATTCCTGCCATATTGCCCGAAAGCAAATACTGTATAGAGTTTTTAATATTTGCATAAATATTTCTGCCGTTTGCCACTGCCTTAATAATTGTAGCAAAGTTATCATCGGTTAAAATCATTGAGGCGGCGTCCTTGGATACCTCCGTACCCGTTATGCCCATAGCAATGCCTATGTCTGCCTTCTTTAGAGCAGGAGCGTCGTTTACGCCGTCGCCTGTCATAGATACTACATTGCCCAGCTCCTGCCACATAGATACAATTCTGATTTTATGCTCGGGAGAAACTCTGGCATATACAGATATATTCTTAATTTCCTTGCGCAGCTCCTCGTCGCTCATAGCGTCCAGCTGCTGCCCTGTAATAGCCTTGTCGCCGTCCCTTAGTATTCCTATTTTTCTTGCTATAGCAGAGGCAGTGGTTACATGGTCGCCTGTAATCATAACAGGCTTTATGCCTGCACTTATGCAATCTCTTACAGCGGCTGCCGATTCCTCTCTTGGCGGGTCTATCATACATATTAGTCCCAGGAAGGTATAGTTGCATTCGTCACCGGTATTAACCTCGGTGTATCCTATTTCACGGTATGCAAAGGCAAGCACACGCAAGCCGTTATTTGAATATTCGTTGTTTTTGTCTTCAATTTTCTTTACCAGCTCAGGGGTTACAGGCACCAGACCGTATTCTGTGTCTACATTTTTCAGCCTGTTTAAAAGAACATCAACCGCACCCTTAGTTACCATAATCAGCTTACCGTCAATTTCGTGTATGGTGCTCATAAGCTTACGGTCGGAGTCAAACGGTATTTCGCCTAAGCGTGGGTACCTACAGACTATATCCTCGCTGTTGGAATAAGCCTTGTTGTAGTAGTGCTTCAAGGCTGTTTCTGTAGGGTCGCCTATATTTTTTTCAGCTGTAACCACACTGTCGTTGCACAGCACGCCGTACTCTGCAAGCAGCTGCTTTTTTGCTTCGTTAAATACAAAGGTATCCTCTACTGTCATTTTGTTTTGAGTAAGAGTTCCTGTTTTGTCGGAGCATATAACAGACACACAGCCCAGTCCCTCTACAGAGCGTAAATTTTTAATAATGGCATTTTGCTTTGCCATTTTTGAGGTGCCTATAGCCAACGCTATGGTAACAATAGATGACAATGCCTCGGGAATAGCCGCAACAGCCAAAGCAACGGCAAACAGCAGTGCCTCTGTAAAGCTGCCCATATGGTACCATGATATGCCCAAAACTACTGCACAAATGACCATAATAATAATTGAAAGCTTTTTGCTGAAATCGTCCAAGCTACGCTGCAGCGGTGTTTTTCTTTCTTTGGTTTCGTTCATCATTGTGGCTATTTTGCCCAGCTCGCTGTTCATACCGGTAGCTGTAATAACGACCACTGCCCTGCCGTAAGTAACCAACGAGCCTGAAAAGACCATATTTATTCTGTCGCCCAAGGCACAGTCCTTTTCAATTATGTCGGTATTCTTTTCAATACTGTTAGACTCACCTGTTAAAGCACTTTCGTTTACCTGCAGGGAGTACGACTCAATTACTCTTGCATCGGCAGGTACAACATCTCCGGCCTCCAGCTTAACAATGTCACCCGGAACCAAGTCTACAGACGATATTTGTGTTACCTTGCCGTCACGCACCACCTTAGCAGCAGGAGTAGACATAGCCTTTAGGCTGTCGAGTGATTTTTGTGCCTTAAAATGCTGTACAGTACCAAGGATTGCATTTAGTATTAAAACCGCAAAAATTACAATAGCACCCTCTACGCTGTCTGTAATTATACTGATAACAGCGGCTACAATAAGTATTGCAACCATAAGGTCCTTAAACTGCTCTAAAAACACCTGTACAACGCCTTTTTTCTTTTCCTCCATTAGTTGGTTTTTGCCGTATTTTTCGGTATTTTCAGAAACCTGACTGCTTGTTAAGCCGGCTTCACGGTCAGTATGGAGCTTCTTTAAAACCTGCACACTGCTTTTTTTGAATGCATCGTTCATTTCTATACGCCTCCTATATAAATATGTTTAGGGAAAAAGACAAACAAAAAAGACTTTTATTCCGACACAAAAGCCGGAATAAAAGTCTTGCTATTTAAAGTATAAGCGGGTTAAAACATAACCGTGTGTTGACGCCGATACTACAGAATATCTCTGTTAGCTACTCCCCTTTAAACAAATATATGATACCATTTTAAAAAGCTGATGTCAATAAATTTATAAATAAAATTATTAAACAGCCGCACTGCTCTTGCGTTTGTCAGTTAATATTCACAATCTCGTAGTAGCCGTTCTCCGAGGTAATTGCCTTGGTGTCATTTACAATGGCAATAACATTGTTGTAGTCAATTTTATTCTTTTTAAAGTCTACTGTCAGCTCCTTGGGAGCTTCGGCGGTTGGTTCAAACTTTAGGCAGGTATTCTCATTCAAGTAATACACATTATTATCCATTCCTGTATTATAAATTAGTTTGCCCTGCTTTTTGTAGGAATATTCCTTTTCTTCACCGTTATTAAGACCGCAGGTTTTCAGTGATGTTTTTTCGTTTGCAAAGGCAAGACTGTTTGAAAACACCGTATATTTTGCGGCAGTTTCAACAGCAGCCATACTTTTTATTTCAGCCTTGCTATATGTAAAGAACGAAAATTGGTATTTAGTGCTTTTTTTATCGCCGGATATATTTTCGGCAATAGCTGTGCCGTTGTCTGTTACACTGTAGCCGGCGGCGTTGTTCTCTGTAACAGGTATCACCGCATTGTCGTCGCAATTATACACAGCAAGCTTTTTATTGCTGTCTGTAAAGAAAATACAGTTATTATACTGTACAAAATCATTGCCTACAGCTGCGTTAATCTCTAACTTTTCTTTTGTGGCAGCGTCAATGCAAATAATCATATTACGCTCATCTGTAAAGTAAATTTTATTCTTATAGCAGGCAATAATATTTATTTCGTCACGAACATATATTTTTGTTCTTTTTTTGCCGTCCATAGTACCTCTGTACAGTATTTTAGAGGCGTCCTTATACGCTGATATAAAGTAAATATATTTATCATCTATCGCAAAGTTTTTCTGAACTTCGCCGTTCTCCTTACTGGTGTGGGCAACTATAACCATATCCTTATTATCTATATTGGATTTATAATTAATACCGAATTTATCTGTAATGTAGTATCCACCATAATATTCAATAACACCCTGATGTGTTACCTTGCTGTTTGTAACTCCCGAGGTATTCATTTCAAGTGTTCTTTCACCACAGGATGTAAGCATGGTAACGGCAAGTCCGCAGCAAAGCAGCAGTGAAGCTGCTTTACCGAAAAATTCAGTTATATTTTTCTTCAAAATTCATCACTCCGTTGCTTTTCTATTAATATAAATTTTACATTATAATTGTTGACTTTGCAATATTTATTTGACGAAAATAGCAGTACAAAGCAAAAAAATTATAAATGTAATATATACAGTGCCGCCGGCAACAATATCCTTAGGTAAATAAACTAAATATGGCTTTGCAATAAACGATATGCACCGTTTTGCTTGACGGAACAGCTTATTTATGTTAAACTGTGTAAGGTCATAGGTTGTTGGGATTTACTGCGACAAGGGTATTTGCCAACGATACAACAAATTATGTAATTTATAAAAAGAAAGGTTGACGCTTAAATGGCAAAGATTGATTTAACAAAATACGGTATCACAGGTACTACAGAAATTGTTCACAATCCTTCTTATGATGAGCTTTTTAAAGAAGAAACAAAGCCTGAGCTGGAGGGCTACGAAAAGGGACAGGAAACTGAGCTTGGTGCAGTTAATGTTATGACAGGCATTTACACAGGTCGTTCCCCTAAAGACAAGTTCATTGTTATGGATGAAAATTCTAAGGACACAGTATGGTGGACTTCAGACGAGTACAAGAACGACAACCACCCTGCTTCAGAGGAAGCTTGGGAGGCTGTAAAGGAAATTGCAAAGAAAGAGCTTTCAAACAAGAAGCTATATGTTGTTGATGCATTCTGCGGTGCAAACAAGGACACAAGAATGGCTGTTCGTTTCATCGTTGAGGTTGCTTGGCAGGCTCACTTTGTAACAAATATGTTCATTACTCCAACAGCAGAGGAGCTGGAGAACTTTGAGCCTGACTTCGTAGTTTACAACGCTTCAAAGGCAAAGGTTGAAAACTACAAGGAGCTTGGTCTAAACTCTGAAACAGCTGTTCTGTTTAATATTACAAGCCGTGAGCAGGTTATCATCAACACTTGGTACGGCGGTGAGATGAAGAAGGGTATGTTCTCTATGATGAACTACTACCTGCCTCTAAAGGGTATTGCTTCAATGCACTGCTCAGCTAACACAGATATGAACGGCAAAAACACAGCTATCTTCTTTGGTCTGTCCGGTACAGGCAAGACTACACTTTCAACAGATCCTAAGAGACTGCTTATCGGCGACGACGAGCACGGCTGGGACGACAACGGCGTGTTTAACTTTGAGGGCGGCTGCTATGCAAAGGTTATTAACCTTGACAAGGAGTCTGAGCCTGACATTTACAACGCAATCAGAAGAGACGCTCTGCTTGAGAATGTAACAGTTGACAAGAACGGCGTAATTGACTTTGACGACAAGACTGTAACAGAGAACACTCGTGTTTCTTACCCTATTGACCACATCGACAATATTGTTCGTCCTGTTTCTTCAGCTCCTGCTGCAAAGAATGTTATCTTCCTGTCTGCTGACGCATTCGGCGTACTTCCGCCTGTATCAATTCTGACACCTGAGCAGACAAAGTACTACTTCCTGTCAGGCTTTACAGCTAAGCTTGCCGGTACAGAGCGTGGCATTACAGAGCCTACTCCTACATTCTCAGCTTGCTTCGGTCAGGCTTTCCTAGAGCTGCACCCAACAAAGTATGCTGAAGAGCTTGTTAAGAAGATGGAGCAAAGCAATGCAAAGGCTTATCTTGTAAACACAGGCTGGAACGGCACAGGCAAGCGTATTTCTATTAAGGATACTCGTGGTATTATTGACGCTATCCTAGACGGTTCAATTACAAAGGCTCCTACAAAGACAATTCCTCACTTCAACTTTGAGGTTCCTACAGAGCTTCCTGGCGTTGACCCTGCAATTCTTGACCCTCGTGACACATATGCTAATGTTGCTGACTGGGAAGAGAAGGCAAAGGATTTGGCTAGCCGCTTTGTTAAGAACTTTGCTAAGTATGAGGGCAACGAGGCCGGTAAGGCTCTTGTTGAGGCAGGCCCTAAGGCTTAAGCTCATATTTAAGATTACAGTATAAGCTTTTCTGTATAAAATACACTCCCACAGACTGCAAAATACGCTGTCTGTGGGAGTTTTTGCGTATTGAATGTAACAATATAAACTATCCTTAATACAATTACCCTTACCCAAAGCTATTCTGTAGCCTTCGTGGTTTTTTCCTGCTTGTCAGCGTCCTCCTTTAGGTGCATTCTGCCCTCGTGGTCGGTATAATATTCACCCTTTGGCAGCAGCCGGGAAATCGGTACGATTTCGTAACCCTCCCCCTTTATGGCGTCTATAATCTTAGGCAATGCCTCCGGAGTGTTTTTAGCACCGTTGTGCATAAGTATTATACTGCCGTTTTTCAAATTATTTTTAATTCTCTCAACCATTTGTTCAGGCGTAGGGTCCTTCCAGTCAAGACTGTCAATGTCCCACTGCACGCAGTACATATCAATACTGTTGGTTACTGACACTACATTGTTGTTGTAATCGCCGTAGGGCGGCCTAAACAGCGTAGGAGCTTTACCGGTAAGCTTTTTAACCTTTTCGTTACAGTCGGTAAGCTCTTTTTTTATTCCGTCATCTGTCAGCTGCGGCAGGTGAGCATGGGTGTCGGAATGGTTGCCTACATCGTGTCCATGCTTGGCAATATTCTTAACCGATTCAGGGTATTTATCCACCCACATACCTACCAGAAAAAATGTTGACTTAACCTTTTTTTCATCTAATATCTTAAGCAATGTATCCGTCTGTTCGTTCCCCCATGCCGCATCAAAAGAAATGCTTACTCTCTTTTGGCTTTCCTCTACACAATAAATCGGTATTTTTCTTTCTGCTGCAGCCGTTGATACAATTTGCCCGTAGCTGCTGCTGCATATTGCCACTGCAAGCACACAGGCTATAAGCACGCCCAATGCAACAAAAAGCTTTTGCTTTGTAAATACAAAAAATTTCACCTGCTTCACCCTCCTGCATTATAATAATATATATGGCGGCAGGGCTTGTATAATTCTTTAATATTATTTTTTATTTTCTGTTTTTTATTTTTCACATACTACACCGTACAAAGAGCATTAAGCTCTGCAAAACAGGTACACAGTACATATTTATAAGAGTAATCAAAAAGCTCTGACAGCAACGCAGCATTCTGCGTTTTTGTCAGAGCTTTATATTTTAGATATAATCCGTTAAGCAAAATCAGCTAAAATTATTTTGCTGTTTTTAGCTTATACAGGCACATTGGACCGGACTGCTTTACAAGCTGATAATCGTCACCCATAAATGTTGCAAGGTTGCTGCTGTTTTGCGAAACGGCACTTTGGCTTACCAGAAGATAATCTGTTTTTTTGCTTTCGCTGTAGTAGTTTGGATATTGATACAGCTTTTTAAATTGATACATATGCGGAATATACATACCGTCTGCGGTAATTTCAACATCGGTAGGTATTTCTGCAATAAGACTGTTATACTGCTCTGCCACCTGTGTATTTTTCTCGGCACAGCTGTTGTAATACGCACTTCTTGGGAAGAACAGCGAAAAGCTCATAATAATTGACATTGACAGGCTGAAAAGCAGTATTTTGTTTCTAAGCTCCGGCTTAGCCTGAGAAATAACAAGTATTGTCATAAATACAATTAAGCCTGCCACACCGTAGGTATACTGGAACTTAACATCGTACTGGTATTGCCAGTTGGACATTAAATCAACTACAAGCATTGGTATAAGTAGCAAAAGCAATGACTTTTTCTCGCTGAAGAAAGGTGCAAAAGCCACCGGCAACAGCATCCAAACGATAAACATAATTTTATCGGAGGTAAATATTTGAGAAACAAAGTATCCAAAGTCTGACACAATGGTTTTTACAACTGCGCTAAAGCCGTCTTCACCCTCCAGCATATAGTTGCTTAAACGGGTGGTCATTACGCCGTCGCCAAGGTTTCCTACAATAACGGTTGCTATGGCAAAGTATATAACGGCACCTATAAGTATTCCGCCGCCCAGAATATATTCCTTTCTGTATGCCAGTATATACAGTGCTATTGCCATAACATATATTGCGGCGTCCTCTTTAACCGTAAGCACAAGGGCACAAAGCACAAGCGTGCCTATCCACTTTTTGCTTACAATAAAGTACAGTGCCCACATAATAAGAACAGTAAGGAATTTATTTTCGTGGAAGTCATACAAGCAGCCGTTGGCAAGCGTCGGGAAGAAAATATAGATAAGGCTGCACGCCACTGTAACGCTTTTGGTCAGCTTTAGCTGCTTGCATATAAGCACAACAGGTATAATGCCCAATGCCACAAATGCCGCCTGAATTACAAGCAAGGTTTCCGGACGAGGACATATAGCATAGAAAGGAAGCAGAACATAATAAAACGGACTAAAATGCACGCCAAAATGTGACATAAGCACATTTCTTTCAACGGTTGTGTCCGCCAGACCTGTTGTTCTCATATTTTCAAACATCTGTGTGAAAATACCAAAATCAAAATTACTTGCCATATATGCGTTGTAGCGGGCTATAGACGCAACAGAAACAAGTATAGTAAACAGCAGCAGCAGTACGCCTGCTGTAATCCACTCTGAATTTTTAGGCAGCTTTATGTCATTAATATTGAGCTTATCGTCCTTGCCTATCCAGACAATTATAAAGAATATTATAAAGCCGATGCCAATATTCATAAATATGTTCTTTGCACTTTCTTCACCCAAATACGAGCCCTTATAAGCCAAAGCAGAGCCAAACAGCACTGCACCTATAAGCAAGGCAGCGGGGATAATTTTTTTACACTTAGTGAAAAATGCCGTAGCCACACAGACTGCAAAAATTATAACTGTAGTTATAATAACCAAGGGTAAATTAACCGACGCCACAAAGTTAATGTCGGTATATGTGGCGTTTGTTGTCAGCAAGGTTATAAAGCTGCTAAAGCAAAAGCCGGTACACAGTGCGGCAAAAATATAATCCAACGGTACAAGCTTTAAAAAGTTTCCGCCGGGCATCAAGCCCCCGGAAGCACCTTTTTTCTTACTCATAAAATCACTCCTATATATTAAAATTCAATCCAAGCTGTTACAGTTAAAATACTTATAAAAAGCAACAGAATGAATATATTATCTGTTAAAGTATACCATAAGCAGCCCTGCACCGTCAAGCAACAACCGCCGGATTGAAAAGCAGCTCTGTAAAATAGCTATGGCACATTTTAAGCTGAAACAAATGCCGATTTCAGAATATTTAGCATAATTAACTTGATTTACCCGGTGATAAAAAATAAAGCCTCCCGTAAAACAGGAGGCAAATGATAATTTATCTTGTGTGTGTTTTAATTAGCACCTAATTTGGTCGTTTTGCTATAAAAAGTTGCATTTTCTCACCAAAAATTCTCTAATGCTTAATTATATATATACTTAGGTTAGTTTTTATTATGTCCGCACTCTTCCGAGCGTGACATTAAAACTTTTTTCCAATGTCTTTCTCTATCGTCTATTTTACACTCATCCCAATTGGTAATGACTTCAAGCAGTGAAAACTTATAATTGCGTTTTGCGTATTCAAAGCCTTCCTTTTCTACAAGTTTTTTTAAATCCACATCACCACCGTGACCGTTGTGAATATAGTCTCCCCACCTTTGCCAAATGCCATGTTCTCCGTCAGCTTTTCCAACATACTTTTTCGTCGTCTTTGTATCTGTTATCAAGTAAATTCCCTTGACAGAGAGGGCATTTTTCCATGCTGGAGCGTCTTTTTTTATTATTGCTTCAAGTGTTAAAAACGGAATATCGATATTCCTGTATCCCGGAAATGCAACTGTGGAAAACGGCTCTTCTAGCACCGCTTTAACTTCCATATTATCAAAATGATTTTCAAGCTTACTCCTTGTAACACGGTCTTTATAGGCATATTTAATCTTCAAGCGTCCAATAAATTGGCTATAATCTTCAACTAGCTCAATTTCATAAGGATAAGGCACTTTGCTCATATCTCTTGAAACTATTCTCCAAATACCGCCAAATAGCCATGTGTCTCTTTCGGGATAAAAACTAATAAGCGAAAAAATGTATGGTCTGTTAAACTCATCTTTGCTTTTTGAGTATCTGTTCCACCCTTTCCAATTCTCAAAATCAGCCATATATTCGTCAAGAGGCTCTATACCCAAATCGTTTTTTCTGGCAAAATGAACTTTGTAATCGGCTGGAACCAAATCATGGAAAACGGACTTCAACTGAATTTTTTGCATAAAATCAACCCCCTAGTTTTGGCATAATGTCGTTTTTGTATTGTAAAAAACAACACAGAGTTTATATCATCTACCGTCGCAAATCTCAACTTATTGTTCCGGTTCATCAACATTATATCAAGATTTTGCAACAATTTCTACCCTAATATATAAAAAAGCACAATAATCTTAGATACTCTCGTATTAAAAACTACTGTGCCTTCTGGTCGAGGTGACAGGACTTGAACCTGCGGCATCTGCGTCCCGAACGCAGCACTCTACCAAACTGAGTTACACCTCGAAATTAATTATATATACAACGGTACAGCCTTGCAGCTTTTGCCGTCGATTTTGTTGCTTTATAATTATAATACCTTTTGATAAGAAATGCAAGCATTATATCGGTTTTTTTAGCGGCGTTTTTTAACATTTCCTTTAGTATATTACGTATATGAGTATGAACACAGCAAATATTTATTAGGTGTGACCACAAGCTGTTAAATTATGACATTTGGGTATTTGTCCGGTGTGATTGTAAACGGTACTGTTTCGGTGTATAATAGTTTAAAAACTAAGGCATTCAGAGGTTATTTATGGTAAATGAGAATTTTGAAATAACTGTAGAGCAGTTAAAAAATATGTCTGAAAACGAATATACGGTAGTTGATATTAGAGATGAAATTTCCTTTGACTATGGCAATATTCCCGGCTCGGTTAATATTCCGTACAACAAAATAAAAGGGGGCGACTGCCGGCTGCCAACAGATAAAAGGCTGGTTATTTGCTGCAAAAGCGGTTTAATAAGCGACGAAGCTGCACAGTGCCTTAGGGATAGGGGCTACAATGCCGTTAATTTGGCAGGGGGCTACTACAGCTGGCTAAGGGAAAGGTTTATTGACGACAGCTACGCCGCCGATGTGGAAAAAAGCATACGAAAAAAGTTCAGCAAAACTATATGGAGCCGCTTTACAGCCGCCATTGTGGAGTATCAGCTGGTACAGCCGAATGACAAAATAGCCGTGTGTATTTCCGGCGGAAAAGACTCTATGCTTATGGCAAAGCTGTTTCAGGAATTGAAGCGGCACAATAAATTTCCCTTTGAGGTTGTTTATTTGGTTATGGACCCGGGCTACAGTCCCGAAAACAGAAGAGTTATTGAAAACAACGCCAAAAAGCTTTCTATACCGATTACGATTTTTGAAAGCAATATATTTGAATCTGTGTACAATGTAAAGAAATACCCTTGCTACCTGTGTGCCAGAATGCGCAGAGGTTACCTTTACAAAAAAGCCAAAGAGCTTGGCTGTAATAAAATTGCACTGGGACATCATTATGACGATGTAATTGAAACAATTCTTATGGGTATGCTGTACGGCGGTCAGGTACAAACAATGATGCCAAAGCTCCACAGCACCAACTATGAGGGTATGGAGCTTATACGCCCGTTGTACCTTGTAAGAGAGGACGACATAAAGCGTTGGAGGGATTACAACAAGCTAAGCTTTATTCAATGTGCCTGTTGGTTTACCGACACCTGCTCGGTAGACGGCTCCGGCAATACAGGCAAGCGTCAGGAAATAAAGCAGCTTATTAAAAGGCTGAAAAAAATAAACCCTCAAATAGAAAGCAACATTTTCCGCAGTGTGGAAAATGTAAATTTAGACACAATTATTTCCTATAAAAAAGGCAGTAAAAAGCACCATTTTCTTGATGATTACGATATTCAAGCTAATGAGGAATTAAAACCATAAATAATATAACAAAAAAGAATTTCCGAAAAAGCAGATAAAGCTCTTGTCTTTTCGGGAATTCTTTTTTTAACGGTCTGTAAGCAGGAATTCATAAGCATAGCTTGCTTACGGATATTATTACCGTATTTCAGCACACCTTAACAAAACGACCGACTTTTGTCTTTTTTCCCTTGCTGAATTGTAGACTTTAACAAACTATATGCTTAAATATAAATTACCCTTGACATTTATATCCTGTAGATATACAATAGCTAACAACAAGACATAGTAAAAAGATAGGTATTATAGGTAATTAAAATACCTAATACACTTTCACCAAAAGGGTGGTACTTATGAACAGCACATACAAAAGCATAAGCTGCTACGCTGTACGGTACAGCATAGTTAAAAACAGAGTATATACCTCCTGCGGCGGCAAGGCCTTTTGTTGATTTCTACATTCATATTTATAGGCTAAGCAGAAATAAGAAATAAAAAATAAGAATCGAGGTTATACAAATGAAAAATAAATCAGTTAAAAAAATATTAGCGTCTGTGCTTGCATTATCTGTAATAGGTGTATCTGCCCTGACTTTTGCAGGCTGCCAAAAAGCAGACACATCAAACGATTCCAAGGTTAAAATTACCAATGTGTCTTATGACCCTACCAGAGAGCTTTACGAGTCGTACAACAAGGCATTTGCAAAACACTGGAAAGAAAAAACAGGACAAGAGGTTGAGGTTACGCAGTCCCACGGCGGCTCGGGCAAGCAGGCCCTTGAGGTTGCAAACGGACTTGAAGCAGATGTTGTTACCCTTGCCCTTGAGTACGATGTAAACGCTGTGCGTGACGCAGGACTTATAGAGGACGGCTGGGTAAGCGAGTTTGACAACGATTCGTCACCATACACCTCTACCATTGTTTTCCTTGTAAGAAAGGGCAATCCTAAAAACATAAAGGACTGGGACGATTTGGTTAAAAGCGGCGTAGGCGTAATTACCCCAAACCCAAAAACCTCAGGCGGTGCAAGGTGGAATTACCTGGCGGCGTGGGCATATGCTGACAAAAAGTATAACGGCGATGAAAGCAAAATAGAGGACTTTGTTAAAAGGCTATATAAAAATGTACTGGTGCTTGACTCCGGTGCAAGAGGCGCTACAACCTCATTTGTAGAAAACAGTCAGGGCGATGTTCTTCTTGCTTGGGAAAACGAGGCGTATTTGTCGCTAAAGGATTATCCAAACGATTACGAAATTATTACCCCCAGCATAAGTATTCTTGCACAGCCTTCTGTTGCTGTTGTGGATTCTGTAGTAGATGACCGAGGCACAAGAAAGGCTGCAACGGAATATTTACAGTTTCTGTACAGTGACGAGGCACAGAAAATAGCAGCAGAAAATTACTACAGACCTTACAGCAAGGACATTCTAAAGCAATACTCAAATGTATTTGACCTAAATATTAACCTTGTTACCATAAAGGACTTTGGCGGCTGGGACAATGCCCAGAAAACACATTTTGCCGACGGCGGCGTGTTTGACAAAATTTACGAGGGCAGGTAATTAATAATTACTAAACCGCATTGGTGTTCAGCTGATAAATACACTGATAAATACAGCGGTCAGTTGAACACCATGCTTTTTGGAAGCAATCAGAATAAAGAAATCAGGTGTAAACAGTGAAAAAAAGAAAAAAAGCAAAAAGAGTTATTCCGTATTTTGGGCTGTCTATGGGCGTTACAATATCAATGCTAAGCGTGATTGTTCTTATTCCACTTGCTTCTCTTGTAATATATACAGCACAAATGAGCTGGCGGGACATATGGGAGGCTATAACCCGAAGCCGAGTAATGGCAAGCTACAGAATCAGCTTTTTAACAACCCTTACAGCGTCTGCGATAAATGCCGTTATGGGTGTTATTCTGGCTTGGGTGCTTGTGAGGTACAAGTTCCCGTTTAAAAGAATTTTAGACGGTATGATAGAACTGCCCTTTGCTCTGCCTACAGCGGTTGCCGGCATTGCTCTTACATCACTTACAGCCGACACCGGCATTATAGGCGGCTTTTTTTCAAAGCTGGGCATAAGCATAGCCTACACCCCTATAGGCATTACAGCAGCGTTGGTATTTATAGGCATACCCTTTGTAGTGCGTGCGGTACAGCCTGTGCTTGAAAAACTGGACCCTGTTTACGAGGAGGCGGCCGGTGTTATGGGTGCAAGCCGAGTAAGAATATTTTGGAAGATAATATTTCCGGAAATACTGCCCGCTGTATTAACAGGCTTTGGGCTTGCCTTTGGCAGATGCTTAGGCGAATACGGCTCGGTAGTGTTTATAGCCGGCAACAAGCCCTTTGAAACCGAAATTACACCACTTGTAATAATGTCGGAGCTTCAGGAGTTCGACTATGCAAGTGCTACGGCAATAGCCTTGGTAATGCTTGTTGCATCATTCCTTGTACTGTTCCTGGTTAATTTGGTACAGGCAAGAAACACAAAAATATTAACAGGAGGAAGATAAAATGCATGAAGAAACAAAAGGCTCAAAAATATTAAAATGGATTCTTATAGGAATAAGCCTGCTGTTTGTTGTACTAATGCTTGTGCTTCCCCTTGCTACGGTAATAACCGAGGCGTTTAAAAACGGCTGGCAGGTATTTTGGCAGGCAGTAAGCGACGAGTACACAGTAGACGCCATTTTGCTTACACTGGAGGCAACAGGCTTTGCAGTGCTAATAAACACAGTTTTTGGCGTGTTTGCCGCCTGGGCCATAACCAAATTCAGGTTTAAGGGCAAAAAGCTGCTTACAACACTTATAGACCTGCCTGTTACGGTTTCGCCTGTAATTGCCGGTCTTATATTTGTACTTACCTTCGGCAGACAAAGCCCCCTCTACCCTGTTTTGCAGGCGCTTGACATAAAGATTATTTTTGCCGTACCGGGCATTATATTGGCTACTGTATTTGTAACCTTTCCTTTCATTTCAAGAGAGCTTATTCCCGTGCTGGAATCTCAGGGTACAGACGAAGAGGAGGCCGCCGCACTTATGGGAGCAAAGGGCACAACTATTTTCAGAAAAATTACCTTTCCGCATATAAAGTGGGCGTTTTTATACGGCGTAGTTTTATGTGCCGCCAGAGCTATGGGAGAGTTTGGTGCAGTGTCGGTTATTTCGGGACATTTAAGGGGCCAAACAAACACCCTGCCGTTACATGTGGAAATTTTGTTTAACGAGTTTAAGTATGTTCCCGCCTTTGCGGTATCAGCCATACTTGTAATAATGGCTGTGGTTATTTTGATTATCAGAAGTGTGGTTGAATACAAGGGAAAGAAGGAATCGTAATGTATGTTGAGCTGAATAATATAAATAAAACCTTTGGCGACTACAAGGCTTCTGACAATGTAAGCTTTGGCATAGAAAAGGGTAAGCTTATAGGCCTGCTGGGGCCGTCGGGCAGTGGCAAAACAACTATTTTAAGAATGATAGCCGGACTTGAAGCCCCCGACAGCGGAGAAATTGTAATAGACGGCAGGGTGGTAAACAATATACCGGCAAGCAAAAGAGGCATTGGCTTTGTGTTTCAAAACTACGCACTGTTTAGGTATATGAATGTTTTTGACAATATTGCCTTTGGTCTTACAGTTCAGAAAAAGGACAAAAGGTTTATTAAAGAAAGAGTAAACAGTCTTATAGAGCTGATTGGTCTAAAGGGGCTGGAAAAGCGCTACCCAAGCCAGCTTTCGGGCGGACAAAAACAAAGAGTTGCCTTTGCAAGGGCACTGGCACCAAACCCTAACCTATTGCTTTTGGACGAGCCCTTTGCCGCTATAGACGCAAAGGTAAGGCAGGAGCTTCGTTCGTGGCTAAAGGAAATGATAGAAGAATTGGGCGTAACAAGTATATTTGTAACCCACGACCAGGACGAGGCTATAGAGGTAGCCGACGAGATAATTATAACCAACAAGGGCAGAATTGAGCAGATAGGCACACCCTTGGAGATATACCAAAAGCCTGCAACCGCATTTTCAGCCGCATTTTTCGGTCAGACTGCTGTACTTGACGACTACACAAGGTTTAAAACCTTTGAGGTTATTAATGATGCCGACAAGGCTATAGTAAGGCCTGAATTTGTAAAAATAACAAAGCTGAACGAAACCTGCGAGCAAAAGGCGTCTGTTTCTGTCGGAGAGGTTGTTAAAACCGCCTTTAGAGGAAACAAAATTGAAGTTACCGTTAAATGTGACGGCGGCACAATAAACGCTGTAAGAGGTCTGGAGGAGCCTGCCTTAGCTGTAGGCGAAAAGGTAAATGTGTTCCTGTACAGGCTATTTGTTACAAAGGGCAATCAGGCGTTTATACTGGAAAACAAATCTCTAAGCGAGGAATTTGTAATTATTTAATATTAATAAAATCTGCTGAATTTTTATAAAGCGACAGCTCCCACACACAGAATTTACTGTAAGTGGGAGCTGTTTATTTATCTGTTTTTATTTCATTTGGTATTGTCTGTTAAACAAGCAATACCAAATTTATTTTATTCAAAAAATGCACAGAAAGCACGGTATGCCATATACAGGTCTACCTTTGATATAATTTCCATAGGAGCGTGCATTGAAAGTACAGGCACACCCAAATCCACTACATCTACATTCAAGTTAGCTACATATTTTGCGATGGTACCGCCGCCGCCGCCGTCAACCTTGCCAAGCTCGCCTGACTGCCACAGTACATTTTCACGCTGAAGCATACTGCGTATTTCTGCCATATACTCGGCAGATGCGTCCGAGGTACCGTACTTGCCGCCGCTGCCTGTGTACTTTGTAATAACAACGCCGTTGTTAATATAGGAGCTGTTGTTTGCCTCGTATGCACTTGCATAGGTTGGGTCAAAGGCTGCGTTTACATCGGCAGACAGGCACTTGCTGTTGTTAAGTGCAACATAGCCCTTTACGCCCTGTGCGTCTGCAAGTTCGTTAATAAAATGCTCCATAAAGGCAGACTGCATACCTGTGTTGCCGTCACTGCCTGTTTCTTCCTTGTCTACAAGCAGTGTAACAGCTGTATATTCAGGTGTTTTTGCGTCTACAGCCGCCATTAGCGCCGGGTAAGCACACACCTTGTCGTCGTGTCCGTAAGCGCCTATCATACTTCTGTCCAGTCCAATATCTCTTGCCCGGAATGCCGGTACAAGAGTAAGCTCTGCCGACAAGAAATCCTCCTCGGCAATGCCGTATTTTTCAAAAAGTATGTTTAGAATGTTCAGCTTTACAAGCTCTGCCTCATCGTCATTGCTAAAAGGTCTGCTTCCTATAAGAACATTTAGGTCTTCACCTGTAAAAGCCTTGCTCATTGGCTTTGTTACCTGCTGTTGTGCCAAATGCGGCAAAAGGTCTGTTACGCAGAAGCATGGCTCGTCATTATTTTCACCGATTATAACATCCTTGCAGCTGCCGTCCTTAAAAGCTACTACACCGTGAAGAGCCAACGGAATAGCTGTCCACTGGTATTTTTTTATACCGCCGTAGTAATGTGTTTTAAACAGTGCAAGGTCGTTTGCCTCGTACAACGGGTTTGGCTTTAGGTCAAGCCTTGGGGAGTCTATATGGGCAATAGCCAAACGCACGCCCTTGTCAACCTTTTGCTTGCCGAAAACGGTCAGCAATATGTTTTTGCCTCTGTTTACAACATAGGCTCTGTCACCCGGCTTGTACTGCTTTGTGCTGTCATAAGGTGTAAAGCCGTTTGCCTCCGCAATTTTTACAGAAGCAGCTACTGCCTCACGCTCTACCTTTGCGTGGTTTAAAAATTCTACATAGCCCTTGCTGAATTCATCAGCCTTTGCCACCTCGTCGGCAGAAAGCTTTTTAATGCCGTTGCTTTTGTTTACAAACAGCTTTTCCTTCAGCTGTGCAGCAGCTGATTTTTCTTGTTTTTCCATACTGAAATTCTTCCTTTCATTTTTATTTGCAATCTATAAAGCCATGCATTTTTTGCAACGCACCGCTTATTAATCTCCGCCTTCTGTGGCGGAGTCAGTCGCCTGTGTACTTTCCTCGTTATTATTGCCGTTGCTGTTATAATAATTCTTTGCCCACTCCACCTTTTCAACATAGGCTTCGGTTTCGGGGTACGGTATGCGTGACAGTGTTTTGCCGTCGCTTGAATATTCGCTGTTTTCAAGCCAGCTGTCCACAGCGCCAAAGCCGGCGTTATAGGCGGCTACCGCTGTTTCCTCTACGCTGTACCTTTCCATAAGAAAATGTAAAAATATACAGCCGTACTGAATATTAATTTCGGGGTCATAAAGACTTTCCGAGGTCATTGTAACCTCGCCGTATTTATAATTTTGAAGCCACTCAAAGGTTTCGGGCATTAACTGCATAAGTCCCATGGCACCTGCTGCCGAGCCGGCGTCCGGATTGAAGTTGCTTTCGGTTTTTATTATAGCAAACACCAGGTTAGGCTCAAGGCTGTATTCTGCGGCATACTTGTAAACATATTCGTCATAGTCGTTTGGATGCATAGCCTCGCCCAGCCTTTTATTTGAATTTACAAACAGCATAATAACTCCTGTGAGCATCGCCGCCGCCAGCACAATCGTTACAATAACAGCCACTACTGCACCGCCGCTATACCTGCGCTTTCGTTTTTTTGCTGTAATAAAATCACCCCCTGCAAAGCCTGTTAAACAGACTGTCAACCTCTTTTTGAATTTCTTCAAGACTGCCTGCACCGTTTATAACATAGTCCGCCGGCGCTGTATAAAATTCCTGTGGGTTTTGAGCTTTCATTCTTATTTTTGCGTTTTCCTCCGTTATGCCGTCACGCTTAATTATTCTTTCCATTCTTACCTCAAGCGGTGCCACAACGGCTGCAACATAGTCGCATATAATATCCATATGGCTTTCAAGCAAAACCGCCGCATCAAAAACTATAACGGGATTTTCAACTTCTTTTCGTATTTTATCAATTTTTTTCAGCACCTGCATACATATCCACGGGTGGGTAATGTCATTTAACCGCTGTGTGCTTTCAGCTGTAGAAAATGCCCTTTTGGCTAACAGCTGTCTGTTTAAACTGCCGTCTGCATTTATAATGTCACTGCCAAAGGTCGCACACGCCTGTTCAAGGCACATACTGCCCTTTTCAAGGGCTTTTCTGCCTAGTAAATCGGCGTCGATTATGTAACAGCCCTTTTTCTGCAGCATTGCCGTTATGGTAGACTTGCCTGCCCCTGTAGGGCCTGTTAAGCCTATAACAGTATAATTACGCAAGGTCTATCACCTCAAATCCTGCCGAACGAATAAGCCTGTTGTACACCGCCAGGCCTACGCCGCCGGTTTCTGGGCAACGGGCGTATACGGTGGTTAGCCCCATTTCGTCAAGCTTTCTAAGGTCAGAAAACAGGTTGTGAGCCTGTGCGCTGTAGTCGTCCTTTTCGCCAAGCACCACGCAAGGCACATTCAGTTCTGCACAGTCCTCTTTGTAGCACAGTGCACCTACGCCCTGTAGGCTGTGACGGTTTACATAATTAATATATTCCTCGGTGCTGCCCTTTAAAATTATTACTCTTGCCTTTGGGGCATAGTGCTTATACTTCATACCCGGGCTTGCCACAACTGCGTTTTTGTCAAGCATATGGGTAACGCCCTTGTCTATATGCACATCACCTATAACACTGCGCAGCTGTTCAACTGTAATTCCGCCGGGCCTTAAAAGTGTGGGAACATCTGCAGCTACTGTAATAACGGTAGACTCCAGCCCCACCTGACACTGACCGCCGTCTATTATCAGCGGTACTCTGCCCTTTAGGTCGCTGTAAACAGCCTGTGCCGTTGTAGGACTGGGACTGCCCGAAAGGTTTGCCGACGGTGCCGCCAACGGAACTCCTGCGGCGTTTATAATTTGCTGTGCCGCCTTGTGTGACGGAAAACGCACTGCCACAGTAGGCAGCCCTGCCGTAACCTGTGTAGGCACCCTGTCAGAGCAAGGCATAATAATTGTAAGCGGCCCGCTCCAAAAGGCCTCTGCCAGTGCCCTTGCCTTTGGCGAAAATTCCTTTACCAGCTGTTCCACCTGTGAAATATGGCTTATATGAACTATAAGGGGATTATCCATCGGTCTGCCCTTAGCCTTAAAAATTTTCTCAACAGCCGCAGGGTCAAAGGCGTTAGCCGCCAAGCCGTAAACGGTTTCTGTAGGCATACCTACAAGCTGCCCCTCTCTTAGGAGCCTTCCTGCCAATTCAAATGAACTCTGACTGGGCTGTAATACCTGTGTTTCCATTATTTTTCAAGTCCCTCCTGAAGCTGACTTGCACGGTATGCCGCAATAAGCGGATCTATAACCTGGTCAAGACCGCCGTTAAGCACCTCGTCAAGCTTATACAGGGTTAGGCCTATGCGGTGGTCTGTAACTCTGCTTTGAGGATAGTTATAGGTGCGTATACGCTCGCTTCTGTCCCCTGTGCCTACCTGCGACTTACGCTCCTGTGCAACAGCCTGCGCCTGTTTGTCACGCTCTGCCTGCAACAGTCTTGACTTTAGCACCTTCATTGCTTTGTCCTTGTTTTTATACTGACTTCTTTCGTCCTGACATTCTACTACGGTACCCGTAGGCAAATGGGTAATTCTAATGGCGGACTCTGTTTTGTTAATGTGCTGACCGCCTGCACCGCTGCTTCGAAATGTATCTATTTGTAAATCGGTAGGATTTATTTCAAGCTCTACATCCTCTGCCTCCGGCAAAACTGCCACTGTAACAGTTGATGTATGTATTCTGCCCTGTGTTTCGGTTTCAGGCACACGCTGTACACGGTGCACGCCGCTTTCAAACTTTAGCCTTGAATATGCACCCTGACCGTTTACCATAAAGCTGATTTCCTTAAAACCGCCAATGTCGGTTTCGTTAGCGTTTAAAATTTCTGTTTTAAAGCCACGCTTCTCGGCATACATTGAGTACATTCTGTACAAAACGGCAGAAAACAGCGCTGCCTCCTCGCCGCCTGCGCCGCCTCTTATTTCTACAATAACATTGCGGTCGTCGTTAGGGTCTTTTGGCAATAACAGAATTTTAATTTCCTGTGTGCTTTGCTCTGCCTGTTCCTTAGCCAGTGCAAGCTCCTCCTCTGCCAGCTCTTTCATTTCCTTGTCTGCCGTGCTGTCGCCCAGAATTTCCAAAGACTCCTCTACAGTTGCCTTTGCCTGCTTGTAGCGCTTGTATTCCTCTACTATAGGCTCTATCTCTTTAAATTCCTTCATTATTTTTTGGTACTGCTCCGGGTCGGCGGCAACAGACGGGTCATAAAGTCTGTTGTTCAGCTCGTTGTATCTCTTTTCAAATATATCCAGTTTATCTTCAAACATAAAAAATCTCCTTGCTGTTGTTATATTTTATTTATAATCAGCAGGCTATTCTCCTCTGACAATCTTTTTTATGTTCTTTTCAATTTTTGACCGAGGCACCATAACCTCTCTGCCACAGCTCTGACACTTTATTTTAAAGTCCATACCTACACGGAGCACAACAAAGCTCTTACCGGAGCAAGGGTGGGGCTTTTTCATTTCAAGAACATCTCCGACTTTTACATCCATATTGCTTACACTGCCTCTTTGCCTATGCCCTACATCATTTTGCAAAGCATTATAGCCAAGGGGCAGACTGCTCCTTTCTTTGTTATTTTGTTATCGTATTATTATACCACACAATACACCGCTGTGCAATTTTTGCCATATACAATTTACACGGCAGCTATTGTAACGCATATCTGCTTAAAACGGGCTGAAAAAGAAATGCTACTCGCAAATATACTGCTTTAGCCTGCCGTACAGCTCCGGCTCCAGCAGTGCCTCTGCCATTATGCCTTGGGCTGTGTATTCCTCACTGATAAGGGTTGCCCTTTTGCGTATATCTGCCACTGCTCCTGCCTTTTCAAAGGGAATAAGCAGTTTTACTCTTTTTATTTGTACCGGCAGATTTTCCTCTACAGCCGCCAACAGCTTATCTATCCCCACAGCGTTTTTGGCACTTATTCTTACAGACTTGCTTACAGAAGGCAGTACGCCAAGCTGTGCATCTACCTTATCCCACTTGTTTAAAACAGGAATAACCGGCGTATCGCCACAGCCCAAGCTTTGCAGAAGCTCCCTTGTAACCTGTAAATGCAAATACGCCTCCGGGGACGATGCGTCACATACATTTAAAATAATGTCCGCCTCTGCCGCTTCTTCAAGTGTAGACTTAAACGCCTCTACCAAATGGTGCGGAAGCCGCCTTACAAGCCCTACAGTATCAATAAGCATTACGGTTACGCCGTTTGGAAGCTTTAGTGCCCTTGAGGTAGGGTCAAGCGTTGCAAAAAGCTTATCCTCTGCAAGCACTCCGGCGTCCGTAAGGCAGTTCATAAGGGTAGACTTGCCTGCGTTTGTGTAGCCTACAATAGCCACTGTAATAATGCCGTCCTTTTTGCGTCTGCTTTTTAGCATATTGCGGTGCAGCTCTACATCTGCCAGCTGTTCCTTTAGGGTTTCCATTCTTTTGCGAATGTGCCGCCTGTCGGTTTCAAGCTTGCTTTCGCCGGGGCCTCTGGTGCCTATGCCGCCGCCCAGCCTTGACATTGCCGCACCCTTGCCTGTAAGCCTTGGCAGCATATACTTTAGCTGTGCCAGCTCTACCTGCAGCTTACCCTCCTTTGACCTTGCCCTAAGTGCAAAAATGTCCAGAATAAGCATTGTACGGTCTATGGTGCGTACATTGGTAGCCTCTTCAATATTTCTTATTTGTGTAGGAGTAAGCTCACAGTCAAAAATAAGCAGGTCTATGTCTTGGTTTTCGCAAAAGCTTGTTATTTCCTCAAGTCTGCCGCTGCCTACATAGGTGGCGGTGTCCGGCTTTTCTTTCTTTTGTGTTAATGTTGCCACAGGCACAGCACCGGCACTTTCTGCAAGCTCCCACAGTTCGTCAAGTGACGACTGTGCGTCATAATCTCCTGTATCAACACACACCAGCAAAGCCCGCTGCGGCTTTGCTTCATTTTCGTATAATTCCATATAATCTCCCATAATTTGTTATTTATTGATTTTAATTGTATCAGCCGCTATAGAAATGTCAACCGTAATAATGTAAAATAATTTTTAATAGCCGTTTATAATTCTTGTATGGCATTCGCCTAATTATTATGCCCGTTTGTACTTGAATTTGGCAACATTTTTTTGAAAATATATTTTAATTATTAACAATTTATGATAATATATAGAGTAATAAAAAATATCTGCGGCATTCACCGGTTAAAAGCCTTTAAACGCCGTATTACCTTTGAAAGGTTGTAAATAAGATGAAAGAAAATTATGATGTAGTAATTGTCGGTTCCGGAGCAGCCGGCTTGTATGGTGCTTTGCAGTTTAGTGACAAGCAAAGTGTTTTGGTTATTTCAAAGAGAAACGCCGAGCTTTCAAACAGCTCTCTTGCACAGGGCGGCATTGCAGCTGTACTTGACAAAGAAAATGACGACCCTAAGCTGCACATAGAAGACACCCTTATTGCCGGAAAATATAAAAATAATCCAAAGGCAATAGAGGTACTTGTAAATGAGGGACCAAGCGATGTTCTAAGGCTGCGTGAGCTTGGCGTAGAGTTTGACTCTGACCCAAGCGGCAAAATGCTTATGACCTTAGAGGCAGGTCACAGCAGGCACCGCATAGTTCACCACAAGGATTTTACAGGCAAGGCTGTAACAGACACTCTTATTGAAATTGTAAAATCAAAAGAAAATATAGATTTTGTAGAGGACACTCTTGTGTTCTCTGTTGACAAGGCTCAAAACGGCTTTTACATAGGTATGCTGAACAGCGACCACAGTATAACCACCGTAAGCTGCAGCTACTGCATTTTGGCAACGGGCGGCATAGGCAGAGTGTACAAGTACACCACCAACAGCGCCATAGCAACAGGTGACGGCATTACCTTTGCAAGAAATTTGGGAGCAAAGCTGATGCACCTTGACAGAATACAGTTCCACCCTACAGCCTTTGCGGCAGAAAAGGACAGAGAGCGTTTTCTGATAAGCGAGGCCGTTCGTGGCGAGGGTGCCGTACTGCTTAACTGCTACGGCGAAAGATTCGCACAAAATTATGACGAGCGTGGCGAGCTTGCACCAAGAGATGTAGTAAGCGAGGCTATTATTCGTGAGTCTATGCGTACCAACAGCGAAAACTTCTACCTGGACATTACCCACAAGTCACCGGATTTTGTAAGGGAAAGGTTCCCTATGATATACGACAAGTGCCTTGAGGAGGGTGTAGACATTACAAGGCAGAGAATACCTGTATTTCCTTGCCAGCACTACCTAATGGGCGGTATTGATGTTGACCTTAACGCAAAAACCTCTGTAGACAGACTGTATGCCGCAGGAGAATGCTCTCACACAGGCGTGCACGGTGCAAACCGTTTGGCAAGCAACAGCCTGCTGGAGGCACTGGTGTTCTCACGCCGTGCGGCGCAGAATATTATGGCTGATATTGCACAGGGCAACCAAGGAGTTGTAACAGGCAGCGAGCCTGTATACAATATGGGCACTGTTCCTCTGCCAAAGGGCATAAGAACAGAAATAAGAAGCACCCTGCAGGATGTTTATTTTGTTCTTAAAAAGCCTGAAAAATTTGAGGAAACCTACAAGCGCTTTACAGAAATACTAACCGACCTTGAAAACACCGACTATCAGCTAACCTCTGACTACATAGAGGCAAAAAGCCTTGCAACTGTAGCACAGGAGATTATGCTTGAGGTTACACGCAAGCACCAGGAGGATTATTAATATGACAGTAAACCCAATATATGTTGACAAGCTTATAAAAGAGGCCTTGTTAGAGGATATTAACTACCTTGACACAACCACAGATTATCTTATACCGCCGCAGCAAACATCTACAGCTAATTTTTTAGCCAAGGCAGACGGCGTGCTGTGCGGCATTGAAATAGCTATGAGAGTTTTTTGGCTTTTACAGCCAGACTTTAAGTATGAAATTTTTATACAGGACGGCGAAAAAGTAAAGAAAGGCGACATTATAGCAACCATAACCTGCAACACCCGCACACTGCTAAAGTGTGAGCGTACTGCCCTGAATTTAGTACAGCACCTAAGCGGCATTGCAACAGAAACCGCACGCTGTGTAGAGCTTGTAAAGGGTACAAAGGCTTCCATAGCCGACACAAGAAAGACTCTGCCGGGACTTCGCCCTATACAAAAGTACGCTGTAACTGTAGGCGGCGGAAGAAACCACCGCTACAACCTTTCGGACGCAGCTATGCTGAAGGACAACCACATTGACGCAGGCGGCGGCATTACAAACGCTGTAGCAAAGCTAAAGGGCAAGCTGGGACATATGACAAAGGTTGAGGTTGAGGTACGAAACCTACAGGAGCTTCAAGAGGCTATAGACGCCAATGTAGATGTTATTATGCTTGACAATATGTCACCTGAGCTTATGGCAGAGGCCGTAAAAATTACAAACGGCAGAGCCTTGCTGGAGGCTTCCGGCGGCATTACAAGCGAAACCATTCGTGCCGTAGCAGAAAGCGGAGTTGACATTATATCCATTGGTGCATTAACGCACTCTGTAAAGGCCTTTGACATTTCGCTTAAAATTGCAAAGTAGCTTTTGTTAAGGACGCTGTCCTTAAAACCTGCAAAGGCTCTGCCTTTGAATCGCAAGCCTTTGAAAACGCTTGACCTAAACTTAAATTTAAGACGGATTTATTATAAGTCAGCTTTGTTTTTCTACATAAAATAAAGCCGGCTTATTTAATTTTTATCTTTTATCTTTCAACTTTAAACTTTTATCTTTTCACTTTTATACTTTGCTTTTGGTCTTTTTATTTAAAGCTAATGGGTTATATTATAAAGGCATTGCTATTATCCCACAATTTGTTATAATATTTATGGAAAACTCGGTTTGCTGCTGGGTTTAGAATTTTACAAAATTATACAAAATAAATTATAACTGCGGAGGTATTTAAAATTGGATAACAACTACAATATTAATACTAAATGTGTACAGGGCGGCTACACACCGGGCAACGGTGAGCCACGACAAATTCCTATTATTCAGTCTACTACATTTAAGTACGACACCAGTGAGGATATGGGCAAGCTTTTTGACCTGGAGGCGTCAGGCTATTTCTATACTAGGCTTCAAAACCCTACCAACGACTATGTAGCGGCAAAAATTGCACAGCTGGAGGGCGGTACAGCCGCTATGCTTACCTCCTCCGGTCAGGCGGCAAACTTTTTTGCACTTTTTAACATATGCCCGTGCGGAAGTCACATTGTAGCTTCTTCGTCTATTTACGGCGGCACCTTTAATCTTATTTCTGTAACAATGGCAAAAATGGGCATTACTGCCACCTTTGTTTCACCTGACTGCACCCCGGAGGAGCTTGACAATGCCTTTACCGAAAACACAAGGGCTGTATTCGGCGAAACCATTGCAAACCCTGCTTTGACTGTACTGGATATTGAAAAGTTTGCAAAGGCTGCCCACAGCCACGGCGTACCTCTTATAGTTGACAACACCTTCCCTACCCCTGTAAACTGCCGTCCTATTGAGTGGGGCGCAGACATTGTTACACACTCTACAACAAAATATATGGACGGTCACGGTGCGGCTGTAGGCGGTGCTATAGTGGATTCCGGTAAATTTGACTGGATGGCGCACGCTGACAAATTCCCGGGATTATGCACTCCTGACGATTCATACCACGGCATTACCTACGCTGAAAAGTTCGGCAAGGAGGGTGCTTTTATTACAAAGTGTACAGCACAGCTAATGCGTGACCTTGGCTGTATTCAATCGCCGCAGAACGCATATATTCTTAACCTGGGCTTAGAGTCGCTCCATGTGCGTATGCCACGCCATGTTGAAAACGGACAGGCTGTAGCTGAATTTTTACAGTCACACCCAAAGGTAGCTTATGTTAATTACTCCGGTTTGCCAACCGACAAATACTACAAGCTGGCTCAAAAATACCTGCCAAACGGCGGCTGTGGCGTAGTGTCCTTTGGACTAAAGGGCGGCAGACAGGCGGCTGAAACCTTTATGAAAAACCTAAAGCTTGCCGCTATAGAAACTCATGTAGCAGACGCAAGAACCTGCTGTCTAAACCCGGCTACCTCTACCCACCGCCAAATGAACGACCAACAGCTCAAAGAGGCAGGCGTACCTGCTGAGCTTATCCGTATTTCCTGCGGCATAGAAGACAAGGCGGATTTAATTGCAGACCTGGCACAGGCACTTGAGAAGATATAAAACTGCACTTATATTACTTATGATTAATTTTATATAGCAAGCAACATAAAATTGCCATCAAAAATAAAGCCACAGCTGTAACACAAAGGTGCTTACAGTTGTGGCTTTGCTGTGCATAAAACTGCACAGCCATTAATAATTATTCAGTTTGTCTATCGAAAACAATCGGCTTAGTGCTTTTTAAAGCTGATTTTTCTTAACAATACAAATGATGTACCTGCCGATAAAATCAGCACAAGCACCATAGCCACTACCGAAGCACTGTCGCCGGAATAACCTTTAAGTGTAGCAGATTGTGACACCTGTTTATTGTTTTTTACAGATACCGCTAAATTATCGTCTGTTATTGATATATTGTTATTTGGAATAGTGATTTTACTATTATTTGCAACATCAATCAGAGCGTTTTTCTGAGTAGCGGCTTTACCGTTACCTTACAGGTAGCTGTTTTGCCGTTGAACAGGGTTATTTTTATATTTGCCGTACCTGTACCTACTGCCTTTATTAATGCTTTGTTGCCCTTGCCCTTTTGTACCGTTGCTACCCTTGTGTTTGTGCTTGTCCACTTTAGGTTTGCTCCGTTTGCGTAGCTGCCCTTGCTTGTGCTTTCACTTATTGTAAAGCTTTCGCCCTTGCCCAGTGTTAGGGCTGTTGGGTTAATTTTTACGCTTGTTGGGGCCGGCTTTACTTTTACCTTGCAGGTAGCTGTTTTGCCGTTGTACAGGGTTATTTTTATATTTGCCGTGCCTGTGCCTACTGCCTTTATTACTGCTTTGTTGCCCTTGCCCTTTTGTACCGTTGCTACCCTTGTGTTTGTGCTTGTCCACTTTAGGTTTGCTCCGTTTGCGTAGCTGCCCTTGCTTGTGCTTTCACTTATTGTAAAGCTTTCGCCCTTGCCCAGTGTTAGGGCTGTTGGGTTAATTTTTACGCTTGTTGGGGCCGGCTTTACTTTTACCTTGCAGGTAGCTGTTTTGCCGTTGTACAGGGTTATTTTTATATTTGCCGTGCCTGTGCCTACTGCCTTTATTACTGCTTTGTTGCCCTTGCCCTTTTGTACCGTTGCTACCCTTGTGTTTGTGCTTGTCCACTTTAGGTTTGCTCCGTTTGCGTAGCTACCCTTGCTTGTGCTTTCGCTTACTGTATAGCTTTCGCCCTTGCCAAGCGTTAGGGCTGTTGGGTTAATTTTTACGCTTGTTGGGGCAGGCTTTACTGTTACCTTGCAGGTAGCTGTTTTGCCGTTTACTGTTTTTACGGTTATTGTGGCTGTACCTACAGCCTTGGCTGTTACTTTGCCTGTGTTGCTTACCGTTGCTGCACTGCTGTTGCTTGTAGACCATGTACAGGTTTTGTCATTAGCATTTGCCGGTAAAACTGTGCTTATCAGGTTATAGCTTTCACCCTTGCCCAGTGTTAGTGTGCTTTGGTTTAGCTTTACCTCAGTAGGCAACACTTCTTCTTTAAATATAAAGCCGTTGTCATTTGCGTACCTTTCCGCCTCTGTTCCCTTTTTACCGTATATAGTGAAGCCATTTACTTTTTTTCTCTGCACACTATTATTATCATAATAATATCCAAACGCACTACCACATATTTCTGCAACACTGCTTGGTATAGTAACACTCTTTAAGCCTGTGCAGCCATAAAATGCCCAACTTTCTATATTTGTTACACCGTTTGATATGGTTACACTCTTTAAGCCTGTGCAATCACTAAACGCATCAATACCTATTTCTTTAACACTGCTTGGTATGGTTACACTCTTTAAGCCTGTGCAGTCATAAAACGCAGCACTACCTATTTCTGTAACACTGCTTGGTATTACATATGATGAACTCTTTGCATTTGGGTATGCCAAAATTTCGGTTTTATTCTTGTTAAACAGCACACCGTTTACCGATGTGTAATTCTTGTTATTTTTGTCTGCTGTTATACTTGTTAAGCCTTTGCAGCCCCTAAACGCATTCTCGCCTATTTCTGTTACACTGCTTGGTATGGTTATGCTCTTTAAGCCTTTGCAGCCCCTAAACGCATACCCGCCTATTTCTGTTACACTGCTTGGTATGGTTATGCTCTTTAAGCCTGTGCAGCCACTAAATGCACACCAACCTATTCCTGTAACCTTATACCTGTCAATAGTGCTTGGTATGGTTACTGCTTTACTGCCGATGTCGTTATATTTTGTTATTCCGGCAGTGCCGTCATCTAATACAGAATATTCAAATCTGCCGCTTGTTAAGGCACTTGCCACAAAGGGTACAGCACTGAATATGCCTGCAACCATAATCACCGACAGCAACAGCGAGGTTATTTTGTTTAATTTTGTCATAAGTTTTTCCTCCTAAAAATAAATTTGTACCCATAGTATCAATTTATATTATCTTAAAGTATTATTATACCTTTTTACAGATAATTTGTCAAGGTGTATGGCATAATATTATACCTATAAATTATACAAAGAGAATAAAAATTATGAGCATAATAACCACCACCAAACAAAGCCACAACCGTAAACACTTTTGTGTTACAGTTGTGGCTTTGCTGTGCATAAAACTGCACAGCTATTAATAATTATTCAGTTTGTTTATCAAAAGCAATCGGCTTAGTGCTTTTTAAAGCTGATTTTTCTTAACAATACAAATGATGTACCTGCCGATAAAATCAGCACAATCACCATAGCCACTACCGAAGCACTGTCGCCTGTAGCTACCTTGCCTGCGGTTTTTGCTACGCTTGTGTTGCCTGCACCGCCGTTTGTGTTGTTACTTCCGTTATTGCTATTGTCAGACGGTGTTGGATTTGTCGAGTTTGTTGGAGTAGGTGTTGGCACCGTTGGTCCCGGTGTTGGAGTTGTTGGCTCGGTTGGGGCTGTTGGCTCCGTAGGCACCGTCGGCTCTGTCGGAACTGTTGGAACTGTTGGCTCTGTTGGAGCTGTTGGCTCTGTTGGTTCTGTCGGCACTGTTGGCTCGGTTGGAGCTGTCGGCACTGTTGGCTCGGTTGGAGCTGTCGGCTCGGTCGGGACTGTTGGTTCTGTTGGAGCAGTCGGCTCTGTCGGAGCAGTTGGTTCTGTCGGAGCAGTTGGTTCGGTCGGCTCTGTCGGCTCTGTCGGCTCTGTCGGCTCGGTTGGCTCTGTTGGCTCTGTCGGAACTGTCGGAACTGTTGGCTCTGTCGGCTCCGTTGGTTCTGTTGGCTCGGTTGGCTCTGTTGGAGCAATAGTCTTCTGATTAGCAGCCCAATATTCAAGTCCACCGCTACATTTACTCGGTAATTTTGAAGCCAATTTCTCAAATGAAAGATAGTTCTCACTGAAATCAGTACGTGGGTCTCCTATCGAGATATAACATAATTCTGGAAAATCTCTCATATCCGGGAGAGTACTTAAATTATTATTGCGCAAATCCAATGTTCTAATACTAGAACTTACGCTAAGGATAGCATCAATATTTTCTATATTACAATTTCGAGCAACAATTACAGTTATACTTTTCAAGTCTTCTATACCATCTAAATTCTTAAGATTTGGACAGTTTTCAATACAAATCCAACCTAGATTTCTACAAAAATTCAAGCCTTTTAATGATGTTATAACTTTATTGTCATTTAGACGAAAAATATACAATTGATCAAGTTCAGATTGTGTAATTTTCCCATCTTTGTTTTGGTCAACTAAAGACACAAGTTCCACATATAAAGCCTCATTTTCAATATCTTTTTGTGTAATTATCTTATCAGTAACAAACTTAAAGCCGTTGTCATTTGCGTACCTTTCTGCCTCTGTACCCTCTGTGCCGTATATAGTGAAATCTTTAATTTTATTTTGGCTATCAACATATCCAAATGATATATCACCTATTTTTGTAACACTGCTTGGTATAGCTACACTTTTCAAGTTTGTGCAATTTCCAAAAGCAATATTTACGATCTCTGTAACACTGTAAGGAATGACAATTTGGTTTAGGCTACTACAACCGTAAAAACAACCATTAGCTAATATGTCATCAACATAACCTGCATGTCTCTCACTTCCAATTTTTTTTAGACCATTTGGCAAATTTATTTTTGTCAAATTTGTACATTTGTAAAACATTGCGTTTCCAAATTCTTGGATATTACTGTATCTAGAAAATTTTACACTTTCTAGGCTACTACAGCATGCAAAAATTCCATCCTGTATCTCGTTTACTGAACTTGGTATTTCGATGCTTTTTAAACTAATACAATCTTGAAATGCTAAAAATTGTATTTCTTTTACTGTATTTGGAATTTCAATACTTTCTAAACTAGTGCAACCTTTAAACGCTCTTTGTGATATTTTCTCCAAACCGTTATTTAATTTTACATCAACTAGGCTAGTACAATTGACAAACGCACCGCCCCCTATATTCGTAACACTATTTGGTATAGTTACACTTTTTAAGCTTGTGCAAACTTGGAAAGCCCCGTCCCCTATTTTTGTAACCTCATACCCGTCAATAGTGCTTGGTATATCTACTGTTTTACTGCCGTTGTCGATGTATTTTGTTATGCTGGCAGTACCGTCATCTAATACGCTGTATTCAAAGCTGCCGCTTGTACCTTTGGTTTCGGCCCCTGCCACAAACGGTATAACGCTGAATATGCCTATTACCATAATTGCTGACAATAACACCGAGGTTATTTTGTTTAATTTTGTCATAATTTTTCCTCCTAAAAAATAAATTTGTACCCATAGTATTAATTTATACCATTTACAAGTAATATTATACTCATTACGGATAATTTGTCAAGGCGTATGGCATAATATTATACCTATAAGTTATACAAAGAGGATAAAAATTATGAACAAAATTGCTGAACTTAGAAAAGAAAAAAGAATGAGCCAAATTGCACTGTCACTGGAGCTTAATCTGTCGCAAAAAATGATAAGTGCCTACGAAAACGGAAAAAGCGAGCCTAGCATTGCCACCCTAAAGCAGATGGCAGACCTGTTTCAGACCTCCGTTGATTATATTATTAATTATACAGAAGTACGCCAACCTATTGACAAGCTGGTACAGCAACAGCTTTCAGAAGATGAATGTGTACTGTTGAACGGCTTTCGCCGACTGCCTGCAAAGCAGCAAAACATAGCTGTGGGAGTAATTTTGGGACTAAACTCTGCCATTAAATAATTGCTAAAATATAACAAAAGGCTCCGCCCTTTTGACTGTAAATGTCAACCGTGGGCGGAGCTTTTTTATCGCTTGTTTATTTATAAAAATTAAGGATTTACTAAAATTATACAGACTGTATAATTTTAACCCTACAAAAATTTTTTTAAAATTTTCATCTTAAATATTCACGGCATAAAGAATGCCGCTTGTGGGGTGCTTTATATATCAATGGCGTGTCCAACCTACTAAACGCTGAATTTCAGACGCCTTGCCTAAGTCGCCCTCTACTCTTACCTTGCCTACTGTGTAAGCGGCTACTACATTCATTTCGCCCCTTGCTATCTGCAAAAAGTCGTTAGTATCAGAAATAAACCAAACATCGTGGTCGTTATAGTCATACGGCTCTATGGCAACATTGCCGTCACTAAATTCTATGTAAAAGGTTCCGCCGCCCTCGCCTGTCATAGTAACCTGTATAGCAAGGTGTCCTCTATAGTCTTGTACATTTGCGTGTGAAAAAATCCCCTTAATTTCATTAAAAGCGTCCTGAAATGTCATTTTTCTACCTCCGATATTTTTCTATATACCTATACTAATGTATATTCGCTTTTCCGTAAATTATTACACAAAAAACTCTATTTAAAATGATAACATTGGCTTGAAGCAAAATCAAGTGGCAAAAATTATTTTGGTAAACTGTGCAAAACGCATATAATATATAGGTAATTATTATGATAAATTACAAACGCTCAGTTACTAAATATTGTATTACAGATGAAACTCTTACATTATATATTGTATGATTAATCCTTTATCAATATTAAAGCCGGCGTACAAGATTTAAAGGTCTTTTACACCGGCTTTCGTGTTAAATATCCGCCGGGCTTGTAATCTTGAAGGCTTGCCGAAAATTAATCGTCAATTTCCTTTAAGTCCTCTTCGCTTACCACACGCATTGGCTTTCTGTTAAACAGGTCATACATAACAGGCACTATAAACAGCGTCATTATAGTAGCATACAGCAAGCCGCCTATGCACACTATAGCTACAGGCTGCATCATTTCTGCACCCTCGCCTATGCCCAAAGCCATAGCGAACAGACCTATGATTGTAGTAATGGCTGTCATAAGTATTGGTCGCATTCTTATTTTACCTGCCTGAACCAACGCTTCTTTTTTCTCCATACCCTCTATGCGCAGCTGGTTGATGTAGTCTACAAGCACAATACCGTTGTTTACGACAACGCCGCACAGCATAACAAAGCCGATAAGCGAAACAACGCTTATGTCAAAACCTGTAATAAACAGACCTATAAAGCCGCCGGTAAAGGCAAGAGGGATTGTAAACATAACTATAAACGGTGATTTTAAGCTTTGGAACTGTGCCACCATTATCAGGTAAATAAACACAATACCCAATGCAATCATTTTGAACAGCTCAAATACCGACTCCATAGTGGTTTCGTTTTCGCCGCTGAAGTCAATAGTTATCTCGGAGCCGTGCTGATATTTTTCAACCGCCGACTGAACTCTTGAGGAAACATCGGTTGTGGTGTAGCCGTCCTTAATATCTCCTGTAACGGTTAGGTAACGCTTTTGGTTTTCTCTGCTGATGGAGCTCATAGAGTCTGCCTTTTTAATAGTAGATATTTCACCTAAGGCTATGGTTTTTTCATCGCCCTCGGTTGTGGTGTAGGTCAGCTTTTGGTCCATAAGCTTTTCAGGGGTAAACTCCTCCTTCTGCTGGTCTACCACAACTACATCTATAGCAGAGCCGTTGTCGGTTGTAAGAGAGGTGGCTGTGTTTTCGCTTTTAATAAGTGACGCCACCTGCTGGAACACCTGTGCAACAGTTAGGGAGTTTTTCATAGCCTTTTCTTTATCTACGGTTATTCTAAGTTCAGAGGTTGTGTCTGAAATACCGTTGTCGGCTTTTTCTATGCCGTCTACATCAGAAATTATTTTTGTAATGTCGTTTGCCGCCTTTTGCAGCTTGTCAAGGTCGTCGCAGTATATTTTAACGCCTACGCCGCTGCCTGTAAGTGCAGACATAGAGCTCATACTGCCTCCGCTTACGCTTACCTCTGTACCGTCCTTAAACATTTCGTCAGCTTGCTTTTGCAGCTCGGTAGAAATTTCGTTACTTTGCTTTGCAAATTCATCCTTAAGCACCATATATAATGTAGCGTTTTGCGTATCGGTGCTTCCGCCCATACCCATAATGCTCATGGTGCTGCCTACCATAGCGCCTACGGTTTCGTATTTGTCGGATTCGTTTATAACCTTTAACAGCTTTTCGGAAGCCTTTACAGTATCTGCCATTTTACTGCCCTTTGGCATAGATATGCTTACCTGTATTTCAGAGCTGCTGGCACTTGGCATAAAGCTAAAGCCTCTTGACAGTGCAAGAGCCGTACTGCCTACAAGAAGTACAAATGCTGCAATAAGTGAAATTGCCCTGTGTGCCAAAGTAAAGCGAACTGCCTTTTCGTAATATTTCAGCATACCGTCCATAAATTTATGTGAGCGTGGCTTTACCCTTTTAAACAAGGATTTACCCATTGCCGGTACAAGTGTAAGTGCCACAATCAAGCTTGCCATAAGCGAATATGTAATAGTAAGGGCAAGGTCAGAGAAGATTTGTCTTGTTAGGCCCTGTACAAAAACTATAGGCAAGAACACACACACTGTAGTAAGTGTAGACGCCGTGATAGCACCTGCAACCTGTCTTGCGCCGTTCATAGCCGCCTGTACTGCCGACATACCCATATTACGCAGCCGGTAAACATTTTCTATAACTACTACCGAGTTATCTACAAGCATACCTACGCCTACCGCCAAGCCGGACAGCGAGATAATATTCAGTGTTACTCCGCTGAAATACATAAGCACAATGGCAAATACCACCGAAAGCGGTATAGAACAGGCGACTATAAGCGTAGGCTTAATATCCCGCAGGAACAGCAGAAGTATTATAACGGCAAACACCGCACCGATTACCAAATTTTCAAGAACACTGTTTATAACAACATTTATATATTCACCCTGGTCCATAAGAACAGTGTAGTTAAAATCAGGGTTATCTTCCTTTATGCTTTTCAGCTTATTTTCAATGTTTGCACAAACAGTGGCAACGGCAGCCTCGGAGGACTTTGTAAAGGACAGCATTACACCGTCACTGCCGTTTATTTTAGCGTAAACCTCGTCAGAATTATTCTTCACGAAAACATCTGCAACATCTTTTAGATATATAGGGTCTAAATCGTCCATACCAAGGTCAAACAGCAGAAGATTTTCAATTTCCTTTTGGTCTGTCAGCTTGTCGCCTACACGCACCAAATACTTGTCGCCGCTTTGGGTTATGTAGCCCGCCGGCATAGAGAAGTTTTCTGCCGTTAAAATACCGGAAACCATTTCAAGGGTAATGGTTTTTGTAAGGTCGGACTTATCCTTTGTTTCCTCTTGCTTTTCGTCTATAGTATCAAGGGCTGTTTCAAGCTCCTTTTTTGTAGACTCCAGCTGTGTTTGTGTAGTAGAAAGAGTGGCCTCGTTTACACGCAGCTCAACATAGGCAGAGTTCATTTTGTAGCTTGCCTCGTCCTTTTGCCTGTTAAGCTCCTGTAAGGCACTGCTTAGTGTCAGCGTGCCTGCCTCGAGCTGTTTCAGAGTAGTGTTAAGCCCTTCGATGGCGGCGTCTATTTTGTCTATACCGCCCTTTAGCTCGTCAATAGCGTCCTGCAGTGTGTCGGCAGTAAAGCCCTGTGTGCTTAACGACTGCTTAATAGCGTCCATAGAGCCTTGCAGCGATGCCAGGCTTTGGCTGTACTCGTCAATTTTGTCTGACAAATTTGCAGAGGTAATGCCCATTTTCTTTAGCTGTTCGTCAAGCTCCTCAAGCTGCTGCTTTGCCTGATTATACTCGTCTGTAGCCGGTGTAAGTGTTTCAATAGCGGTGTTCAGACTGTCTGCAGTGGTTTTATACGCCTCCAGCTTAGTTATGGCGGAGGTCATATCCTGTATATTTTTTTGCAGCTCAAGCACTATTTTTTGAATAGACACCAACTGCTGATAGGTGCTTTGCAGCTGTGTGCGCTGAGCCGTTAATGAGGACAGCGTGTTGAGTATCTGCATTTTTCCGTTTAAAATTTCAGACTGCTTTTGGTCAAGCTGGCTTTGTGCAGAGGAAAGCTGTTGGTTTACCTCTTTACGCTGTTTTTCAAGCTGGTCTTTGCCGTCCTGTATTTTTTGCTGACCCTCTTTTGTTTGCTCCAGACCGTCATTCAGCTTAGTAAGGTTTGAGTTAAGCTCGCTTTTTGACTCGCCAAACTTGCTGTCTATGGCGTCCTGCACCTTTTTATTAATCTTCTTAAGCTTCTTCTGATTAATAGATACATTAATGCCCTCTTCAACATCGCCTATAGTAGAAATTGAGGCAACGTCGTCTACACCCTCAAGCCGGTTAAGCAGGGTGTTGTTTACATAATCGGTCAGCTCTGCTACCTCCATACCCTTTACATCAACGGCAACAACAGACGCCGGCATCATATCCGGATTAATTTTCATAAGGGTTGGCGTACCTACGGTATCGTCCCAACCTCCCTCAAGAGTGTCTATTTTGCCGCTTACATCTACTGTGGCAGTATCCATATTGGTACCGTCTTCATATTCTATAGTAACCATAGAATAGTTGTCGCTTGATGCAGAGGTAATCTCCTTTACGCCGTCAAGGGTAGCCAACGCCTGCTCTAAAGGCTTGGTTACGGTTGTTTCTACAAGCTCAGGACTTGCACCGGGATATGTAGTTACAACTATCATATACGGGAAGTCCATATTTGGCATTAGGTTTGGCGTCATACCTATAAACGAAACAACGCCAAGCACTATAACCATTATTACGGCTACCAGCACCGTAAACGGCTTTTTAACACTGAATTTTGATAACATCTTTACCTCCTGTAAAAACCGTTCTTCATTAAAAGAAGCATATGGTCTAATTTATTCTTAACAGCCGCAGCGTCCCTTTTCATTACGAAAATTTCAAACCACGACTTGCAAAGCACAGCAACTACTATTTCCAGCATAACCTCTATGTCGCCTTCACTTTCAATATTTAACAGGCTTTTGTTTACCAGCTGCATAATTTCTTGAATAACCGGCTCACCCCGAGGGCAGGATTTTTCAATTAAAAACTGACTGTTATAGTCGGTAAAGCTAAACACTGTTTTAAATGCCGATGCATAATACTGCTTTGCAGAAACCTGCACAACATAGTCAAACACAATTTTGCAGGCACCAATTAAATCCCCGTTTGTCTTATTTAGTGCGGATTTACAAGTGTTGCACATATCCAGCCTAAAATCCTCAAGTATTAAATGAAATAAATCTGTCTTATTGTCAAAGTATTGGTAGAAGCTTCCACGGGATATTTTTGCCGTATGAACTATGCGGTTTATTGAAATATCCTCAAAGTTGTATTTATCAATTTCGCTTATTATAGCCTTTAATATTCTTTCCTTTTTATCCTTTGGAAGATTATAGTAGGTCTGCTTTATCAAGCATTATTCCCCTCCTTGTTTAATTCTGCACCGACACACTACGGTATGTAAGTGACAACCTGTCATATTACTGATAATTATAAATAAATTATGTGCAAATGTCAATAAAATGTTACAAACAACATATACATTATTAACAAATTGGCAGCTTCTACAGCAAATCTACAAAAGTAGCCACGGTTTTTCCTTGACCTTATATGCAAAAAGTAATATAATAGCTTACGAACGCGAAACAGCCCGTTTTATGCAGACTGCTTGGCGGTTTCAGTTTAAAAGGAAAAGAGGGGAAATATAATGGAAGAATATATGTTTATACTTAACATAGCTCTTATTCTTATTTCCACAAAAATTTTTGGTTTAGTATTTAAACGCTTTCATATGCCGCAGGTAGTAGGCGCTTTGCTGGCAGGCTTAATACTTGGCCCTGCTTTACTGGGCGTACTGCGCGAGGACGAATTTATAAGTCAGGTATCCTCGCTGGGCGTTATAGTGCTTATGTTCTCTGCCGGACTGGAAACAGACATAAAAGAGTTTAAAAAAACCGGTAAGGCTTCAGCCATAATAGCACTACTGGGCGTTATAATACCGCTTATAGGCGGCTATCTGCTTACAGCCCTTGTTATGCCGCCTACACAGGGCGACAGCTCTCAGCTTACATTCTTAAAGCAAATGTTTATAGGCGTAATTTTAACAGCCACATCGGTAAGTATTACGGTAGAAACACTAAAGGAAATGGGCAAGCTGAACACCCGTGCCGGCAACGCTATATTGGGTGCCGCCATTATTGACGATATTTTGGGTATTGTAGCCCTTACCATTATTTCAAGCTTTGCCGACCCTAACGTTGATATGCTGGTGGTATTCCTAAAAATACTCGGCTTCTTTGCATTCTCCGGCGGTGCAGGCTTTGTGTGCTACAAGCTGTTCTCGATGTATATGGACCGCTACAAAAAGGACTACAGAAGATTTGTTATACTTGCCTTTACATTCTGTCTGCTAATGGCGTGGATGTCAGAGGTTGTGTTTGGCGTGGCAGATATTACCGGTGCGTATATAGCCGGCTTGATACTGTCCAACACCAGCAGGCGTGAATATTTGGGAATGCGTTTCGACACCCTTTCATATATGCTGCTGTCGCCTATCTTCTTTGCAAGCATAGGCTTAAAGGTAGAGCTGCCTGCAATGTCCGCTACCATTATTATATTTGCCGTTTTACTGGCAATAATAGCCGTAATAACGAAAATGATTGGCTGTGGCTTAGGCGCTAAGCTGTGCGGCTTTACAAACAAAGAAAGCCTGCAGGTAGGTGCAGGAATGATTTCCCGTGGTGAGGTTGCACTTATTGTTGCCGACAAGGGACTTTCAATGGGACTAATGGACAAAGACCTGTTTGCACCTATTGTAATAGTCGTGGTAGTAACAACCATAGTTGCCCCTGTAATACTGAAATTTGTATTTGCAGACAAAAACAGCAAAAACAAGGGCAAACAGCCAAAGCCGGAGCCTGTGTACGAAACACCTGAGCAAATGAGCGAATCCGTTATATAAAATATTAAATATCCGACTATTTGGGAGGCAGTAAAATCTGCCTCCTTTTTCGTTGCAATAAAATTCAAAATAGAATATACTGAAAACAATAAAAAAACCGAGGTACAAGCTATGTATAAAATATTTATAGTTGAGGACGACGCCGACTTGGCAGGAGTTATGAAAAAGCAAATAGAAAGCTGGGGCAACACTGTGCACTGCGCCGGTAATCTGCAAGAGATTATGCCGGAATTTACTGAATTTGACCCTCACTTGGTTATGCTGGACATAATGCTGCCCTTTTACAACGGCTACCATTGGTGTACGCAAATACGCAAAGTATCAAATGTGCCTATAATTTTTTTATCCTCTGCCGCCGACAATATGAACATTGTAATGGCTATGAATATGGGCGGGGATGACTTTATACCAAAGCCTGTAGACCTAAACGTTTTAACGGCTAAAATACAGGCTATGCTCAGGCGCACCTATGACCTTGCCGGAAAAGTGCCGGTGCTGGAACGAGGAGGTGCAGTACTGAACCTAAACGACTCTACCCTAAGCTACAACGGACAAACTCTGGAGCTAACCAAAAACGAATTCCGTATTTTGCAAACCTTAATGGAAAACAAGGGAAAAATAGTAAGCCGTGACAGCCTAATGACAAGGCTGTGGCAGATGGACTCTTATGTAGAGGAAAACACCCTTACGGTAAATGTAAACCGACTGCGCAAAAAGCTGGAGCAAATAGGGCTTGAGGGCTTTATAACCACAAAGGTAGGTCAAGGGTATATTATTTCTTAAGGAGGTACCGTATGAAAAAAAACATTAAACTTATAGGGACATACCTGTACAGCCACCTGCTTGCCATTATAGCTGTGGCTGTACTGTACATAATAATGTTTCTTATGCTTTGGGCATATGCTGTACCGTTGGAACCGCTTTTGTACGGCTACGCACTGTCGGCACTTATACTTGCCTTAATTATACCGTTCCATTTCTACAGGTACTACAAACGCCACAAACAGTGCCGGTACCTGCTGCACAATGCAGAACTGCAAACAGAGCCGCTTACCATAGAGGGAAGCCTTGTGGAGCAAGACTATAGGGAAATAATAAACCAAATGTGGCAGCTTAACCGTGAGGCAACCACAAACTTTGAAAAAGCCCGCCAGGAAAGCATAGACTACTATACTACCTGGGTGCATCAGATTAAAACCCCTATATCTGTAATGAAGATGGTACTGCAAAGCAACGATACCAGCGAAAACCGTGAGCTGTTGTCACAGCTTTTCAGAATAGAGCAGTATGTTGAAATGGTGCTGTGCTATTTTAGGCTAAACGGGCCAAACGACTTTGTACTAAAGCTTCAGCCATTGGACCCTATTATAAAGCTGGCAATACGCCACTATGCCCCACAGTTTATACGCAAAAAGCTAAGTCTGCACTACACCCCTACAGAAGCTCTAATTCTTACAGACCAAAAGTGGTTGTTGTTTATTATAGAACAGCTTATTGACAACGCCATAAAATACACCGAAAGCGGCGGCATAACCATTACCGTAGGCAGTAACAACATTTTAGAAATTAAAGACACCGGCATAGGCATTGCGGCGGAGGATTTACCTAGGATTTTTGAAAAGGGCTTTACAGGCTACAACGGCAGAACAGATAAAAAATCAACAGGACTGGGACTTTACCTGTGCCACCGGGCCGCCAAAAAGCTTTCCCACAAGCTTACGGTAATCTCTTACCCGGGCAAGGGCAGTACATTTTTTATTGACTTCAACACCTACAACCTAAAGGCGGAGTAGGCTTTCTTACAAAAATGTCACATTATCCCTGCAAAATGTAACACAAATAAATTTTATGTGGCAACTAAAAAAGATATAATAATTATATCAAGAAAACAAGGAGGATTTTTATGGCACTACTTGATGTACAATGTCTGGAAAAAATATATACCACCCGTTTCGGTGGTAACCGTGTACAGGCATTATCAAATGTATCTTTTTCAGTAAATGAGGGAGAATATGTGGCTATAATGGGTGAATCCGGTTCGGGAAAAACCACCCTGTTGAATATTTTGGCCGCCCTCGACAAGCCAACAAAGGGTGAGGTTTTTTTAGATAACAAAAAAATGTCCGAAATTAAAGACAAAGAGCTTTCTGCTTTTAGGCGTGACAATTTAGGCTTTGTTTTTCAGGATTTCAACCTGCTTGATACCTTTTCTATAAAGGACAACATATTTTTGCCTCTGGTTTTATCCGGAGATAATTACAAAATTATGGAAAAAAAGCTGCAGCCCATAGCAACCAAACTCGGGATTACCGATATTTTAAATAAATTCCCATATGAGGTTTCCGGCGGACAAAAACAGCGTGCGGCTGTAGCAAGAGCCTTAATAACCTCACCACGTCTTATACTTGCCGATGAGCCTACAGGTGCACTGGACTCACGCTCTGCCGACGATATGCTTGAGATTTTCAGCGAAATTAACCAAATGGGACAGACAATTCTAATGGTTACGCACTCCGTAAAAGCGGCAAGCAACGCAGGCAGAATTTTATTTATAAAGGACGGCGAAATTTTCCACCAAATTTACCGTGGCAGCTGCACAAACGAGCAGCTGTACCAAAAAATATCAGACACACTTACATTAATTGCTACAGGCGGTGACTGCAATGCGTAACTCTTTCTACTTTCGACTGGCATTGACAAATATTAAAAAGCACGCAAGAAGCTATGTGCCTTACCTTATAACCTGTGTAATAACCATAGCAATGTTTTACATTATAAAATCCTTGGCTTTTAATTTAGACAAAAACCTGTCAAGTATATCCGCCGCAACATCAATGAGCCTTGGCAGCATAGTGGTGGCAATATTTGCAATAATATTTCTGTTTTACACCAACAGCTTTTTGCTTAAAAAGCGAAAAAAGGAGTTTGGTTTGTACAACATTTTGGGTATGGAAAAAAAGCATATGTCTGCACTTATTGCCACAGAAAGCCTGATTATAAGCGTTATAAGCCTTGTACTGGGCTTAATAATAGGCATAGCCCTTGACAAGCTTATATTTATGATAGTTATTAAGCTTCTAGATGGGCAGTCCCCTTTGGGCTTTACTATAATTCCCGAAGCAATTTTACATACAGTGGTTTTATTCTGTATAATATTTGCCGCAATTTTACTTAACTCTGTACGCATTGTGTACACCACCAAAACCATAGACCTGCTGCATGGTTCAAACACAGGCGAAAAAGAGCCTAAAACAAAATGGCTTTTAGCTATTCTTGGTGTGCTGTGCTTAGGCGGCGGCTACACAATATCAATAATCAGCAAAAACCCTGTAAGTGCTATTGGGCTGCTGTTTATAGCTATTGTATTGGTTGTAATAGGCACATATTTTATTTTTGTTGCCGGCATTATAGCACTGCTGAAGCTTCTGCGTAAAAATAAAGGCTTTTACTACAAAACCAGCCATTTTATAAGCATTTCGGGTATGATATACCGTATGAAGCAAAACGCCGTAGGACTTGCCAACATATGTGTGCTTTCAACTATGGTATTGGTTATGGTTTCTACCACCTCATCACTGGTTATAGGTATGCAAGATACTATTAATACAATTTCACCTTATGACTACAGCATTAGTGTTGTTGACGGAAAAACCAATCAACAGGTTAAAGATGATATAAAAAATACTGCCGCTGACAACAATCTAAAAATTACAAAATTTGTAGATTATGAATTCCTTGAATTTAATGCCGACTTAAAATACAACTACATAACTGCGTCGGACTACAGTGTCGAAAGCGAAAACCTTGTGGGACTGATAATAGTTACCCAACAGGACTACAATATGCTGACAAACAGCAATGTAGATTTAAGCGACGACCAGGTAATGATGTTTTATCCAAACAGCTTCCCATACTCTGACCTTACAATATTTGACCAAAAGTACAAGGTAAAGGAAAGCCGCAAAATAAGCGACTTTATACCGGGCAAAAATCTCATAGGCTACTCAATTTATGACAGCTACGGCATTGTTGTAAAGGATAACAGTCAGCTTCAGCAGATTAGCAAGTATTACAATTCCTTTTATGGCAACAGCGAAACTAACGAATATAATGAACATAATTGCTGTTTTTATGAATGTAACTTTAATGTAGACGCCGACTTGAAAAAGCAGCTTGAATTTAACGAAATTATAAGAAATTCTGAACTTTATCAAGGCAGCTACTACAGCGACTCTATATCATCAACCTTTAAGTCAGAAATCCTTCAAGCATTCCGTGATACATATTCGTCTATGTTCTTCTTAGGCATCTTCCTGAGTATTCTGTTTATTATGGCAACCATACTTATTATTTACTACAAGCAAATAAGCGAAAGCTACGACGACAAGGAACGCTACGAAATTATGCAGAATGTAGGTATGAGCCACACCGAGGTAAAAAGGACTATACGCTCTCAGGTGCTTACGGTATTCTTCCTCCCGCTTATTGTGGCCGGTGTACATGTAGCCTTTGCGTTCCCTATTATGTCCAGGGTACTTTCACTTTTGGGGCTTATAAATGTTACGCTGTATATAACCTGCACCGTAATATGCTTCTTGGTTTTTGCCCTAATGTACGGAATTATATTTGCTATAACCTCAAGGTTGTACTACAAAACAGTAAATAAAAAGCAGGCTTAACAACAAAGCCTTTAACTGACAATCCGCATAAAATACACAATATTAACAGTCTACCAACAACTACTCCCCATATACAAAGTGAAGCTGATTTATAGCTCCTCTTCCAAAAGGGCACTGCACATAATAAACACTCCTATCTTTTATGTGCAGTGCCTCGAAAAGCCAAAAAAGGCATTGCCCTGTATTTCACCTACAGCGGCAACGCCTTTTTTATTTCTGTGTTGTTTTGTATAAATAACGGCTTTAAGAAATTCCAGCTGTTATTTACGGCTTTTATTTTTCAGCTTGTCCATTTTGCCCTTTATGCTTTGGGTTCGTTTCTTTGTTTCCTCCTCGTTTAAAGTCAGCTGTCCCTCTTGGTTTATGGTAAGCACACTGCCCTCTTTGGCAGACTGTGGCACCTCCTTAATATCTATGCCGAAAAACTCGCCGTTTTCGTCCTCGCAAATTGCAAAGCCGCTTTCAAATCTGTCTATAATTAGGTTTTTCACTATGCTTCTCCTCCTGTATTATGTTCTGCCCTTGTAGCTGTTTTTGCCGCCCTTGTGGTGATTGTGTCCGCCTGTGCCCTGTTTGGTTCCTTTACCGGCATATTTTGCACCCTTGCCTTTCAACGGCCTATTATTTTTGCCGTTTCTGTCGTTCTTACTGCCTTTGCCGTTTTTGCCGCTGTTTTTATAGGTATTAAAGCCCGGCGGAGGGGTTACAAGGCAGTTTTTGCCGTTGCCTATAAGGTCGGCTCTGCCTGCGGCAAGCAACGCCTTAACAACTGTTTCTTTATTTTTAGGGTTAAAATATTGCAGCAAGGCTCTTTGCATTGCCTTTTCTTTTGGCGAGGTAGGCACATAAACCTCCTGCAGTGTATAAGGGTCAAGGCCTGTATAGAACATACAGGTTGACACTGTACCCGGTGTAGGGTAAAAGTCCTGCACCTGCTCCGGACGGATATGCTCCTTTTTCAAGAACAGTGCCAGCTCTACTGCGTCCTTTAGAGTTGAACCCGGGTGAGATGACATTAGGTATGGCACCAGATACTGCTCCTTGCCTATACCCTTTGTTATTTCATAGAATTTATCCATAAAACGCTTGTACACCGCAATGTGCGGCTTGCCCATTTTGTCAAGTACAGCGTCTGAGCAATGCTCCGGGGCAACCTTTAGCTGACCGCTTATGTGGTACTTTACAAGCTCCTTAAAGAACTCGTCCGATGTATCCTCCATCATATAGTCAAAGCGAATGCCCGAACGGATAAACACCTTTTTTACGCCATCAAGATTTCTCAGCTTTCTTAACAGCTGTAAATATTCGGTATGTGTTACCTGCAGATTTTTACAGGGCTGTGGTGCAAGGCATTTTTTCTGCTTGCACATACCTGCTTTTTCCTGAATTTTGCAGGAGGGCTGACGGAAGTTTGCGGTGGGGCCGCCTACATCGTGAATATAGCCCTTAAAGCGTGGATTTTTTGTAAGTGAAACCGCCTCTTTTATAACGGATTCTTCACTTCGTGTTGTAACTACCCTGCCTTGGTGAAAGGCTATAGAGCAAAAGTTGCAGGCGCCAAAGCAGCCCCTGTTGTGGGTTATAGAGAATTCCACCTCCTGTATGCCCGGCACGCCGCCTAAGGCCTCGTAGGACGGGTGGTACATTCTTTCGTAGGGCAGTGAATACACCCAGTCAAGCTCCGACTGTGTAAGCGGCGGCATAGGCTTGTTTTGTACAAGTATGTACTTGCCGTGGCGTTGAATTATCTTTTTGCCCCGTACTGCGTCCTGCTCCTCCATTTGCTTGCGGCAGGAAACTGCATATTCCTTTTTGTTTTCCCGCACGACCTCATAGCTTGCACACTCTGTAGCGTGCGAAGGAATATAGTCCTGTGTTCTTACTGCATAGCAAATGCCCCGTATGTCGTGCAGCTGTTCTGCGGTACAGCCCTTGCTTAGCCTGTCGGCTATTTCCATTGTTTGATTTTCGCCCATACCGTAGGTAAGAATATCTGCACCGCTGTCAAAAAGTATAGACGGTCTTACGGCATCGTCCCAATAGTCATAGTGGGCAAAGCGTCTTAATGAAGCCTCAAGTCCGCCTATAATCACCGGAGAATCCGGATATATTCTTTTTATTATTTTTGAATAAACAATAACGGCTCTGTCCGGTCTGCCGCCGCTTTTGCCGCCTGCTGTGTAGGCGTCGTCACTTCTTCTGCGTTTGGCGGCGGTATAGTGTGCCACCATACTGTCTATATTGCCCGATGTAACCAAAAAGCCCAGCCTTGGCTTGCCAAAGCGTTTAAAGTCCTTGTCGCTGTGCCAGTTTGGCTGTGGCAATATAGCCACCTTGTAGCCCTTTGCCTCCAGCACCCTTGACAGTATGCTTACACCAAAGCTTGGGTGGTCTACATATGAGTCACCTGTAACAAACACAAAGTCCGGCTGCTGCCAGCCTCGGCGTTCCATTTCTTCTCTTGTTATAGGCAAAAAAGCCATTGCTAAAGCCCCTCCTAAATATCAATATGCAATAAATACAGCACCGCTAAGTCTTAAATATTACTTGCTTACATTATTTTTTCTTTCAAGCCACTGCTGGTAGCTTAAAAGCACCTCTCGTGACTTTGAGCCTACATGAGGGCCTACAATGCCCATTTGCTCCATTTCGTCAATAAGTCTGCCCGCCCTTGCATAGCCTAAACGCAAACGACGCTGTAAAAGTGAGGTTGAGGCCTGTCCGTTTTCAACCACAAGCTTTATGGCCTCCTCCATCATTTCGTCGTCACTGACTGCACCGGAGGATGCCGAGCTGTCATTGTCCTTGCCCTTTGTAAGCTCCTGCTCGGTAATCTTTTCGATTTCCTCCTGAATTTCCATATCGTAATTACTTGTGTGGTCTTTCTTTACATAGCTTGTAACATTTTCGATTTCTGCGTCAGAAGCATAGCAGCCCTGCACACGCATAGGCTTTGCCGCACCTATCGGTGCAAACAGCATATCTCCTCGGCCTATAAGCTTTTCTGCACCGCCTACATCAAGAATAGTACGGGAGTCAAGCTGTGACGAAACCTTTAGTGAAATACGGCTTGGAATATTCGATTTAATAACGCCTGTAATAACATTAACGGTAGGTCTTTGTGTAGCAACTACCAAATGCATACCTGCGGCTCTTGCCTTTTGTGCCAAACGGCATATGGAGTCCTCTACCTCTGTAGGGGCGGTCATCATAAGGTCTGCAAACTCGTCAATAGCTATTACTATGCTGAACATTCTCTTGTCCGGCACAGGTATGCCGTTACTGTTCACAATAGGCTGTGCCTCTAATTCCTCTTCCGTTTTTTCTGCACGAATTTTATTGTAAGAGTCCACCATAGCGTTATAGCCTGCAATATCTCTTACGCCAAAGGCAGAAAATGTACGGTAGCGGTTTTCCATTTCGTTTACTGCCCAGTTCAAAGCACCTGCCGCCTTTTTAGGGTCTATTACAACATCAATAAGCAGGTGCGGTATGCCCTTGTACTTTGAAAATTCTACCATTTTAGGGTCAATAAGCAAAAGCTTAACCTCGTCGGGATTTGCCTTGTACAGCAGGCTGATTAGTATTGAGTTTACGCATACAGACTTACCGGAGCCTGTAGTACCGGCAATAAGCAAATGGGGCATTTTTGCAAGGTCGGTAACTATTGTATTGCCGGAAATATCCTTGCCCAGCACTACAGACAGCTTGCTTTTTGCCGTAATAAACTCCGGCGAATCTATAAGCTCTCGCATGCTTACCATTGTAACAACCTTGTTTGGCACCTCTATGCCTACAGCCGCCTTGCCCGGTATTGGTGCTTCTATACGCACGCCGCTTGAAGCAAGGTTTAGGGCAATATCGTCTGCAAGGTTTGTAATTTTACTTATTTTTACGCCCGGCGCCGGCTGTACCTCAAAGCGTGTTACGGACGGCCCTCGGCAAATGTTAATTATATTTGCATTTACGCCAAAGCTTTGCAGAGTTGTTTCCAGCTTACTGCCGTTTCTTTCAAGCTCCTCCATTGCTCTTTGGGTGTTTTCGGCACTGCTTGAGGGATACAAAAGGTCAGACGGCGGGTAATGGTAGCCACCCTCCGACACCTGCTGACTGCTTTCGCTTACCAGCCGTGTTATTTCCTCCTGTGCCTGCTGAAGCTCCTTCTTTTTTCCTCCCTTTTGTTCGGAATTAATGCTTACCTTGTCAAGAATGCCTCCGGACTGCTTTTTGTTATTTTGAGTGCCGTTCATTCTTTGTACAGCCTCCAGCAGCTTGCTTTTACTGCCGGAGCTTGAGCTTATATCGCCGCTGCTTACACCCTCGTTATATGTAAGGGGCTTAGTTTTTTTGCCCTCCTTTGCCTGCTTTATGGCATTTACACCGGTGCTGACTCCGGTAATGTCTATAGCCTCGGAGCTTATGTCATCGTCTTGAGCATCTGTTTCCTGCTGTAGGCCGTCATTTGATTTATCGGCAACTGCTAAACCGTTCTTTTGGTTTTTTCCCTTGATTTCTGCCGTCTTTTTGTTTACTTGCTTTTTAATTGCCGACGCAAGCTTGTTGAAATTTTCCGCCAAGTCCTTTATAGTAAGCCCGCACAGGAAGAATATATCTACAATAAGGGTAATAATACAAAGGAATTCCGCAATCTCTCTGCCGAACAAAAAAGCAAGAGGATAGCCTAAAATTCCGCCAAACACACCGGCACCGGCACCGTTTGAGTAGTCATTTATTCCGTTTATAAAAAGACTTCCCAAGCAGGCAAAATAATCGGAGGTCAAAAGATCTTCGGAGCAGCCGAAAAGGAAAACACAGCAGGATATAAGCAGCACTGCATTTAAGCTGAAAAAGAGATTATAAGCTATTTTGCCGTTTATCTGCTTTTCCATTGCGGTAATTACACCAAGGTATATTAAAATTGCAGGCAGCAAAATTCTTGCCAGACCGAACAATCCCTTTAGAAGGTCGTGTGCCATAGTCCATAAATTCTTGCCCGGAAACAGCACCAGCACTAAAAGTATAGCCGCCGCAAAAAACATAATAATAGCCTTTGCCTGAACAGGCATTTTTTTCTTTTTGGCAGCTGTTTTTTTATTGCCGGACTTTTCGGGTGTCTTTTTTTCCTCTGTTTTTGCCTGCTTTGTACTTGCCGTTTTATTGTCTGCCTTTTTGTCGGAGGCCTTTGCGGCAGGCTTTTCGGCCGCTTTTGCAGACTGCTTTTTTACTGCCATTTTATCACCTCTGTTAAAATTCATTTTCTGATTTCTGTAGTAATTCAACACTTTAAATTGTCACCTAATACAGCTTAAAGCACATAATTCAAAAGGCGTCAAAACACCCTACAGACAAGCGTTTTGACGCTGGATTTTATAGCGGCAAAATCAACCGCATTTTAAATTTACATAAATACAAGAGGCTTGCCTGTAAAAATATTCACTCCGGAATTTAGCTCTGCAATACCTATAATAGCTATAATCAGTCCTACTGCTGCGGTGTAAGCTACAAATATGTACATACGGTCTTTTTTTAGCATCCACCTAAAGAGCAGTATTGCAAAAAAGCCTACCACCGCAGAAACAATTATACCTACTACAACAGGCAGCATTATGTCGGAGGTTACAGCACCCTGCCGAACTGCGTCCTTGCCCTCTAAAAGAGCCGCCGCCAAAATTGACGGTATGCCCAGCACAAAGGTGTAGTCAAGTGCCTTTTGTTTGTTTATGCCCCTTAACTCGCCAACTGCAAGTGTAGAGCCTGAGCGTGACAAGCCCGGGAACACAGCCGCAAAGGCCTGTGCCAAGCCTATGCTAAGGGCGTCTATAACATTCATTCTATGTCTGCCCATACCTTTTTTTCTGACAATGCCACGCTCCCTGTAGCTGCGCTCTGTTGCTTTGTTTGACACAATGCCGAGAGCAAGCAATACTGCCGTAGCCATAAGTGCCAAGCCCACCAGAGTAAAGTAGCCTGTGTTGCCCGACCACATTTCAGCCAAGTCCTTTGCTGTCAGTCCGTTGCCAAAGGGCAGCGGAATAAAAAGCAAAAACAGCGGTATAAGTCCTATAATCAGCATAACCACAAGGTTTTGCTCCTCGGTCATTTTGCTCCACCTGTATCTGCCCGTTACTATGTCTCTTATTAAGGTAAAAAATGCAATTATAAGCTTGCCTATAAGCTTATAATAAACGGCTATTACCGCCAAAAGCGTACCTAAATGCAGCATAACATTAAAGAACAAGTTACCCTCATCCACACCCAAAATGTGCTGTGATATTGCCAAATGTCCGCTGCTGGAAACCGGCAGAAACTCTGTAAGTCCCTGCACAATGCCTTGAATTATTGCGTCAAATATGCTCATTATGTAGCTCCTCTCCCGTTAATACCGCCCCGATTATGCAGGGCGGCACTACGGATATATAATTAATTATACAGCCTTACTTCTTTTTTCGTTTGGACTTTTTGTTTTCTTCAATCATTTTATACAAGCAGTCAAGGGCGTCTCGAATAGTGCCTACCCTATCAATAAGCCCCTCCTCCACAGCCTCCTCGCCCTCAAGTATTGTGCCTACATCAAGCACAAGCTCCTGTGTATTCATAGCAAACTCGTTATACCGCCTGTGGGGAATTTTTGAATTACTGCTTACAAAGGTAGTAATACGATCCTGCATTTTTCTGAAATACTCAAAGGCCTGTGGAACGCCCAGGGTAAGGCCGTTACTGCGTACAGGGTGAATTGTCATTGAAGCCGAACGGGCTATAAAGGAATATTTAGCCGCTACTGCCAAGGGAATACCTATAGAATGACCGCCGCCCAGTACAATAGAAACCGTCGGCTTTTTCATACCGGCAATAAGCTCGGCAATAGCCAAGCCTGCCTCTACATCGCCGCCGGCGGTGTTCAGCAAAACAAGCACACCCTCTATGCTTTTATTTTCCTCAATAGCTACAAGCTGGGGTATAATATGCTCGTACTTAGTGGTTTTGTTTTGCGGAGGCAAAACATTGTGTCCTTCTATCTGCCCTATGATGGTCAGACAATGTATTATATGTCCGCCGTCTGCAATAATTGCCCCACATTCCTTTACCTGCTCAAGTGCGTTGTGGCTTATTGGGCTGTCTTCCTCTGTAAATTCGTCCTCCTGCTGTAGCTCTGCGTCATTTTTACTGCTTTTGCTTCCCAATTATATGCACCTCCCAGAAAACATTGTTTCCTAAAAGGCGAAAATTATACAGGCTAATTATATCACCAACAGACTCATAAAGCAACTGACAACACATTAATAAATAAACTCCTGTTCTGCGGCGTTTTATACATACCCTTGGTGCCGTGCTGTTTTGACTGTATAAGCAAAAAGCAAGCATATGCACAATGTTTAAAGATAGCACGCTAAAATTTTATTTATAAATTGACATATATCGGTGCAGGTGGTATATTATAAAGTAAGATTATATAGCTGTCGGGCAGTGCCTAATGGGCTTTTACAATATTTTTGTCTGACAGGCAAATAATAATTAGTAATTTCATATTGTTATTATAGGAGGATATTTATTGTGAAACATTATAAGGTTGGTATTATCGGTGCAACAGGTATGGTTGGCCAAAGATTTGCACTACTGCTTGAAAATCACCCTTGGTTTGAGGTAGCAGCATTAGCTGCCAGCAAGCGTTCTGCCGGCAAGGCATACAAGGACGCTGTGGGTGCTAAGTGGGCTATGACTAAGCCAATTCCTGAAAAGTTTGCGGATATGACGGTTATGGACGCTTCTGATGTTGAGGCTGTTGCATCAAAGGTTGACTTTGTATTCTGTGCAGTAGATATGAAGAAGGACGAAATTAAGGCTCTTGAGGAGGCTTATGCAAAGGCAGAGTGCCCTGTTATGTCAAATAACAGTGCCAACAGACACACACCTGATGTTCCTATGATCATTCCTGAAATTAACGCTGACCATGCAAAGATTATTCCTGCACAGAGAAAGCGTTTGGGAACAAAGAAGGGCTTTATTGCTGTAAAGTCAAACTGCTCGCTTCAAAGCTATGTGCCTGCAATTCATCCTTTGATGGATTTAGGTGTTAAAAAGGTTCTTGCTTGTACATACCAGGCTATTTCCGGTGCAGGCAAAACATTTAAAACATGGCCTGAAATGGTAGACAACATTATTCCTTACATTGGCGGTGAGGAAGAAAAGTCCGAGAAGGAGCCTCTAAAGATTTGGGGACACATTGAGGGCGACAAGATTGTTGACACAACAGTTCCTTCTATTACATCACAGTGTATCCGTGTGCCTATCAGCGACGGTCACACAGCCGCAGTGTTTGTAGAGCTTGAGAAAAAGGCTTCTATGGACGAGATTATTTCAAGATGGGAAAACTACAAGGGCAGAGCACAGGAGCTTGAGCTTCCAAGTGCACCAAAGCAGTTCCTGCACTACTTTACAGAGCCTGACAGGCCACAGATTAACAGTGAAAGAAATCTTGAAAACGGTATGGCTGTTTCTATCGGCAGACTTAGAGAGGACACACAGTATACAATCAAGTTTGTTTGTATGTCACACAACACATTAAGAGGTGCTGCAGGCGGTGCGGTTCTTATGGCAGAGCTGCTGTGCGCCGAGGGTTACCTGGACGATTAATAAAAATATCCAACGGGGGTAATATTTATGCAAGAACCTATTTTTACGGGTAGTTGTGTAGCTATTGTTACACCTATGAACCCTGACGGTTCAATTAACTACAGTGAGTACGGTAAATTAATAGATTTTCAAATAGAAAACGGAACAGATGCTATTTTGGCTTGCGGTACTACAGGCGAGTCGGCTTGTATGGATCACCAAGAGCACTGCAAGGTTATAGAATACACCTTAGAAAAGGTAAACGGCAGAGTTCCTGTAATAGCAGGCACAGGCAGCAACGACACCGCCTATGCCGTAGAGCTTACAAAGGAAGCTAAAAATATGGGTGCTGACGGTGTATTGTCGGTAACACCTTACTACAACAAAACCTCACAGGCAGGTTTGGTTGCTCATTTTACAAAAATTGCGGATTCTGTAGACATTCCTATGATTGTTTACAATGTGCCTAGCCGAACAGGCTGTAATATTAAGCCTGCAACATACGCAGAGCTTGCAAAACACCCTAACATTGTTGCCACTAAGGAGGCAAACGACAATGTAGGTGCTGCTGCAGAAACACTGGCACTGTGCGGTGACAGCCTTACAATGTACACAGGCTGCGACGACCTTACAGTACCTATTATGTCGTTGGGCGGCAAGGGTGTAATTTCTGTATTTTCAAATATTATGCCAAAGGAAATGCACAACATTGCTCAGCTGTGTCTTGACGGTAACTTTGCAGAAGCAGCAAAGCAGCACCTGCACTATTTAGAGCTAATGAACGCAATGTTCTGCGATGTAAACCCTATTCCGGTTAAAGAGGCTGTTAATATGATGGGCTTTAACTGCGGCGAATGCAGACTTCCGTTAGTTTCGCTTAGTGACAGCAAAAAGGCAGAGCTAAAGGCTGTAATGCAGAAGTACGGTTTAGTAAAGTAATTTGTAGTATATAAGTATAAGGAAAGTTTAAAATGACAAATATTATTTTAAGTGGCTGCAGTGGAAAAATGGGCAGGGTAATTGCCAGAGAAATCGCAAAAAGAGATGACTGCAAGGTAGTAGCCGGCGTTGATGTTTTTTCTGACGGTTCGGCTGAATTTCCTGTATATGACGATTTCAGCAAGGTACAGGAAAAAGCAGACACTATTATAGATTTTTCTAATCCGGCTGTGCTTGCAGGGCTTTTAAATTATGCTGTTTCCAAAAATGTACCTGCTGTAATTTGTACAACAGGCTTTTCCAAGGAACAAATTGCAGATATTGAGAAGGCGTCTAAAAAAGTGGCTATTTTCCATTCCGGAAATATGTCATTGGGCATTAACCTGTTGATTGAGCTTTCAAAAAAGGCTGCTGAAATCTTAGGCAGTGCCTTTGATATTGAAATTATCGAAAAGCACCACAACCAAAAGCTTGACGCACCAAGCGGCACTGCTTTGATGATTGCCGACGGCATATCCGAGGTAATGGAAAACGAGCCTCAGTATGTATATGACCGCCACTCCTACAGAAAAAAGAGAGAGAAAAACGAAATCGGTATTCATGCCGTTCGTGGCGGCACTATAGTAGGTGAGCATCAGGTTATTTTTGCCGGTCATGACGAGGTTGTTACGCTGACGCACCAGGCACAGTCAAAAGAGGTTTTTGCTATCGGTTCAATTAATGCGGCTGTTTATTTAAGTGACAAAGCTCCGGGTATGTACAATATGTCAGATATGCTGCGGGGTAAATAATAAATATGGGAGTTGTATAATATGAGTGCAAAAATTCAGGTATCTAGCGATGTTACGCTTGTAACACTAAGAAATGCTCCTGTGGATATGGATTTTATTGCTTCGGTATTTGAGGACATTGCCGCCTTGAATATCGATATTGATATGATTTCATTATCCCCTGTACAGGGGAGCAGCACATCTGTTTCGTTTACTATAAACGATGACGATCTTATGCCTTTGCTGGGCTATACCTCAAAGCTTAAAAGCAAGAATATTAAGCCTATAGTCAGCAGCGGCAACTCTATTATAAGTCTAACAGATAACGATATGGCAGACCATCCGGGCGTGGCCTCAAAAATTTTCAGAGCTATTGCCGATTCTAATATAGACCTGCGTATTGTTACAACGTCACAGGTGCAGGTGTCTGTACTGGTAACTGACGCTGTTTTTGAGCAAGCATACAAGGCGCTAAGCACTTGTCTGGATTCATAAATATTGTTATGAAGCAAGGGGTGTATTTACCGGTGTATGTCGGTAGGTACAACCCTTTTCTTGAGAAAAAATCTTGTAAAATACCGAATTATCAATGCTTTTTCCTGAGCATAGGGTAGTATAATAAGCCTGCACAAATAAAGCCTTGCTGTATGCAGAGGCGGCAGGCATAAATATATAGCTAGAGAGGATGTTTAATATGAAAAGAGTCGGCTTTTTAACAAGCGGCGGCGACTGCCAGGGGCTTAACGCAACTATGAGAGGCGTGGCTAAGGCACTGTATGAGTATTACGGTGAAAAAGATGTTGAAATTATAGGCATTTTGAACGGCTACAAGGGATTAATTCATGGTGACTACAAAAAGATGAAGCCTGAAGATTTTTCGGGAATTTTGAGCATTGGCGGTACAATTTTGGGAACATCCCGCCAGCCGTTTAAGCTAATGCGTATTATTGGTGAAGACGGTATAGACAAGGTAGCCTGTATGAAAAAAACCTATAAGTACCTAAAGCTTGACTGCCTTGTTATTTTAGGCGGCAACGGCTCTCAAAAAACTGCCAATTTACTTAGAGAAGAGGGCTGCAACATTGTTTCTCTGCCTAAGACAATAGACAACGACCTATGGGGCACAGACAAAACCTTTGGCTTCCAAAGCGGCATAAATGTAGCTACCTACTGCCTGGACGCTATTCACACCACAGCTACATCCCATAGCAGAATTTTTGTTGTAGAGGTTATGGGACACAAGGTCGGCTGGCTTACTCTGTATGCCGGCGTAGCAGGCGGAGCAGATGTTATACTGCTGCCGGAAATTCCTTATTCTGTTGACAATATAGTTAAAAAGATTGAAGAAAGAGAGCGTAACGGAAAGCACTTTACAGTAATTGCAATGGCAGAGGGTGCTGTACCTAAGGAGGTTGCAGAGCTTTCCAAAAAAGACAGAAAGGCTGCTGTTATGGCACAGCCTAACGGGACATTTACTTCACAGCTTGCAGCACAAATACAGGAAAAAACAGGACACGAAACAAGAATTACCGTACCGGGCCACATGCAAAGAGGCGGCGAAACCTGCCCATATGACCGTTTCTTGTCTACAAGCCTTGGTGCTGCCGCAGCACAGCTTATTGTAGAGGAAAAATACGGCAATATGGTGGCACTGCAGGGGGATAAAATTGTTCCTGTTCCGCTGGAGGAGGTTGCAGGCAAGCTGAAAACAGTACCGGTTGACTGCGACGAAATTAAGTGTGCAAGAGCCGTAGGTATATCCTTTGGTGACCAATAATAAAGGGAGGCTTATATGGCAGATACAGAAATTACCCGTGAAAGAAAGCGTTGGCTCTTCTTTGGACTTCCCTTTACTTTTACGAAGTATATAATCTACAAGAAAAAGCTGGTAGTAGAAACAGGTCTTCTGGTAACAAAAGAAAATGAAATACTGCATTACAGAATACTCGATATGGAGTATTCCCGCTCGCTGTTTCAGAAAATGTTTGGCTTAGGCACAATTACCCTGCATTCACAGGATGTTACCTCTCCAAGCCTTGTAATAAAGAATATTAAACATTCCAGAGAATTTAAGGATACCCTGTCAGAGCTTACAGAGCAAGAAAAGCAGAGGCTGTCGGTACGCCGTGGCGAGGTAGTGGGCGGTATGCCCCACCCTGCACACAGCCCGCATATGCCTGATGATTTTGATATGCCGGACTGCCCTGACTGTATTGATGATTTTCACAACTAATTAATACCAAAAAGCAATGGTCACAAATGCATTAAGTAAGTGCATTCGTGACCTTTTTGTTTAGTGTAAAAACCAAATACTATCATTGCTTACCTGAAAGCTTTTTCCGTTTAGGTAGTTCATACAGCCGCCGTCAGTTTCAAAGTTAAATGTAAGCTTGTAAGCATACAACGCCTGGTATTTGTAAAAATCATCTTCCCCCTTGCGTTTGTAGCCGTACTTTGTATCGCCCAAAAGAGGATGACCTATGCTTGCCATATGTGCTCTTATTTGGTGGGTTCTTCCTGTAAGCAAATCCACCTCAACAAGACTGTTATTGCCCATATTTTTTATAACGGTATATTTTGTTTTTACAATTTTACTGTTTTGTGTAGGCTTTTTCAGTATCTTAACCTTATTTTTCTTTTGGTCTTTTTCTAAATACCCTGTTAGCAGCCCCTCTTGCCTTTTAAGCGTACCCTGCACCAAGCAAAGGTAGAGCTTTGTAAGCTCTCTGGTTTTCATTTTTGCGTTTAATATCCGCAAGCTTTCAGCATTTTTAGCGGCAATAACTATCCCGCCGGTGTTGCGGTCTATTCTGTTTACAAGTGCCGGTGTAAACGCCTTGTCCTGACTCGGGCTGTACTCCCCTTTGTCGTACAAGTAATGCAGAACACGGGCTATAAGAGAGTCAAAGTGATATTTTTCGTCCGGGTGTACTATTACTCCCGGTTTTTTATTTACAAGTAAAATGCTGCTGTCCTCGTAAATTATATCCAGCTTGGCAGGTGCTTTCAAGAATTCATAGCTTTCATTTTCTTCTTCCTCAAAAAATTCGTCCTTAATAAACAGCTTAAGCACATCGCCTTCATTTAAAAAGGCAGAAATATCACAGCGTTTATTATTTACCTTAATGCATTTTTTTCGTATGTATTTATACATAAGCGACTTTGGCATTGTTTTAAAGCGCTTGCTTATAAACTTATCCAAACGCTGACCGGCGTCATTTTTGGTAATAATTATTTCTTTCACACACAGCACCTCTGCCCTTGCAAGTTTTACAGTAGTAATTCTAACATAAAGCCCTCCCTAATTCAATATTTACAGCATAGTAACCGGCTTTGCTGTAGACAGTAACGACTGTTTGTTATATAATTACATTAAACTTAAAATGAATAGGAGTTGTGTTTTATGGATAAAATTTTAAAGCTTCTTAGCGAAAACAGTAACTTAACATATAAAGAAATAGCCACAATGCTTGGCGAGCCTGAAGACTACATTGAAAAGCAAATAAAGCAATACGAAAAGGACGGCGTTATAAAAGGCTACCAAGCCGTAATTGACTACGATAAGGTAAAGGGTGCAGACGCAACAGCCTATATAGCGCTTACCGTTACGCCTGAAAAGGATACCGGCTTTGACAGCATTGCACAGGAAATTATGAATTTTGACGAGGTAGAGTCGGTATACCTAATGGCAGGCTCTTACGATTTGCTTGTGCTTGTAAAGGGTGCAAGTGTAACAGACATTGCTATGTTTGTAGCAAAAAAGCTTTCTACCATTGACGCAGTTGTTGCCACAAGCACTCGATTTAAGCTGAAAACCTACAAGGAAAGCGGCATAGAATTTGACAGCGGCAATGATGAGGATGACAAAAGGAGTATTATACTGTGATAAACTACGATGAGGTAATAAACGAGAAAATAAAAGCAGTAAAGCCGTCGGGTATAAGAAAATTTTTTGATATTGCCAGCGAAATGGATAATGTAATATCACTTTCAATAGGTGAGCCGGATTTTAAAACCCCGTGGCATATCAGAGAGGAGGGTATTAACTCTCTTCGCCTTGGAAACACAAGGTACACCTCCAACAAGGGCTTAACTGAATTAAGAGAAGAAATTTGCGGTTATTACAAAAGAAGATTTAATGTATCCTATAAGGGCAATGAAAATTGTCTGGTAACCGTAGGCGGTTCGGAGGCTATTGACCTTACCATGCGTACACTTGTAAATATAGGCGATCAGGTGCTTATACCGGAGCCTAGCTTTGTCTGCTATAAGCCCTTGGCAGAAATGGCAGACGGAGAGCCTGTAGTTGTTGAAACCCGAGCAGAGGATAAATTTAAGATTACACCCGAGCTTTTGGAAAAGGCAATAACACCAAAATCAAAAATACTTGTTTTGCCATACCCCAACAACCCTACAGGCGGAATTATGGAAAGGTCTGACCTTGAAAAAATTGCACCTATTATTAAAAAGCATAACCTTTTTGTGCTGTCGGACGAAATATATGCCGAGCTTACATATAACGGCAAGCAGCATGTATCTATAGCGGAGCTTGAGGGTATGAAGGAGCGTACAGTAGTAGTAAGCGGCTTTTCAAAGTCGTATTCAATGACCGGCTGGAGATTGGGCTACTCCCTAGCGCCAAAGCCTATTACAGACGCTATGACAAAGCTGCACCAATTTGGCATTATGAGTGCCCCTACCACAGCACAGTATGCTGCCGTAGAGGCTCTTAAAAACGGCGACAAGGATATTACCGCTATGCGTGATGAATACGATATGCGCAGACGCTTGGTGGTTGAAAAGTTCAACGAAATGGGACTAACCTGCTTTGAGCCGGAGGGTGCGTTCTATGCCTTTCCGTGTATTAAAAGCACAGGTATGACCTCCGAGGACTTTTGTATGGAGCTGCTAAAGTCTAAAAGCGTAGCCGTTGTACCGGGCAACGCCTTTGGAGAAAGCGGAGAGGGCTTTGTAAGAGTGTCTTATTCCTTTTCGGTTAAGCACATTATGGAGGCTCTAAAGCGTATTGAAGAGTTTTTGCAGGAAAGAAAATAAGGTTTCGTAATTTAATCTTTGTAAAAATGCATTTCTTTTACAGGAGGAGATTGTATGGTAAAGGTGCTTGCACCGGCAAAAATAAATTTTACTCTGGATATTACCGGCAGACTGGAAAACGGCTACCATACTGTAGATATGGTTATGCAGTCGGTAAATCTATGCGATGTTGTTACAGTTGAAAAAAGCCAAGAGCTTATCCTAACCTGCAACAAGGACTCCATTCCCTGCGACAGCAGCAACACTGCCTACAAGGCTGTAAGGCTGTTTGAAAACCTGACAGGCACGGCCTGCAATGTAAGTGTTAATATAGAAAAGCATATTCCGGCACAAGCCGGCTTAGCCGGGGGAAGCACCGACGGTGCGGCAGTGCTTGTGGCGTTAAACAAGCTGTATAATAAAGGCTTGTCAGACAGTCAGCTTGCAGAGCTTGGCGGCAAAATAGGCGCTGATGTTCCCTTTTGCATATACGGCGGAACAATGCTTGCCACAGGCATAGGAACAAAGCTTGAAAAAATCAAGCCGAATTTAGATTTACAGAAATACATCATTTTGCTTTGCAAGCCAAAAATAAATGTGTCAACGCCACAGGCATATAAAATCTCTGACAGCAGACCGTTTTCAAGCAGCGTGCATAGCACAGCTGTAATAAATGCACTTATAAGCGGTGATGAGGCTGAATTTTATAAGGGACTGTACAACGACTTTGACAGTCTGCTTAACCTTGAGCCGGTACAGCATATTAAAGAAATTATGCTAAAAAACGGGGCACACACCTCTGTAATGAGCGGCAGCGGCCCTACTGTATACGGAATTTTTACAGACAGCTGTTTAGCCGACAAGGCATATGACATACTAAGCCGGGAATATACAGATGTTTATAAGGCAAGCTGCTACGGCGGCTGTACAGTGCTGTAGTAATATAAAAATGAATTGAATAGCAATACAAAAAGCTGTCCATAATTATGTTACCAAAAAGATTACATAAGAAGGGACAGTTTTTATTATGAAAATTTTAGCTAAAGCAATGCTTACAGCCATGGTGCTGTCGTTTATTTTTACACAAACATTTTTTACAGCCGAATGCGAGGACATTCCAAACAGACTTGTCCGTCTGCACATTTTAGCAAACTCCGACACCGAAGCAGACCAAAGGCTTAAGCTGCAGGTCAGAGATTATATTTTATCTATAGCCGGTGATATTTTTGAAAATGCAGATAATAAAATTGAGGCTGAGCATATTGCCGCAACTAATGTGGATAAAATTGTAAAGCAGGCACAGCAGTATGTATACAGTCTGGGCTTTGACTATAAGATAAACGGAGAAATGCGGTACAATATGTACTTTGATACCAGAGATTATCAGGGCTTTTCGGTGCCGGCAGGCAGGTATGACGCACTGCGTATTACTATTGGCGAGGGCAAGGGGCACAACTGGTGGTGCGTTATGTTTCCCCCTATGTGCTTTTCCGCCGCCGAGGACGACAGCTCTAAAAGGCTTGACAGCGTACTGAACGACAGCCAAAGCGACATTACCGAAAATAAGGATAAATACGAATACAGGCTTAAAATTGTTGAAATATACAACGATATAAAAAGCTTTTTTGATGATAATAAGTAAATATTTGCAGCTGCCCTTGACTTAATGCCCACAAAGGATTTATAATAGTAAATAGATGTGTAGTAAACTAAGGAGGCATATGTAATGAACAGCACCCGAGAATTACAGCCGTTAAATTCGTCAGTTGTATCTAAGCTGTCATCGTTTTTTAAGGTAATCGGTGATGAAACCAGAGTTAGAATTATATATGCATTGTCACAGGGGGAAATGTGTGTAGGCGATATATCGGAAATTTTGGGTATTTCTCAGTCTGCCGTTTCTCACCAGCTAAAGCAGCTCAGAATGGAAGGTCAGGTAAAAACCAGACGAGAGGGCAAAAACATTTATTATTCCTTAGACGATGAGCATGTGGTTGATATACTTAACCAGGCACTTAAGCATATTAAACACAAGCTAAAAGAAAACCAAGGCTGAGTTTATAAAAGCATTACACCCTAACGCACTTATTTTAGGGCAAATTTTAGCTTAATATTACAAGCAAAGCCGCTGTGCAGAAGTTAAACTGCACAGCGGCCTTTTGATTTTCTAAACAAATTTATAAATTCAGCAATTCATCAACTGCCTGCTTAACACTGTTAAGCTCTGTTTGGGTTGGAACCATACAGCATTTAACAGGATTGCATACGCAGGTCATACCCAGCCTTGCAAATCTGTCATTCAGCAGGTCTGCCCCCTCGCCCGACCAACCGTATGAGCCAAACGCAAAGAACCTTTTCCCGCTGTGCATTCCGTTTATTTCTGACAGCACATTCCATACACAGGCAGGCAGATTGCTGTGCACAGTACAGCTTCCTGCTGCTATATAGTCAGCCGTATCAACAGCCCTTTTACATTCTGCGGCATTGCTTACGGACATATCCAAAAGCAATGTTTTTATATTTTTTTCGGCAAAGGCCTCTGCTGCCGCCTTAGCAAGAGCCTCTGTACAGCCGCTTGCCGACGCATACAGTAAAACTGCCGCAGCACCTTTTTCAGCCCTGCCGAGGCTTTTATATTTTTCAACAACTATATCTACCCTGTCAGCCACTACCACACCCTTTGCCGGTGCTATATAGTAAATTTGCTTTTGGGCAAGGCTTTCAAGCAATCTGTCTACCGCACCCTTGCAGTGTGAAAAATAGCAGCTGTAATAATCGGAAAGCTCTGTCATAAATTCTTTTTCAAAGATAAGCTCCTGGTCAGTTACCTTTGGCTCGCAAAAGTCAGCAGAAAATATATTTCCGGAAAATAAAACACAGTCATTTTCAAAATAGGTGCACATAGCGTCCGGAGCTATTCCCTCCTGTACTACAAACTCAAGCACACTTACGCCCAGCTTCAGCTTATCACCGTTATTTACCACAACGCAATTATATGGCTTGTTAATAATATTATCAAGCAAATCCTTTGCCAAGGCACTGCATACAATAACTGTTTTTGGGCTAACCTCCAAAAATCTCTTTAAGCCTTCAGAATGTTGTGGCCGTATTCTGTTCAGTATTAAATAGTCAACGGCACCTATATCCGCAACCAGACCTAGGTTGTACAGAAAATCATCAAAATATTCGCCGTACACCATATCAATTACTGCTGTTTTTCTGTCGTCTATAAAATATGAATTATAGCTTGTGCCATAGGGACAAGCCTTTATAAGCTCCTCTTTTCTTACAAGCGGCGCCATTGCACCTACACTGTACACATTGTTTGATATTCTCATTAATGACATTTTAAAGCTCCAATCTAATTATTTATTTTGGCTTTCTATTATTTCTCTTATTTCTTTTTGTGCAAGCTCAACCTCCGTTAAAAACGCCTGTGACGACACACGCAAAGCACCATTACCGAGTATAATAAGCTGCTCCATACCGTCGGAGGTAACTACCCGTACCCTGTTATTCTTTGCCAAGGTATGAGTAGCCCTTTCTATGTACATATCGGCTGTTTCTGCTTCTTTGGTATAAATAACATTAATATTATTTATTTTTTCCACCTCTCGGTGCTGTCCCTTTACACGGTAGGCGTCAAACACAAGAATAAGCTCACATTTTTTATACCCCTGATAGTTGCACATAATATTTATCAGTGTATTTCGTGCAGTATCAAGACTGTCTTTGGCAAGCTCTTTTAGGTTTTCCCACGAAAATATAACATTGTAGCCGTCCACAAGCAGATAGCTTTTACCCTCATACTGCTGTTTAGACCTTTTAGCCTTTGCTTTGTTGTCAAAGCTTACTACACGCTTTGCTGAGGCTTCTTCCTCGTTATAATTTTTCTTTTTTATAGGGCCGTAGGTTTTTTCAAAAATCGCCATAAGCTCCTTGTCCTGTGCAAATATATCCCCGCTTTGGGTTTCAAACCGAGCAAACACTCTGTCACCGGCTCTGGTAGGCTGAGTCGCAGCTTTCTCCTCCGGCTGTAAAGCACTTGGCAGATGCATATATTTAGGTACATCGTACCATTTAACGGTATGCCCGGCACCATGCGAACAAAAAACAGAATCGCAGGGATTGTCACCGTCTGTATCGCAATTATAGCCTATACTTTCAATAACCTCCTCTGCATTGTGGCAAGGCTCATAGCCCTTTAGCACACATACAAGACTGCCTCTGCCGTGGGTGTACTGTGCAACCTCTTTTGAGTAATTTGCCATAGTTACCGCCGGTGCCGTGCCTGTAAGCACTACAGCTTCACTGCCGTTTTCAGGCGGAGCAAAGCTGCCGTACATACGCTGAATATCCGACATAGCCCTGCCTGCATTTTCACTTGGCACCTCCAGTGTAAAATTATACACCGGCTCCAGCAGCAGGCTTTCGGCACTACGCAGGCCCTGCCTTACAGCTCTGTAGGTAGCCTGACGGAAATCGCCGCCCTCGGTATGCTTTGGGTGTGCCTTGCCTGAAGCAAGGACAATTTCAATATCGGTTATAGGGGAGCCTGTAAGCACGCCTATATGGGCTTTCTCCTGCAAATGGGTAAGAATAAGCCTTTGCCAGTTTTTGTCAAGCACATCCTCCCTGCACTCGCTTGTAAAGGTAAGACCACTGCCCCTTTTGCCGGGACGCAAAAGCAAATGCACCTCTGCATAGTGCCTTAGCGGCTCAAAATGTCCCACACCCTCTACGGTATTTTTTATAGTTTCTTTGTAGATAATACTGCCCGTGCCAAAACCGACCTGTAAATTAAAGCGTTCTGAAAGTATGCTTTTAAGTATTTCAAGCTGAATGTCGCCCATTAGCTGCAGCTGTATTTCCTCTGCCTCCTCGTTCCATACTACATTTAACTGCGGGTCTTCCTCCTGCAATATTTTAAAGTACCTCATTGCTGTGTGTGCGTCTGTTCCGTCTAAAAGCTGTACGGTATATGTAAGCACAGGCTCCAGCATCGGCAAGTCGGAATTTGGCTCTGTGCCTAAGCCGTCGCCGGTATGTGCAAAGCTTATGCCTGTAACGGCACATATTGTACCGGCAGCTACTCTGTCGGCTGTGGTAAACCGTTCTCCGGAATATATTCTTATTTGGTTAACTTTTTCACCCTCTGTATTGTTCTTGCTTTTTAAGACCTCACGCACAGCAAGGCTTCCGCCTGTTATTTTTAAAAATGTCAGCCGGTTTTTCTGTGAGTCCTCTGCTATTTTGTAAACCTTTGCTCCAAATTCACTGCCGTAGCTTGGCATAACGGTGTATCGGTCAAGCCCCTGCAAAAGCTCCTTAACTCCTGCAAACTTTAACGCCGAGCCGAAAAAGCAAGGGAACAGCTTTCTTTCCCTTACCGCATCTGCAATATCCTCGGTTTTCAAAATTTCGTTTTCGTAGTAGCCTTCAAGCAGCTTGTCATCACACAGGGCAATATTCTCGTAAAGCTGATTTACAGGTATATCGCTGCTAAAGTCAACTATGCTGTCGCTTAGCTTTTCCTTTAGCTGACTAAGCACCGCCGCTTTATCTGCACCGTCTAAATCCATTTTATTTACATAAACAAATACCGGAATATTATATCTGCTTAAAAGCCGCCACAGAGTATATGTATGCCCCTGCACTCCGCTTGTGCCGCTTATTACCAAAACGGCATAGTCAAGCACCTGCAAGGTACGCTCCGCCTCTGCCGAAAAGTCAATATGTCCCGGCGTGTCAAGCAATGTAAACTGTGTGTTGTTGTACTTAAATACAGCCTGCTTAGAAAAAATAGTAATGCCCCGACTGCGTTCAAGCTCAAAGGTATCTAAAAAGGAATTGCCGTGGTCAACTCTGCCCGGCTTGTTTATTGCACCCGAAGCATACATAAACGCCTCTGAAAGTGTGGTTTTGCCTGAGTCAACATGAGCAAGTATTCCCACTGAAATTTTCTTCATTTTAAAACTCGTTTCATAAATAATATTCAATCTATATTATATCCTACACCAAAGTATTGAACAATAGCTTTAAATTAACTTTTCGTAAATTATACAAGGTTGTTTTTACAAGTTCTGTATGATAAAATATTAAAAGAGGGTGGGATAGATATGTTTTTTAAAAAGCTGGCGGATTTATGTAAGCGTAAGTCAAAATCCGCCTTTAACTATGTAATTACCTTTGCAAAGTGGGTAATTATAGCAGCCTTTACCGGACTTATAGGCGGATTTATAGGCTCTCTTTTCAGTATATGCTTAAAAATAGCCAACCGTCTGAACAGCGGCATTTGGTGGCTTGTGTTTTTACTGCCTGTAGCAGGTGTAGTGATTGTTTTTCTTTACAAGCTGTGCAAGCTGCAAAACGATCCGGGTACAAACTGCGTAATAGATTCTATAAGAAGTAAAGAAAAGGTGCCTTGGGCTATGGCTCCGCTAATATTTATAAGCACAACGCTTACGCACCTGGCAGGCGGCTCTGCCGGACGAGAGGGTGCGGCACTGCAGCTTGGCGGCAGCTTAGGCTCTGTGGTAGGCAGAGTTCTTCATTTAGATGAAAAGGATATGCATATAGCGGTGCTTTGCGGTATGAGCGGCGTGTTTTCATCACTTTTTTGTACGCCTGTTACTGCGGCAATTTTTGCACTGGAGGTAATAAGCGTAGGCATTACCTACTACTCGGCACTTTTGCCGTGCCTGGTATCTGCCACTGTGTCGTGCTTTTTGGCTGTATTTATGGGCATAGAGCCTACAAGGTTTAATATTGCAGGGGCACTGCCGGAAATAAGCTTTAATTCTTTGGCATTGGTTGTGGGACTTGCAGCCGCCTGTGCTATTGTAAGCATAATTTTCTGTGTGGCTATGCGTAAAATGCCGCTGCTGCTGAAAAAGCTGATAAAAAACGACTATTTAAGAGTAATGGCAGGCGGTGTAATACTAATAGCCCTAACCTTTGCGGTTGGCTGTCACGACTACAACGGTGCAGGCTCTCATATTATAGCCGAGGCTATAGGCGGCACCGCCAAGCCGGAGGCATTTCTGCTGAAAATATTATTCACCTCCATAACCATAGGCAGTGGCTTTAAGGGCGGAGAAATTGTACCTACACTGTTTATAGGCTCTACCTTTGGCTGCGTTTTAGGTGCGGTTTTAGGGCTTAACCCCGCCTTTGGAGCGGCACTGGGAATGATATGCCTGTTCTGTGGTGTTGTAAACTGTCCGTTTGCCTCTATAATGCTAAGCGTAGAAATTTTTGGTGCAGAGGGTATAATATTATTTGCAATAGGCTGTGCGGTAAGCTATATGCTAAGCGGCTACTACGGCTTGTACAGCAGTCAGAAAATAATGTATTCAAAGCTAAAAGCAGAATTTATAAACATAAACGCTAAGTAAGCCCTTTGGCAATGCAGGCAGATATATACAGCAAGGCTTTAAAAATACAAAAAATAAAAATAAGCATCTCCTAAAACAAAAACAGCAAGCACTGCATTATTCATACAGTGCTTGCGTTTTATTTGTTATTATTTAACCGCTAAGCATTTGAACAGTTTAAATTATTCAGCCGAGGTTTCTACATCGTCAAGGTTTATCTCCAAAACATCAACAAGTTCAGGTTGATCGTCAGGAATTGCAAATGCACCGTCAAGTATATACCTTTTTAGGAAATACTTTTCGTCATCTCTTAGACCGCCCTGCTTATACACCTTTATGCAATCCTTGATTGTATCCTCTTCATAATTACCATAAGCACCCGGAATTTTATGGTTTGTGCCAAGCTTTTCGTTTACTATTGCGAGTGCACACTTTACTGTAGTTGTTGTACGGTAACCACACTCCTCTTCGGTTTCAAACATATGCTCATCATTATAAGGCTGTTCTGCCAATTTAGCCTCAAGCTTTTTCTTCTTAGCCTCAAGCTCAGGGCTTAGTGTTGTTGGCGGCTCTGTTGCAGCTGCTGCCTCTGAAGCAATTTCCTCCATAACCTTTTTAATTTTAGGGTCATCGGCACTGTAAATATACTTAAGATCCGAGCCGTCACTGCCCATAGACTCTGCATCGTCTTCGGCGTCGTCAGCTGCCTGCGGAGTTACAATATCCTTTGATTCCTCCAAAGCCTTTTGCTTTTTCTCCAACTCCTTCTGCCTAGCCTCCGAATTTGGTGACGAAATATTTCCACCCTCAATATAACCCTTGCTCCAGTCCAGCTCCTCCATCTCTACGGCATTAAGATTATACCTTTGACTTATGGATCTTCTGTAAGCCTCCATTCTTCCGACATCGGTTCCTGCTGCGGAAAGCGACATAGACAATGCTATACCGCAAGCCAAGCAGCCTGTTAGAATAACCAACGATACTCTTCTTTTCATAAACATTCCTCCTTGTACACTATGTATAAATCCAATATTAGTAATACTCTCTATCATTATAATACCATATTTGTACCTATTTTCAATTATTAAACCATACAAACATTTCCGCCGTTTTATATACATTTTATCTATATGCACTTATATAATGTAAATAATTTGTTTTTTAATTTTGCAGCTTTACCCAACTATTGACATAGAGCCTAAAAATAAGCATATCCTAAAACAAAAACAGCAAGCACTGCATTTTTCATACAGTGCTTGCGTTTTATTTGTTATTATTTAACCGCTAAGCATTTGAACAGTTTAAATTATTCAGCCGAGGTTTCTACATCGTCAAGGTTTATCTCCAAAACATCAACAAGTTCAGGTTGATCGTCAGGAATTGCAAATGCACCGTCAAGTATATACCTTTTTAGGAAATACTTTTCGTCATCTCTTAGACCGCCCTGCTTATACACCTTTATGCAATCCTTGATTGTATCCTCTTCATAATTACCATAAGCACCCGGAATTTTATGGTTTGTGCCAAGCTTTTCGTTTACTATTGCGAGTGCACACTTTACTGTAGTTGTTGTACGGTAACCACACTCCTCTTCGGTTTCAAACATATGCTCATCATTATAAGGCTGTTCTGCCAATTTAGCCTCAAGCTTTTTCTTCTTAGCCTCAAGCTCAGGGCTTAGTGTTGTTGGCGGCTCTGTTGCAGCTGCTGCCTCTGAAGCAATTTCCTCCATAACCTTTTTAATTTTAGGGTCATCGGCACTGTAAATATACTTAAGATCCGAGCCGTCACTGCCCATAGACTCTGCATCGTCTTCGGCGTCGTCAGCTGCCTGCGGAGTTACAATATCCTTTGATTCCTCCAAAGCCTTTTGCTTTTTCTCCAACTCCTTCTGCCTAGCCTCCGAATTTGGTGACGAAATATTTCCACCCTCAATATAACCCTTGCTCCAGTCCAGCTCCTCCATCTCTACGGCATTAAGATTATACCTTTGACTTATGGATCTTCTGTAAGCCTCCATTCTTCCGACATCGGTTCCTGCTGCGGAAAGCGACATAGACAATGCTATACCGCAAGCCAAGCAGCCTGTTAGAATAACCAACGATACTCTTCTTTTCATAAACATTCCTCCTTGTACACTATGTATAAATCCAATATTAGTAATACTCTCTATCATTATAATACCATATTTGTACCTATTTTCAATTATTAAACCATACAAACATTTCCGTCGTTTTATATACATTTTATCTATATGCACTTATATAATGTAAATGATTTGTTTTTTAATTTTGCGGCTATACTCCGGCTATTGCCGCAGAGCCCTAATATTTAGGCACAAAAAATGTGCAAAGCGTCTGCCGCAACAAACACTTTGCACATATAAGCTCAAAAAGCATAAGGCTACAGCACGGCATAGCATATAGACAAAACTTTTCACAGCTTTTTATTTTAATAATCGCCAAAAAGCCCTTGCTGATTATATAAAAGTCTTATAATTAATTTTTCAGGCTTTGAAGCGGTGCAGGAATTCTTCCGCCACGGTTAATAAACTTAGCCGGCGACTTACGATTTACATACATAACAGGTCCCTCACCCAGCAAACCGCCAAAGTTAAGCTCGTCGCCCTCTTTTTTGCCGATAGCCGGAATAACTCTTACAGCAGTGGTTTTTGAGTTTACCATACCAATAGCGGCCTCGTCTGCAATAATAGCAGAAATAACCTCTGCGGTGGTATCGCCCGGAATGTTAATCATATCAAGACCAACCGAGCATACAGCCGTCATAGCCTCAAGCTTGTTTAGAGTTAAGCAGCCGCTTCTTGCTGCGGAAATCATACCTGCGTCCTCAGTAACAGGGATAAACGCACCCGACAAGCCTCCTACCTGAGAGGAAGCCATAACGCCGCCCTTTTTAACTGCATCGTTAAGCAGTGCCAAGGCAGCTGTAGTACCAAAACAGCCGCACTCCTCAAGTCCCATTTCTTCAAGAATATGGGCAACAGAATCGCCTATAGCCGGTGTAGGAGCTAACGAAAGGTCTACAATTCCAAACGGAACTCCCAGACGTCTTGAAGCCTCTTGAGCTACCAGCTGACCTGTTCTTGTAATTTTAAAGGCTGTTTTCTTTATAAGCTCTGCCACAGCAGAAAGGTCACAGTCGCCGCACTTTGACAGTGCCGCACGAACAACGCCGGGGCCTGAAACGCCTACATTAATTTCGCAGTCAGGCTCGCCGGGCCCATGCATAGCACCCGCCATAAACGGATTATCCTCGGGAGCGTTGCAGAACACAACCAGCTTAGCTGCTCCTATACAATCTCTGTCGGCTGTCATTTCAGCTGTTTTCTTTACTATTCTGCCCATCATCTTAACAGCGTCCATATTTATGCCTGCCTTTGTGCTGCCTATATTTACAGAGGAGCACACATGGTCGGTTAAAGACAAGGCCTCAGGAATGCTTTCGATAAGTGCATAGTCGCCGTCTGAAAAGCCCTTTTGAACAAGTGCGGAATATCCGCCTATAAAGTTTACTCCTACGGTCTTTGCCGCTTTTTCCAATGCAAGTGCAAACTTGACTATTTTCTGCGTTTGGCAGGCAGAGGCTACCATACCTATTGGTGTAACCGATATTCTTTTATGAATTATAGGAATACCGTATTCAGAGGAAATATCCTCGCCTGTCTTTACAAGGTCGTTAGCATAACGGCAAATTTTGTCATATATCTTTGTACAGGCCTTGTCAATATCCTCATCAATACAGCTAAGCAATGAAATACCCATAGTAATGGTACGCACATCAAGGTTTTCATTGTCAATCATATTGACGGTTTCGATAATATCGTGTGTATTTATCATAATGCTCGCTGCCTCCGTTATATTCTGTGCATAGAATTAAAAATATCCTCATGCATAATGTGAATTTTCAACCCCATTTCCTTGCCCGTTTCATCAAACTTTTGCGACATTTCGCTTATTGTTTTCTTTGACTTATCCATATCAACAAGCATAATCATAACGAACATATCCTGCAAAACGCTCTGTGTTACCTCTGAAATGCTTATATTCTCTTCGGCACAAGCGGCGGAAACCTTTGCAAGAATACCAACTGTGTCCTTACCAATAACTGTAATAAATGCACGCATAAATAAATCCTCCATTAACATTAGCCGTATTTCAGCATTGCACATTATGCTCTGCACAGCCTAAATTCATAACATATATTATCTATTATTTTTTGCCAAATGTCAACAAAAAGCCTCATTCTTTCCCAAAAGGGCGTAAAAGCAGGCTGCATATTATATTCTGCTGTGCTGCATATTTGCTTTTTATTTTAAGCTGTTTTTTATAGCCCTTGGGGCGTTTTATAAATCAAGGCTGATTTCGTATTCTGCCTATTGCCCAAAAGCAAAAGGCTAATATAATATTCTATTATAGCTTGCCCTTACTCCTAAGATACTCGTTAATTCGTTTATGGTCATACAAAATTAAATCCACACTGCCTGCCAGCTTTTCGTTATGATGTCTTAGCTCATGTGCAAGCACACGCCTGAGCTGTTCTCTGTATAAATCTGCCCGTAAATTACCGTATATTTTGCAAAAGGAGCCATAATATATTTTTATACAGCTGCCTATAGAGCTTGTGCAGTACTCCCCCAAAATGTACAGGTCGTTGTCCACCGCCTTTGGGTGCAGCTTTGCCTGGGGCATAAGCAGTATACCGCCGCTTAGCTCTCTGTAAAGCTCATATGGCATTGCGTCGGCTATATCGTCCAGCATATCGTTAGTTTCTTCTATGGTAAACATTATATCTCCTCCCGATTATAGGATACACTGCTTTTGTTATGAAAGAATGAATAATCTGTAATTTTGCATAATTTCAGCCAGGGTTATTCAAGCACAAAATTGACAGCCGTATTTTATCTTCAAAATAACATAGCTTTTACCTGCGGCACACCGCAATTTGCAAGGAAAAGCATTGTAAATTTTATCATTTTTGTACTAAATGTGATATTAATTTCAATCGCTTGACAAACAAATTCATAAGGGGTAAAATCGTTAATAATTGAAAGTATTATGTATGGTTTTACTTTAACAAAGCAGAAAGAGGATGAGGTTTTGAATACTCAAACATTTGAAAAATATGAATCAGAGGTTCGTTCATATTGCAGACGCTTTCCTACTGTTTTTACTAAGGCAAAGGGTTCAAAGCTATTTGATGAACTTGGCAATGAATATATAGACTTCTTTTGCGGTGCAGGTGCCGTAAATTACGGACACAACAACAGCTATATTAAACCGAAGCTGATTGAATATATAGAAAGCGACGGCATTATGCACGCTCTTGATATGTACACAGCCCCTAAGCGTGACTTTATTGACTTTATGGAAGAAAATGTGCTTAAGCCAAGAGGACTGGACTACAAGATTATGTTCCCCGGCCCTACCGGCACAAACGCTGTTGAAGCAGGACTAAAGCTTGCCAGAAAGGTTAAAGGCAGAAGCAATGTTTTTGCTCTTATGGGCTGCTTCCACGGTATGACACTGGGAGCCTTGTCACTTACTACCGATAAGGCGGCAAGAAAGGGTGCCGGCGTTAAGCTGAACGATGTAACTCATATTCCTGCCCCTTATATGTACCCGGAGCTTGACACTATAGAATATATGCAAAAACTGCTTGACGACGACCACTCTGCCGTTGAGAAGCCGGCGGCCGTAGTTATAGAAACTGTACAGGCCGAGGGCGGTATTCAGGTATTTGAGGTTGAGTACCTGCAGCGTTTGCGTAAATTCTGTGATGATAACGACATTTTGCTTATGATAGACGACATTCAGGTAGGCTGTGCAAGAACAGGCACATATTTTTCTTTTGAAAGAGCCGGTATTAAGCCTGATATTTTCGTACTGTCAAAATCCATTGGCGGTTACGGTTTGCCTTTGGCACTTACACTGTTTAAGCCTGAGCTTGACAAGTTTAATCCGGGCGAGCATAACGGTACCTTCCGAGGCAACCAGCTTGCCTTTATTGCAGCCAAAGCAGGACTGGAGTTTATGCTTAATGAAAATGTTGAGCAGCAGGCAAAGGACAGCGGCGAAATTATAAGGAATTTTATTGAAAAAGAGATTCTTCCTCTTGACAGCCGCTTGGAATACAGAGGCATAGGTATGATTTGGGGTATTGAATTTGAAAAAATACCTGTAGCTAATTTCAGTAAGTTGGTTACCGCAAAGGCTTTTGAAAACAAGCTGATTATTGAGTGTGCCGGCAGAAAGGATTCTGTTGTAAAAATAATGCCTCCTCTTGTAATTGAAAAAGAGGTTCTGCTTGAGGGACTTACAAAGCTTAAAAAGGCTATTGCCGAAAGCTTGGCAGAAATAAAGTAAGAATGCCTTATTTTAAGCTGTTCTGCACCGCTGATTGGTGATTAATCAGAAGGCTTGTACGGTATAAACTTAAAAAATTAAAGGCAGAGCTTAACACTCTGCCTTGTTTAATTAGAGGGAGATTATTGCATATGAATATAAAGTATGTTGCAAGAGTTTTAGGCGGAGCAAGATTCAAAAAAATGTTCGAGAAAATCGACATTATTCACGAAAAAACCGGCAAAAACAAGGTTGGTCTGTTTTTTGATATGATAGGCTGTACGCTAAAATACGGTGCCGGCTATAATGACTATATTATTTTTGAATTTTACAATATGAATGCCAAGGAAAGAAAAACATACCTAACCCGAATGAAAAACAAAAAGCTGGTAACTACCCTTAACGACCTTAGATTTTCACATATATTTGATGAAAAAAATTTGTTTGATGAAAAATTTGCAGAGTTTATGGGCAGAGAAATTTTAGATATAGCAAAAATTGATTATTCACGCTTTGAGAAATTTGTACAGGGCAAGGAATATTTCTTTGCAAAGCCGTATATAGGCGAAAGCGGTAAGGGAATAGAAAAAATAAAGACTGCAGACTTTGCAGACGCAAAAGCTCTGTGGGACTATATAACTAACCCTGATAAGAACTTTGGTGTTATAGAAGAGGTTATAGTACAGCACCCACAGGCTGCCAAAATATATCCGAATTCATTAAACTGCCTGCGTGTAGTAACACTGGTAAATAACGGACAGGCAAATATTTTATATGCAGTATTTAAAATGGGCAACAACGGCGGTTTTGTTGATAACCTTGAAAACGGTGGACTTGCCTGCCACTTTGACCTTGATAAGGGCGAAATTATCGGTCAGGGCCACACCTCCGCACTGGTTAATTATGACGCTCATCCGGCTACGGGCATTAAATTTGTAGGCTATAAGCTTCCGTTTATGAACGAGGTTAAAGAAATGGTTAAGAAAGCCGCTATGGTTATACCTGAGTTTAGATATGTAGGCTGGGATGTGTGCCTTACACCAAACGGCCCTGCCATTGTAGAGGGCAACGACTACCCTGCATATGACTTTCCACAGCTACCTGACCCTGACAAGCCTCGCATTGGTTTAATACCGAAAATTGAAGAATTTGGCATTAAGCTGTAATACTGTATAAAATAATTAAAGCCGTATAATAATGCACCTGCTTGGCGGGTTATAAATGACTATAAAAGCAAAATACCAACAGCACAAAAAGGACTCGGCACAATTCCGAGTCCTTTTTGTTTATAGGCTTATAAATGGCTATATAAACGGCTCTACAATAAAGGTCAAGAAAGAAAAGCCTTTTTCGGTTTTACCCCGACTATTGACACAGAGCCTTTTCTTTTTACGGTTTTACCCCAACTATTGACATAGAGCCCCTCTTTTTCGGGTTTGCCCCGACTTTGCCCCGATTTCTGACAGAGAGCCACAAAAAAGGCACCTGCATACGCAAGTGCCTTAATTTGGAGCGGATGACGAGGCTCGAACTCGCTACCTCCACCTTGGCAAGGTGGCGCTC
>ENA-UOJN01000073-UOJN01000073.1-human-gut-metagenome-genome-assembly--contig:-C125IIP-NODE-73-length-77115-cov-33.441604_pt1 | contig 77115 bp, 92 predicted proteins | sample MGYA00242350_ERZ723897 | MGnify/ENA metagenome assembly ERZ723897 | reverse complement strand
TCAAAGATTTTATTTAATCCTAGTCTAGGATTTATAAATCCTTGATCTCTGATTCGAAGATTTTATTTAATCCTTATTATTATATTATTATATAATATATAGGATTATGTTCTGTGTTCTGAGATTATTATAATCCTTGATTCGATGATATGTTATATTAATATGATATTATATGAGCTTTGTGTTTTCTTTTGTAGGATCTGTTTTTTCAGAGCTCTTATTATATTATTATATAATATAAGGGATATGATTATAATCCTTGATCTGTGATCTGATGATGTTTTATATTATATTATTATATATATATGATTATTAATATTTAGATAGAAGCTTGTTTTATGGGCTATATTGTAGCTATGTTGATTTTTTTAGGCCCTTATAATATATAATATATATAATTTATATTAGGATTATGATTTTATTCGAGGATCCTATGTACATTGTGTTCAAGGATATTTTTATTTTTCGATGTGTTTTTGGGCTAACCAAGAGGGTATGTGATTTGGCTCAAGGCTTTAAGTATAATATAATAAGGCCTTAGATCATTGTGTCCATTTAATTCGATGTAAGGATTCAAGGCCTTATTATATACCATGGATGGCCCTAAGTTTAAATAATCCTTCGAAGTGAGCCTTGAATCAGAGCCCAAATTTTATATGCGTATTATATTATATATAATATATAATGATTATATTTGCATTGTAATATTAATCATATAAAAAATTATTGCCCTATGAACACAACAGATCAGTTATTTAATAACACAATCCTATTCCAGGATACAAAGAACATCGAGGGAAAAGTAAAAAATGTTTATCTGAGACAATTCTTTTATGAATCCTTAGGAATGGATGATCCTAGAGGTTATAATCTTTGGTCAAGGATTTTTAATCGCTTTTCTAAAGTTGATTCTAGTATGGTTCGAATTTTACCTAATGATCCTGAGAAATTAGTTTGGTTCTTAGAATTATCGATTACAGATAACAGAGACCAAATTATATCAGAGAATTATGATAAGGCATTATCCTTCTATAAGGAAACATTAAATGAAATCCAGGATTACCTTGACCTATCTAATGCCTTTCAATATATAGGATTAGGTAATACGAAATTATATATCACATTCATAGCTGAAATTTAATGCTAGCCTGTTCGATACATCGAATACTAATTATCTTATGAAAATAAATCTTAATCATACTCAATAGGAATATTACTCTATTTAATCAAATCTGTATAAGGTAGCTCGCTTGGGATAAGTAGGCTACCTTTTTTATTTGTGTTCTTTTATCTTTACTTTGTAAAACCTGCTAGCTAAGGCCTTAATTCTTTGAGCCCATCCTACTTTCAGGATATCCTTATACGATATATTATATAAAACCGGCTAACCAAGCGTAAGGCCCTGTAAGCCCAAAAGGCCATAATAATCTCCATTGATGGGATGGCCCTAAATAAAGGCCTTCAAAAACCAGCCAACTAAGGCCTTGATGATTTAAGCGGGTAGGTAGGTAATGATGAAGGCAGGGTGATGGTGAGCAATGATATTTTAATAAATAAAATCTATTTGTTTAATAGAAAAATTCAATAAAAATTTTTCTCAAAATATTTTTGTATTTAAAAAATCCATTGTATATTTGCAATACAGAAAAACAAATAAAACGTATCACTTTAAAAATTAAAAATTATGAATGCAAATGTAAATGAAAATGTGTTAGTAAATGAAGTAAACAACAATGTAGAAAATACTGCAAAAGTTGAAAAAAAGAAAGCACAAAAAACAACTGCAAAAAAGAGCACAAAAAAAGAAAGTGCAAAAGTAGAAAAAAAAGAAATAGAAAAACTTTCTTTTTCTAAATTACTCGAAACTTTAGATACAACGGGATTGCATACCAATTCAGGTCTAAAGAAAGAAAATTTATATAACTCTTCTATTTATGCAGATTGTTTAACAGATAAAGATAAAAAATCGGTTAGACGCAAAATTCGTAATCTTTTGGACAATTTTATAGGGAGCATTATTCGTTCAGAAAAGAATAAAACAATTTGCGAAAATCATTGCAAACAATTCAAATTATTTTATGAACAAGTTTATAGAATAAATGATTTCTCCGTAGAAAGTTTAGTTTCTAATAATACCGATGAATTAAAAAAAGAGAATTTAAAGAAAATGCTTGAAATTGTAAAAAAGAATTTGAAATGAAAAAAGAAAAAATAAAAGAGTGCATAATATTTGCATTCTTATTCCTTATATATATTTGGTGTTGCTGCAATTCATAATAAATAATAAAGAGAGTATATTTTTTGTCCCCTATAAAATATACTCTTTTTTTGCTTTAATGGGCAACCCTCCCCCTTTCGGATTGCCACAACTTTTTTCTGAAAACCCAATAAGGGAAATCCTAACTGATCCCTTACAGAAATGTAATCCCTATCCCTCTTTTATTCAGATAACGTTAATAAGGGATTTCATTTAAATCTTTGAAGAATGTAATCCCTGTTCCTTTAAAAATCATATAGGATTTTTCGATAAAGCTAATAAGGGATTTCATTTAAATCTTTGAATTATATTACCCTTATATATCTTTTGTATTCATATTGGATTTTTATGATATGATTATTCGATGAGATTCCTTTGATGTTATCCTTTATTGGGATTCAAGGTTTACTCTCTTATTATTTATCATCTTAGGATTTTTATTTTTCATTTTTGTTTGTTGTTTGGGGACTCTTACAAGAAAGGCCTAAGATATTTTTATCCCAGGCCTTTATTATTATTAATCACTGAGGATTTTTTAATTTACTGGGTGCTTTCCAATTTTTAATGCGTACCCAGTAAATGAAAAGTTATATCTACCTGAATTAACTGCAGTGATACTTACACTTTCAAGAAATAATGAGGTTTCTACCCAGGGGTATCCATTTTTCATACCGGTTGAATCACCGTATCCAAAAAAGTATGAAAATAACTCTTCTGATAAATTATAAATACATATTCCATAATTGCCATCAACGGGTATAGCATATGTTACGATTACTACCAGATCGCCTTTATAAAAGCTTCCATTGATTTCATCTATGGCTGATTGGATACTGTCTAAAGTGCAATTTACTTTTATGGAGACTGTGGATTTATCTGGAGTCATAACCATCTTTCTAGCGGTTTTATTACTATTCAAGTTGGTACTAAAGATAGAACCTTTTCCTATTAATTCTTTGTACTTATCTCCAGATGAGATGCTTTCGACTCCCAATCTTAGGGCTTCAAAGGATGGCTGAGATCCTGGGTCTACCCCCTTATTTCTCAGAGCATCCCTTAAACTTGTTTTTGCTTGGTTGATGGATGATGTTAATGATTGGATCCTTTCTTTCAATGTAGGCATGATGTGTAATGATTAAAATATTAATGATGAATATTATTTAATAATGTGTTTATACTATAAACACATTCGATTACATCTCGTTATTGTGAGATGAAGAAGTTTTTTTGGTTCTTTATTGATCCTTTATTTAATGATATGGATCTCAATAATGTTTTTGCATTACTGATTTGTGTAATTAGAGCTTCAATTCTTGATTTGAGTGACATATTCGTGATGTATTAAAGTTAATATTATAAGATAGTATCTTATAATATTAATCACTAAGGCAATAATACAATGAGTTTAACATCAAGAATTCAGGATCAAAAAGATCACATTACACAAGCAAAAAAAGATTTATGTTCGAAGGTTGGGATTCCCAGTGAACCTCTACCAAGTTTTTCAGAGATCGTAGGCTCTGTTCCCTCTCCCACATTATCAGAAGATATTATAAGATGGGATATCCCAGAAACTTACCAAGAGGGGAGTGTTACATATTCATTCAAATCTTTTCAAAGGCCATGGATAAAGATTTGTGGACCAAATCAATTAATTACTGAGATAAATTATACCTCAAGTGGAAATTATTTCACATTAGAGGCAATCTACAACCTAATAACTAAGAAAACAAAAACCAGAATCTCTCAACCTTCTCCCAGTATCGGAGGAGTAGCTGATCCAAAACCATTCAGGTCATACCATAATAAATATTATATGGAGATCTATGACCCTGATTCATCCGAAGTTCAGCTACATGTTTTGGATCATACCAAAGAAGTACCAGAAGTAGTACATAGAACAACTTACAGTAAGAACCGAGCTTTTTTAGGATATGCAGATGGAGTATTGGATGCTGAAGGAAACTTTTGGTTTTGGGATTGTAAGTTAGTTAAGGGTAACATGGACCTTTATTATTGGAGTGGAAAACTTAATGAAAATGGAGTTCCTACTTTCACAAATAATGGTACCAGATGGGAAAAGGTTTCTATAGCTACTTCTATTGGAGCATGGGACACTCACCTTTATGTGGATTTCGATGAAAATAAGGATTTTCTTTATGTATTATCGGATAGATTTCAGTATAAATGGGATCACAAAACTAGCCAATTAATCTCCGATGGCTTTAGTACTGATTGGGTTGGACAAAGTGTTGATAAATATTGGGTTGGAATATTAAGAAAAACAGATGAAACCAATAACAAGGATTATCATTACTGTTTTTTTCGAGATACAACTAGCTATAAAGTATACTTACTGGCATGGGATGAAAATAACCAAAGGTATAAAAACTTTGGCCCCTTGTATTCAAATTATGTTGCTACAGGTAGTGATATAATCCAGTTTGGATTTTTCAATTATAATGGTAATATTTATATCATGTATCAAGTTAAAGGAAAGGATAATACAACAGATTATAGGGCTACTTTTATATTGAATAACATTGGTCAAATCGATAAAATATTCCCAAAAGAGAAATATGGAATAACACAATAAAAAATCCCTATCTACTTTCTCAAGCAAATAGGGATAAAAACCTGACCCATAAGAGTCCGCGATTACGTTTTTTTGATTACGCTGAAAAATCAATTCTCAATTTTAAAAACATTTACCAAAACCTATTCGTTTATAGTTTCCTTCTGTAGACTTTCCAATAACTCATTCAATTTCATAGAGTAGCCATCTAATTCTTCTGTAGAATATGAATTATTAGGGATTCCCTTTTTAAAGTTTTCTAGTGCACTCTGCAATTTAGAAGCAGTATTTCCTAAGCAATATTCTTTCCAAATTCTTTTAGATTCACTTCCATGAACCAATATCGTGAACTGGGTTCCTTTTAAATTTAAAGGAGTCAAGGATTTGATCTTTCGATCATATTTGGGATTTACTGATATCCCATTCGAAAGTAAGGCAGAATTTTTATTTACATCGATTACCTTACAGAGTTCACAATGTGATGGGCCTTTGATTAAAACTTCTTGATCTTTGGATAACAATTTGATGTTTTTATCCTCTTTTTTAACAGATTTCTTTTTCATGTGATTAATTTTTGATTGTGATATTGTATAGTAAACACATAATTCTACAGGGTATGAGCAATACTAATAGCATTTTTCATATACAAAACATATCAAATATGAAGCAATATAAAGTTTTGGGAGTATGCAATGGTCAAGGCATAGGATTATTCCCATTTAAGGGGGACAAAAGGTTCAAAATCTTGGGTAATTTAGAGGTTAGAGGAGTATATTTTACCCCAAAAAATGAACAATGGGTAGATAATTTCCCAGGTATTCCTCTTTTCAGGGATTTAAATCGATGTAAAAATTACCTTGAAGGTAAAAAAGTACACATAATTGTCTCAAATCCTGCCTGCGGTGGGCAATCTATACTCCGAATCAGTAGAAAGAAGGATTTTAAATCCATCGAAGAGCAAAAAGCAGACCCTACAATGGTGAATTTTATTGAAAGTGTTCATCATTTTAAACCTCATGTATTTTTATTGGAAAATTTACCCAAATTGCTAGAAGTAATCCCAGAAAATCAATGGGAAAATGAAATATTCCCAGATTATAACTTGGTTTTTCACAACCATTCCGTTTCAGAATGGGGCAATTCTCAAATATCAAGGAACCGATTAGTAATAATAGGAGTAAAAAAGAGCTCTCTTTTATTCAAATTGGAGCAATTCCTTCTTGTTAAACAAATGAGAGCTCTTAAGACAACGCAAGATTTATTATTTAACCTTCCAAAGAATGGTAATATAATCGAGGATTCAAATAAAATCGTTTCAATGTTTCACCCAGATGATAAAAATAAAACCAAATTATCCCTGAAACAAGTACAAAGATTATGGACAAATGAGTTCAGGGATGAGTGGAAATGGCCTTGGGTTAATTCTAAAGGGTCTAGAGGAACATTACCTGGTGTATATAGAAATAAACCAAATGGTTATCCAATGACCGCTAGGAAAGCGGATAGACAGTTTAAATGGAATGGATTACCAATGTCTCCAAGAGAACTTGCAAGGATAATGGGAATCCCAGATAAATTTAAAATTCACATCGAAGAAGATAGGAAGAATTATTGGATAAACAAGGGAAGGTTAATTGTTACTCAGACCTTCCCTTATGAAATAGGATTATGGTTTAAAGAATGCTTATTAAACCGTTAACAACATTCTAATTCGTGTTTCCAAAGTTGAACCATATTCCAATAATGGTCCAAATCAATATGTGGATTACACTCACCCGAATTAATCAAGGGTTCCATATATTCTACTACATCCTGAACCTTTTTGGAAAAAATCCCTTGGGAATGAGAAAATTTTTTAATCAGGGCCTCTTTATCATCTTCTGCTCTTGCCATATTCAAGTTCGCAAGGCAAATAAACATGTAAGATTTTGAAAGCTCATAAATCTTTCTTCGAATAATGATTGCTTCCTTTTCTAATTCTTCGGAAGTTTTTTTGTTGGAATGGGATTTCTTTTTATTCATGATTTTGATCTTTGATGTTTTGGTATGTCATAGTCATTTATAAAATTTTTTGGTTCTTATGTGTACTGGTTCAGTTGAAGTAACATTGAAAAATCCTAAAACTGATTTGGAACGGGAGAACATAAACAAAAGGTAAGAAAAAATAAAAAAGAAAAAAAATCTTGATAAAAAAGAAAAGAAGCAAAAGAAAAAATTAATCTTTAAAAAGAAAAAACAAAAACCCACCAAAACACATGATAATATTACTATCATGTTTACATGATAGTAATACTACCATTTAGCTTTAGCTAAATGGTAGTTAATATTCTTTTAATTTGATAATTGGCTAATTGGTAATTGGCTAATGGCTAATATCCAATTTGCATAATACGAAAATCCTATGAAACACAGAGATGAAATTTTTTCATGGGTCATGGCAATCCTAATTTTATTTTCAATGATTGGGGTTTCCTGGGTGACCTATAAAATCACAAAACGAAAATTTAATAAAAAGGAATCATCGAATAATTTCGAAAACCAAAAAACAGACACAGTTTATATCCCAGAGATTTTTACAATCCCTGAACCTTTCGAAATTATTATGAATCCTTCAAAGGTTGAAATTTATCGAAAGGATACAACTTCAAAGTATAATGAATTTTCCCTTCGGGAAAAAGATTTGGTGTTGTTCACACCAAATCGATTAGACAGCTTGATTATTGATTTGAATTATTTGAAGAATCTTCCAATGAATCCAAAACTATTATCACTTGATTTGAATCAAAACCAGTTGAGCTTAGGATTATTGGATATAAATGGGATCACGTCTAGAATATCTTATCCATTAAACCTTCAGAATTATTCCTATAGGTGGAATGGAAATTCTTTAACAAGCAAAAAACAGCCAAATTTTAAATTTTATCCAACACTTGGATATCAATATCGAATTTTAAATAATTTTCATGACATTGATCTCAAGTTAAATTTCAAGACTAAGGGATTTAATTACGAACTTGGGCTAAACGGATTTTACTATCCCAAATTCAAGAGTGATCCTGGATGGGATATCACAATAGGTTTAACCTACGATTTTTAAAAGAAGAAAAGAAAATGGCGAAAAAGGAAATAGATACCTCTCATCTGAATGCTCAACAATTTAGAGAATTGGTTCAAGTACAAAAGGATGTCTTTTACTTCTCAACATTTGCTTATGTGGTTCACCCAGTAAGAGGTAAAACAAGGTTCCTTTTATACCCATACCAAAAATCAGTACTGTATTGCTTCCTAAAACATCGATTTAATATCATCCTAAAATTCAGGCAAGCGGGGATCACAGAATTGATTTCTCTTTATTGCTTATGGTTAACGATGTATCACCCAAACAAAAAGGTGAACATCATCTCCATCAAGGATTCTGTAGCAAAGAAGGTTTTAAAGAAAATCAAATACATGTACAAGAATTTCCCAGAGCACTTAAAAGTTCCTATCGTAAATGGTAGAATGGGTGAGCTAGGTACCGCGTCCAGTATTGAATTTATCAATGGCTCTTTTATAGAATCCATCCCAACTTCAGAAGAAGCGGGACGTTCAGAATCCCTTTCTCTATTGGTAATTGATGAGGCTGCAATTGTAAGATGGGCTTCACAGATTTGGTCTGCAAGTTTCCCCACACTTTCCACTGGTGGGAGTGCTATCCTAAATTCAACTCCCTATGGAATTTCTGGCTTCTATCACTCAAAATGGGTTGAAGCGATTACAGATTCTGATTCTCCTTTTCACCCTATTCGATTATATTGGAAAATGCACCCAGAGCGAGATCAGAAATGGTACGATACAATGTCCAAAGCTTTGGGCCCAAGAAGAACTGCCCAAGAAATTGATGGTGACTTCCTTTCTTCCGGTAGTACTGTATTTGATCTTACAGATATTAAGGCAATCGAAGATACCCTATCGGAATACCCAGTAATCGAAACAAGGTTTAATGGCCAGTTAAGAATCATGGATAAACCAAAACAAGGTGTAAGATACTTTATTGGTGCTGACGTTGCTACGGGACGTTCTAATGACTACTCTGCTTTTACTTTGGGTGATTCTAATGGAGAAGAAGCTGCAGTATTTAAAGGGAGAATCCCAGTAGAGAAATATGCTAAAATCTTGGGCAACCTGGGAAAAGAATTCAATTGGGCAACAATTGCCCCTGAAACTAATGATATTGGTTTGGCAGTAACAACTTTACTTCAAACCGAAGGATATCCTCAATTGTATTATCATAAAAAGCTTCTCAAAAAGAAAGGAAAGTCAAGGCCAGAAGTAGAACAATATCCCGGATGGATAACCACATCTAAGAACCGATCTCTAATCATTGATGGATTGGAAGAAGATATCAGAAAAGATAACATTACAATTAAGGACCCATTTTTTGTTCAAGAGGCTTATACCTTTATCTATGATTCAATAGGCAGGCCAGTAGCAATGGGTAAACACAACAGAAACAATCAAACCTCAGACATTGACATGGATGAGGAAACCTATTCGGATGATAGTATTTTTGGTAAAGCAATATACAATCATGTGAGGAAGAATTACAAACCTTCATTGATAATTCAACCTAAATAACAAAATATATGGTATTACAATCAATTGGGAATTGGTGGTTAAACTTAATTGGTGTTCGGAGGGATGATTCGAATGCCTATAAGGATAAACCAAAGTCTGACCCCAATCCAAGAACCACAGCCCCTATCCCACCAGGTAGGGTTTCTGTGTCTAATGATACTACTGATATGTTATCTGTATTAAAGGGAGAAGCTGACTTTGTTACTCCTTCTTTTCGTACAGAAATCATCCCACTTATCAGAAGTCTTTATAAAGTTAACCCAGATGTAGGTATAGCTGTTCAGGATATGTTTAAGTTGGGGAATACGAAACATTTTATCGAATTCCCACATAATACTCCAGAAGAAGCTTTAAAAATGAGAAAACATCTCCATGATGTTTCTAAAACCTGGTCTAATTATACAGCTGGTATCTTTGGCTTAGTAAACAAGATGTTTGTTCAAATGCTTGTTTCTGGTGCCATGAGTATGGAAGCAGTACCAAAAAAAGACCTATCTGGGATTGAAAGTATTATCTTCATTAAACCAGAGGACATTGTATTCCAAAGAGATCAAAATGGTAAATATCGACCCTACCAATTGAACAAAACTTGGAATCATGGTAAATCCGAAAGGTTAATTGAACTTAACCTAAATACCTACATCTACCTTTCAATGTTCAATGATACTGATGAACCTTATGGGATTCCAACTTTCATGGCTGCATTGGATTCATTAAAGACCCAATCAGATATGAAAATTAATACCAAGCATATTATGGAATTGGTTGGTATGATGGGATTCTTAGAAGCCAAAATGGCAAAGCCAGATATATTACCAAATGAAAATCCTAAAGCCTACGAAGCCCGATTAAATCGAATGCTTCGGGAGTTAAAGGTTAACACAAGGGAAGGATTAAAAGATGGTACTGTAGCTGGCTTTATCGATGATCATGAATTCAAGTTAAATTCCACTACCAAGGATATGGGTAACTTGGATAAACCCTGGAACATGAATCAACAATCAGTGGCTAATGGTTTGGGTATTTCTGGTTCTCTTATTGGGGTATCCAATGACAACAAAACAGAGGGTGGAACAAGTATCATGTTCTCCAAAATGATCTCTCAGCTTGCGAATTTACAAGAATTTGCAGTTTATGCTCTTGAATTTATCTATTCACTAGAATTGAGATTAGCTGGACTCCCGAATAAAGGATGTAAGGTTAGATTCTTTACTTCTACGATTAATGATGAAGTCAAAATTCAACAGGGTAAAGAGTATAAGATTCGTAATCTCAATTCTCTATATGCAGCTGGTATCATTAGCCAAGATCAATATGCCTTCGAAATGGGTTATGAAAAGCCCAATGAAAAGGAACCCAGAGTTCCATTAAACAAATTAGAAGATGGTGATGATGGGGCTAAAAAACAGAAAAGGGAAGCTGACAAGGATAAATCCGATAGATCACAAAGGGATAAGTCCAAAACAGTTCCTAAACGAAAAGATGGTGACACTAAAGAAAGGTAAATATTATGGGACAATTTAAAAAAGGGAAACAGGATACCATAGTAATTGGAGAAGGCCATTCTCTAATGCTTGGGCATATGCCAAACTCGATTCCTTCAGATGCCTATTCAGAATTAAACTTTGGCTTAAACAAGTCAGGGATAGAGAGTTATGGTTTTTGGAGTAATTCCATTAATTATAACACATTTTATCCAGGAGTAACCCAAGAGGAATTTATGCCTAAGGATACTGATTTCATTGAACCCGTTTATCGATTGCTTTCCGAGGTAATCGTAAACAAAGAATGGAACCCAGTAGACTTCAGTCGTAATGGAGCATTAAAAGCTTCATTAAAAATGTTGGTAGGGCAAACAGTTAACTGTGATCATTCAACTGATGTAGCAAATGCAATCGGTAGTGTAAAACAAACCTTCTGGCAAGAATCATTTAAACAGGAGGGCATCGTAATCCCCGCGGGAATTAACGGAGTATTAAAAATTGATGCTAAGGCAAATCCCAGACTTGCTAGAGGAATATTAATGGACCCACCAAGCATTCATTCCAATTCAGTATCTGTAAGATTCATTTGGGATAAATCACATCCGAACTTGGATGAAGATGAATTCTGGAATAAATTGGGTACATACGATGAAAAGGGTAATCTGATTTGTAGAGTAGTAAAGGAAATCGTATCCTATTACGAAACTTCTCTGGTATCTCACGGAGCTGACCCATTTGCCCAGAAAATCGATGAAAATGGGAATATCAATGATCCGAAATTTGCTTCGAAACAAAGTTACTCGGCAAACAGAGGTAATGATATCGAATATTATTTCATGGATTATAAAAAACTCATAGATACTGAGAGTATTAACAATACTACGGTATTTAATATGAAATCTGATAATTCATCTGATCATTCAAACAACAAAAATTCTATCAATATGAAAGAAAAGGAATTGCTTGCCCTCTTAGTAGGTACAGGGATGTTAACACTTGCCGAGGGCAAGGAAGTTAACCTTGACAACGTTAAGGAGGCAGTTACTTCATTGGTAGCTTTGAAAAATTCTTTAGAAACTCAGGTAGAGGAATTGAATAATTCCAAAACTGGTTTGGAATCCAAGGTTACTGAGTTAACTGCTAAGGTAACTGAATTGGAAAATGCAGCTCAGGTTAACAAAGTAATGGCAGAACTGGGAGCCAATTATTTGAAGAGCTTGCAGGAAAGCACAGTAGAAACTTACAAAAAGATCTATGGTGAAAAGGCTGATGAAGCAATTGTAACCTTGATCACAGGAACCTCCGATGTTGCTCAGCTAACTGCATTAAAGAAAACTTATGATGCAGAACTGGAAAAACAGTTCCCTTTAACTTGTTCTGCATGTGGCTCTCACGATGTAACTAGAGCTTCTTCTCAGGCTGAGGATGAAGAAGGTACTACCTCTACAGACAAACCCAAATCCCTTCAGGACATTGCTCGCAACATAGCAAGCAACAAAAACAAAGGGTCAATCATTTTTAAATAATCTCTAAAAGTCAATCAATATGGCAGACTTCACTAAATTCGGAGGAACTACTCCTCGAGTGGTGATTTACAAAAGTGAATCCCACAAATTACATCAGGCATTCCCTGTTAAAGCTTCCGTAAAGATTTATGCTGGAAACCCGGTAGCAATTACCCCTGATGGTACAATTGAATTGTTGACAAAGGCTAACGAAGCTAACTACTTGGGAATCGCAGTTACCGATAACATTAACCCAGCTTACAAAGAATCAGCAAATACAGGTCCCGTGGAAGTAACAGTTGCTATTCAGGGTTTCATGATTATCAATGCAATCTCAGAAGCCGCTTTAAATGCTGGTCCAGTAGAAATTGGTACTGGCATGGATGCTACTAACCATTTCACTAAGTTCAAAACTTTCACTCAGGCTGGTGCTGATGCTGCAACTCGTCCCGTGAATTTTATCTCCCTGACAAAAGCTTCAGCAAAAGATGAGCTGATTCAGGTATTATGTAAATAACAAAAAGAACAGAAAGATATGTCTGAAACAAAGAAGAATTTAACAAAAGAAAACTTGCTCAAGGAATTGCCCGAAATGGGAAAAAACCTTGATGCAATCAGAAAAGGTACGAATACCGAGTTATCTGCCGATATCTCAATGGCAGAAGTAGTAAACGAAAGATATGGAGTTTCAATGGATCAGTATCTCTCCACTTTGGGTATCGATACAAGAAAAGATACATTGCAGAACCTTTTCACAATGCCCGATCAGTCAGTTCGTTGGGTAGTCCCAGAAATCATCCGTGCTGCTATCACATTGGGCCTTCGTCAGGCTCCATTCTATCCGAACATCATTGCTGGTGATCAACCGGTAAATGGTTTGCAGGTAACTATGCCGTACATCAACATGTCTGATGCTGCTCCGGCAAGAGTAAACGAAGCTGAAACAATTCCGTTGGGAACAATCTCTTACGGACAGAAACAAGTTTCTATCTTCAAAATCGGTAAGGGTATCAAAATTACTGATGAAGTTAAAAACTACGTTTCTCTGGATGTGATGGGAATTTTCCTTCGTGACTTTGGTATTCAGTTGGGGTATGCAATGGATAACCTTGCAATCGACACGGGTATCAATGGTGACAAAATCGATGGCTCAGAATCCGCTCCGGTTATCGGCGTAGGTACAACTGCGGATGGCATCCAATATCGTGATTTGCTCCGTATTTGGATTCGAGGTTCTCGTATGGGCCGTAACTTCACATCAATGATTGGTGGAGAAGATGAAGCATTGGATATCCTTGATTTGCCTGAATTCAAGGTAAGATCAAATGGTACTACAGAAGCTACTCTGAATCTCCATACTCCGGTACCTAACCGTGCAGACTTCTGGATTCATGGAGGTATTCCTGCAAATCAGTTGATGCTTATAGATAAAGCTGCTGGTATGATTAAGCTTACTGCTCAGCCTCTGATGTTGGAATCCGAAAGAATAGTTTCTAATCAGACTGAAGCTATGTATGCTTCTCTTACTACTGGCTTCTCAAAAATGTACAGAGATGCAATCGTTATGTTGGATTCCAGCAAGGCATTCTCTTCCAATGGATTCCCAGAATATATGAACCTGGATCCTCTGATGTCAGTAAATCTGGAGTAATTTCCTTTTTCTTCGGTCTTTTTCTATCTCATCCCAGCTCATACATTTTCATGAGCTGGGATTTATTACATAACAACATATAAAAATAATTTAAAATATGAAGTATTTGAAATTAGGCGATAACGCAACCTCATTCTATGATATGGGGACTGGCCTTAAAATTTCCGGTAAAGATGTAGTTGCTGTAAACGAAGCCTACATTAATCAAGGTAAAAGAACAAGAAGAGCTCTTCAGGGTGGTCATTTGATTTATGCAACCAAAGAAGAGTATGAAGAAGCTAACGGTGTAAAGGCAGAATCCGAAAACAACACCGTAGAAAGCCTTTCGAAGAAATTCTATAATCTCTACCAGTCTGGGAAATCAACAAAGGAATTAGCTGATGCTTTCAATAAGGCTCAGTTGGTGAAGATTGCTGAAGCTGCGGAATTGGAAGTAGAAGAAGCAGATACAAAATCCAGTTTGGTAGAAGCCATCATCGAACAGATCGAATCCACCGATGATGAAACTGATGAAGAGTAAACCTCTCAACATACTCAATATAAATTCATAATGGGGCGAATGCCCTAAAAGTCCTAAAAATATGGTAACAAATTTTTCATTCCAAAAAAACGGGTTATCAGTATCTTTTAGAGACCTTTCAACCGGAGTCCCAGATGGTAGTACATATCACTGGGACTTTGGCGATTTTAAAGGGTCCGAAGAGAGAAATATTACCCATGAATATGAAAGCTCTGGGTTTTACATAGTGACCCTTAAAATCACAGCTCCAGCAGTTGGAGAAGAAGAACCTCAAGTAGGTGAAAAACAATTAAGGTTAGGAATCAGTGATATGTCCAAAACACAACTCTCAGATTCAATATATAACCTTATCAATTCATATATCCCAGAAAGTTTACTTCCTTACCTTTCAGATATCGACAAACAAGCCTACATCGAAAAATGGCAATTATATATCCAGCCTCTTGTTTGTCGACCCTGTGGAAAAGAAATCCCATTAGAAGAATATAACAATGAGCTTGCTTATGAAGCTCTAGAAAACCAATTAATAATGGAGTTATCCGCATATGACTTCCTTACAGTGGGAATCATCAATATGATGAGATCAGCTACGGATATAATCCAAAACGAAACAAACAGCTCAACACAAAAACCTGGAGAAGGTGAAGGTGGAGAAGCTAATGCAAACCAAAGAGTAAAGGCAATCACAACAGGCCCAACAGAAGTTCAATTCTACGAAGGACTATCCGGGGACTCGGCTTCATCTTTGGCTAAAACAATTACAGGAGCATTACAACCGGGTGGAGTAATCGATACATTAAAAGCTAACCTATGTATGCTTGCGGGAAGGCTATGTATTTATCTCCCAATCTGTAATCAACCCAGAACAACTAAAGTTCCTAAGGTTGTTAATCGAAGAAAACCTGGACCAATTGGGGGTCCTAATCCTATCAGTATATTAAATCCTTCAAACATTTAAAGCTATGAGTGTATTTATTGGATATCCCAGTTTCATGGCATATCAAATGATGAAAGGTAAAAAAGATAATAATGATGGCTTTCCCTCTATTCCTGGTACGATTGCCAGGTATTCAGCATTAGGTCTTACTAATGAACAAATGGCAGAGAACCCTGTATGGAAAGACCTTACAGGCAATGGACAGTGGTAGGCAAAACCAACGAGGACGAAGATCGTGCTACTATTGCCAACATTACGGGCAATGGTAATAATCTTGTACTGTCGAATTTTGGGTTTGCAGAAGGGAGTGGCTACAATGAAGAAGGTGAATATGCTGGCTATCTAGTTACTGATGGGGTGGATGATAAGATAGCTTCTTCAGCTTTTCAAATGGGTAAGGATTTTACGATTGTTGGAGATTGGAAGTTTATTGATAATAAAAAGAGTGATACTGGTTTAGTAAAAGGGTCTAGTTTTTATATCTACAACACAATGATTGGACCTGATCTTTATATTAATTCAGGATCAGTAAAAAACAGTCTTGACGGAATTAAAAGTATTAATGCTGTATGTTCAGATGGTAGGGCCTATGATCGTAATTGGAATGAAATACTGGCAAATACAGGTAATGTAGTTGGTTCTGGTGGTATATTGGAGGTATCGAGTAGTGGTGGTAGGTTTGATCGAATAGCTTTTAAGAACCTTGCAATTTATCCAAGAATCCTCTCCAAAGACGAATGTATCAAAGTTTACAACTACCTCCAAACCCTAAAAGCAAAGTAACATTAAAAATTAATTGGATATGAAATACGCAATAGTAAACATCGTATGGGCAAAGTCCCACGGAATAGAAGTCCTACCGGAAATGAGGACAAGTACGGATCAAAGCAAGGTAATCTTGCATGAGGAATACCTTGTACCCTTCGATGATGAAGATTTTCCTCGCTATAGTTTTAGCGATCCGTCTTTTGTCGAACTACTGAATAGTGAAGAATGGACTTATCCAGAAGGAGAACAACCAGTAATCAACCAGCAGTTCAGCAGATTGCTTGCATTGGAGGCTTTAGACTTGGAAGCAAATTCAGGGATTAACACTTACAACTTAACTCCTTCAGAGGCATTGCGAGTAAAAGACAGATACCCCAAATGGAAAATAGGTATAGATGTCGTTAAAGGACACAGATACCAATATGGTGAGGATCTTTGGGAAGTATTGCAAGGTCACAAAACACAGGAAAATTGGAAACCTTCTTTGGAAACAGCTTCTCTTTGGAAACGGGTTGATGAAGAACATGCAGGGACAAAGGATGATCCTATTCCTTATGCACCCCCAATGGAAATATTCAAGGATAAGTATTATACCCAATCCAAGGTATTATATAAATGTATAAGAGACAGTGGTCAACCATTATCCCATAATCTGTCTGATTTAGTAGGAAACTACGTAGAGAAAGCTTAATACCCATCTATGGCATTCTTAGTTAACGATTCGATATGGAAAAAATATAAGCATATCGTACAAAACTTCATTGACCAAGATGCAGGGTTACAAGAAGTGATTTGGTTAAAACATATTCAATATCCTTTACCATTTGGTGAAGATGGTGATGAAAATAATTATGAAAGAATCCCTCTCCAAGCTCTAATCAATTACAATGCTTTCAGAACATGGCCTTTAAATGTAGGTACACCTTCTGGTGAATTGGATGAGATTAACTGTGCTATGTTAGTCTCACAAAAACAGCTTGTAGAAAAAGGGTTCACCAATAATAAAGGATATTGGACATTTGATGCTGCATTAGATAGATTCATCATTAATGGTGAATTATACATCTCAAAAGGTGATACTCAAGTAGCCCAGGCAAAAGATGAACCTATAGTATTTCAAGTATTACTCAGAAGACAAGAAGATGGCACAGATACAACGAATTAAAACTGGTGATACAAATTGGGGAGATGAAGCAACCAAGCTAAACACCAATTTCAACCAGTTAAATCAGAATAAGGTAGAGGTAGTTCCAGGCTCAAGGTTAATCACAGAAGAAGAAGCTCAGAAGTTAAATGATTTACAGAACTTGGAACAACCAAATTTAAACGAAACTGATCCAAGTAGTTTTGCTTATGTAAAGGGCCAAGAAAAAATCCAATTGATTATGAAGGCCCAAGAATTACAGAACCCTCCTACTTCATCAACATTAACCTATCAAGTAAACGGTGAAACTTTCAGTTATAAAATTGGTCAATTTGTAAGGGCAATCGTAGATGGGGAGCCCAAGATTTATCAATTATATAACATTGTAAATGGTTCTGCTGTATGGAAAGAAACAAACACTGGTTCTGGTGGTGGAGGTGAAGTTTCTGGGTATGCCGAAGGATTCAGTTGGTACGAATTAACTAATCCAGGAGATATTAAGCCAGTAAATGGGATTACCCTAAGTAAATCCTTAGTAACCTATACAATTGCAGAAAGTGGGATTACTGGTGATACTACAAACATCTACAGCTTAATCGTTTGGGACCCAACTGATGCTACAGATAAAACAGTAACTTACAAAGCTAGTGCTGGATTAACAGTAGAAATCAATGAGGGAGTAATTGCTAATATTACAGCAGAACCTGGTGATTATACGATTACAATTACTACAGTAGATGGGTCTCATACTGCAACATTAAATGTAAAGATTCAACCTTCGGAGCCTGCTAATGTTCCGGTTGAATCCATATCTGTCAGTAAAGAAGAGGTAGAGATAGATACAAATAATAGGGAGGGGATTGACGTATCACAGTACATTACAGTTTTTCCTGACAATGCTACGGATAAATCAGTAACCTATGAGATATCAAGTTCTGATTCGAAGTATGCAACAGTTTCATCTAGTGGCATAGTAACAGCTAAATCAATAAACGGGCCATTCACAGTAAAGGTAAAATCGGTTAGTAATCCAGAAGTTGTAGCTACAATTAATATGGAAGCATACACAACGTTAACCGGTATATCGAAGTTAAATGACATGGTAATAGAGGGTCAAAATCAATCGGCTACCTTTAGAATATCGATAATACCAACTTATGCAAATCGATATGACCCTTTCACTGTTCAATCTTTAAACCCAGACATAGCTTCAGTAAGAGCTTCTGGAGCTGATACTTATACTGTAACCAGTGTAGGATTGGGTACTACCCAGATATTGGTTACTAATGGGCCCATAAGTGAGCAATTCTATGTAACTGTACAAAGGGCAAACATTGCAGTAAAAAAAATAACATTATCAGAACAGAATAAATCAATGCCAGCTGGTAATAAGTTTACACTAACTGCAACAGTGGAACCTACTGATGCTACAGAAGAAATTGATTGGAGTGTTACTCCATCCGATCTCTTGGCAGTATCCTACCCAAACAATAAAACTGCAAATATCACTGCCTTATTAAAGGTAGGGACTGCAATTGTATCTGCTGCAAACAAAGACAGAAGTTCAGTAGCAACATGTACCATTCAATGTAGTGGAGGTATCTCAGTGGTATCACTTTATTTCCAATCAGTACAAGGTTCCCATAATCGCTGTGTAGTTTCTATCCTTAAGTATCCTAACAAAACAGCAAGGGAAAATTCTAGGGATGATTATGGGGACTTTACTCCAACCTCTCAATCTACTTGGATAGTTAAAAATTCTACAGAGTCTACAGTTATGTCAGTAACCATATCTGGAGAAGAATGCCTTGGAATTAATCAAACAGCTAGTAATGCTATTTGGAGGATCGATGGAGTTGCTCAATCAGGTAGGACTGGTACTGTGGATTGTGATAATGAACTTCATAATATACAATTTAATGGAGGATAAAAAATATGAGTATAATAACAAAAGGTGCAAATGGTAGGCTTATCCATGGATGGACTAAGGAACAAGCCGACCAAGAAATAGAAAAAGGGGGATTATCCCAAAGTGATGTGATCTTTTTGGATAGTACCAATCAAATCTATGCTTTCAAAAAATTTTGGGGAAGCTCAGGAGGTACCTCAGAAGGAGGTGAAAATAAATTCCTTGATGTTACAGCTATATTTGACATTATGGGCCAACAAGGAGGTAACCTTTCCGATGAAAATGTAGCTGCTGTTAGAAAGGCTTTTCAGGATCATGTTTCCACTGGGTTTATTTCTACTGATACGGTAGTGGGAACTGGGTATGTACCCATGGAGATCATTAAACTTCCAGAGTCAGTTGTTAGTGGTCACGAAACTTACCATATAGCAATATCAATCCTCACAGTAGAGGGTAGTTCCCAGGCTCAACATCAAATGTCAGGATATGCAGATAGTATACTTGTTATTGTTTGTGATGCCACTTCCAAGTTATACGAGGTTACTATTGGAGCAATGGCATTTAAAATCGATGGTAAAGGTAATAAGTATTTAGCTGATGATGGAATTTATCATGAGATCAATGTTGATACAACTGAGATCACAAATAAACTTAATACATTAACTTCTGATGTTAACACATTAAAAACCGATGTAGCCAATTTAAAAACCGAGGTTAACGGTGCATCGGCTGCCTTAACAGAATTGGAAGAAGCTTCAAAATAAATAATCTTCGATAAGGGTAACCCAGTAGTAGGTAACGTTACATTAATGTAATATTACAATACTACTGGGTTTTATTATGTAAACATACTTATTCTAAGGATTATGGCTAGAAAACAACGTAGTTCCATTAGTGTTTATATGCCTCCCATTCCTAAAATCGAAATCCGAAATATGGGGAACTGGGTAAAGGTAGAGAATGGATTAACACATCTTCAGCCTGCTATTCAACATGGCTATGATATTGGGGTTGCCAAGTTTTCAGATAAACTCATTAGAATAATCCGAAAGGCAATCCATACACATAAACCCCCAGCAGGTTCTGGAGTTCAATGGGCTCCATTAAAAAGGAATCATGATGGTGGGATATATTACCTTAAAGGTGATTATTATAAAGCTGTTGGGGTTTATAAATATCGAAACAGAATCCTGGTTGGTATGCCTTCTGGAACAAAACATTACAGTGGATTAACTTTAAACCAGCTTGCTATCATATTGGAATATGGGAACGAAAATATCCCAGCCAGACCATTATGGAGACCCTCGCTTAAAAGTGCAGGGGGCTCTAAAGAACTTCGAAACATTTTAATGAAGGAAATCCGAAGATCCATTATGACAAGGACTGGGTTAAAGGCAAATCAAATCCGAGGCTTATGGTAACATCACAAGAAATCATTGAGAGGTCATTTTATATGGCCCTTATGGAAAACACTTTAAGATTAGGATTAACAGTAGACCCTAATCTCTATGAGAAAACGAAAGAGAGCATGGCTCTTTACCAACAAGCTGTGGAAGAAGTAAAAAAGAACAAAAGCAAATTCATTCAAATCTTTGGTGTAGGCAATAGCCAATCCAAAGGTATGAAAGAAAGCTTTCCCAGAATTGTAGTAGAATCCGAAGGATTCGCTCCCGGAGGTATAGGTTTAAATCGATTCCATCGAGAGAAACAAGGAAATAAAGGTTATGTGGTTAGTGAAACTCCTTTCGAGGCAATTGACCAATATATAAATGTAAGGTTAGTTTCCAAAAACTCAGAAGATCAACGATTACTAAACCTTATCATGAATTCCTCAATTCCTCAGAGAGGTTATTTAAAACCCTATATCTATGAGAGGGCTCCATTCGATGGGAACATTTTTGTAATTGCTTCTAATTTCTATGATAATTCAAACGATGAAAGAGGGATCATAGAAAAGGTATATACTTGGGAAATCCAAGATACCTTACTTCAGCCACCAGTTGAAGTTGGTAGTGAAACACCGATTAATGAAATTAACATTGATATCTTTAATAAGGATACAGAACAACCACTTAAGGATAACATACACATCCCATAGTCGAAACTCAGATTAGGAGGAAGGAGGTGATGAATCATTTCATTTCTCCTTCCTTTTTTTGTTTATATCGAAACATTCTTTAATCTCTAATTTATTAATAATATGCCTACAAGTCCTAAAGTTGACTTCACAGTCATTAACAACAATGTTGCAAGCATTACTCCTAACAATGGTATTGGATTTGTCCTTGCAAGAACAACTAAGGGCCCTTTCTTTGATGCTTCAAAGATAATCAAGAGCCCTGCTCAATTTGCAGAGGTATTTGGTTCCGAGGTAGTTCCCGATGGTTCCCTTTCAAACATTTCTCGTGCATTAAGCATGGGAGGACAACTTCGAATCTGTCGTATTGGTCACTTAAACTCGGGTAAAGTGGATGCAGTAAAGGGTACAGTGCTTGCTGGTAAGGTTTCTGGCAATGCTTATGTTTCGGATACTGGTGAAACATTGAACCTGGAATTAACCGGATTCGATGCAAAGGTTATCACTATCCAGCTCAAACTTGAAACAAAGGAGTATGGAGGTGATATCCAAAGTACTAACGGTAAATTTATGGTTGTGTTTACACAAGTAGGAAATCGAGTAATTTCTAGCTTGTATAATACGAATGCTAAGGATAATCTTACTTCTGCATTCCTGGTAAATACCAATCCAGTACTTTCTTACAAGAATGGTGATGGTACTCATCCAATCTTTATCGATACAGCTCTTTTCAAGAACTTCTTAACCGCAGACCCATATTTCGATGTAACAATCACAAAAGTATTAGTGGGCTCTGATACTTCCCAGGATTACTCAACAGTCCAGGATGTGATCAATCTTTTGAATGATGCTCAGAAGGTAAACAACACTACTCTTGCTATCAAGAGTACTAATACTGCTCCAGTAACATTGGGTGCTGATAAACCATTGTATTACCTTGGTACAGTAGGTAATGCCGGTACTACTCCAGTGGCTACAGACTGGGTTCAGGGATTCGAAGTTATGAAGGATTACTCAGACTTCTATATGTTCTTCGCTTCTCATATTCATCAGCATTTATCAGAGGCTCAAGCTGTACATCAGGCTGGGTATTCCGCTGCCGATTTAACCAAGAATGCTACCTATGCTATCGAAATCCCAAAAGTAAACACAACCAAGGCTACTATCTTAAAGGCAAAACAGGATATAGGGATCAACTCTGAACATGTTGCCTATTTCGCTGGAGGTCTGAGATTGTATAACCAGGAGGGTATGCTTATGGATTCCGATGTATTGGGTACTGTATTTGGTTTGTCCGCTCAAGCTGCTACAGAATGGGGACCTTGGTATTCATTCGCAGGTCAGAATCGAGGAATCGTTGGGGATGGCAATGGGCCAGTAGCTGAAAACTTTGGTAGCCCAGGAAGATATGATGATCTCAATGAATTGGCTGCTGAAAGCATCAACATCTTTGTTATCAAGGAAGTTGCTTCTGGTGGTAAAGCTACATTGTTATGGCATAACTTCACTTCCACGATGCTTTCAAATTCTGAAAGATTCCTGAATGTAGAAAGGTTGATTTACTACATCAAGAAAGTTTTGAGACCAATCATGGAACGTTATCTGGAAGAACCCAATAACTTTGAAACTTGGAGTAAGATGTATTTGGAAGTAGACCCTTATCTCCAGGATCTTCAGAATCGAAATGGAGTTCATTCGTATGAATGGCAAGGTGATCAATTCGCAACCTCTTTTGATGATTTGCAGGTTAACAACGAAAAGGATGTACGTCAGGGTAAGTATAAAGCCAACCTGGTTATCAAAGAAGTTGTTGCTTTGCAAGAGATTAACATTGGAATTGTGCTGGATGCTTCTTCTGGTGCAATTAATATCGAACAAGCTTAAATCAAAAAGATATGGCAAAAGTTTCTAATCCCAGAAAAAAGTTTCTTTGGCAAATTACATTCGTAAAACATCCATTGAATCCTTACCTGTTTCAGAATGTTACACTTCCTGAAATCTCTATTGACCAGACAGAACATGGGGATATCAATTACAGTGTTAAAACAGGTGGTAGAGTACAAGTAGGTAATCTTACTTGCCAGAAATTGGAATCCACCTCGGGTTCAGATGTATGGATGTGGAACTGGCTTATGTCCGTCCAGGATTTGTTAGTAGGTGGAGGTCTTACACCAGATCAGTATAAGGAATCAGTTAAGATTGATGAATTAGCCGAGGATGGTAGTTCAGTACTTAACTCTTGGATTTGTACTGGAGTTTGGCCTTGCCGAGTAAATGGTCAAAATCTGGACCGTATGAGTTCGGATAATACATTGGAAGATTTGGAATTCTCAGTTGATCAAATCGAGAAAATTTAAAGTGTAGAAAACTGAACAGAGAACGAGGGGTTGTGAAATCCCTCGTTTTTTCATAGTAACAACATATAAAAACAGAAAAGAGATGGAAACATTAGTAAACAGTAATGCTATGAAGGTAAACCTTCCAGATATGAATGCCTATGTTTATATCCGAGAACAGAATGGTGAGGATGATGATATTTTATCTAATCCCATAAAATCAGAAACACTCTCCAATTTTTCAGAGTTCATCTCAAGGATTGTAGTAGATACTAATCTTACTCCAAATAGAAAGCTCACAGAACAACAGGCACATGAATTACCCTGTAACATTAGATATGCAATATTGATTGCCTCTAGAATCTTTTCATTGGGCCAAGTAATGGAATTCGAGTATACCTGGCCAAATGGGGATAAGATTCGGTATGAGCAGGACCTTAAAGAACTTCTCTTCGATGATTATCATCAATCCCCAACAGAAGAAGAATTAAATGCAAAGCCTTTCGCAGTTCCATATTACCCCTTTGGAAACACAAAGAACTTCACCATAACGCTTCAAAGTGGAAAGGAGGTTTCATATTCTTTGTTAACTGGTAAAGGTGAAGCAATGATGATGAACACTCCAGTTAAAACAAAGAATCTGGAATTAAAAGCCAGAGACCTTAAATTAAAGGTGGGTGACAAATGGGAAACAGTTCAAAGCTTTGCATTATTTTCACCCAGGGATATGGCAGAAATCAGAAAATCCGTTGCTGAGAATGACCCATATTATACTGGGCTTATCGAATTGGAACATCCAACAAAAGGATACAAAGCTGGATTTTCTATTATGGGTACTCCAGATTTTTTTTATATCGCGGGATATTAGAGGATGAATTAGCTTACATCAACAGAGCTAAAATCCAAATAGATTATCTCACTCTATACAAACTCCCTCTTTCAAAAAGAAAGAGACTTCTCGAAAATGCTGATCAGTATTTTGCTCAGCTTAAAAAATTAATGAAATAATGGTTTCACTTAAACTATAGGAGGACTGCCTTATTTTCACTTCAGGGTCCCCAAATCAGGGACAACTACAAATCGGTATTGCTTTGGTATTGGAGGATAGATTTTCCAATCAAGCAAGAGAATCCTCCAAAGAAATCCGAAGACTACATCAAGAGGCTAAAAATATAACCAATGCTAATCTCAATGCTGTCAATAGAATGGCAACAGCGGGAATGGCAATTGGTAGTGCAGCTGCCTATGGTATAGGTGAAGCTGTGTTACAAGGAGCAAAATTTATTGATACAATGACCTTTGTAAAAGCAATTGCAAAGGATACAGGTACAGACTTTTCGCTTCTTTCTCAAAGAGCTAAGACTTTAGGTAAAGATACAATGTTTACCTCACAGGATATTGGCTCCGCGATGCAATATATGGCAATGGCAGGACAGGGAACAACAGAGATATTTAATAATATCACTGCTGCAGCTGACTTAGCCAATGCTACAATGTCAGAACTCGGTGGAAAAGGAGGAGCTGCAGATATCATGACCAACATCATGAAGATGTTTATGATTGATTCTACAGAGGCCAATTCTACTCGAGTTTCTGACGTTTTAACAAGAGCAGTAACCAGATCAAATACGAATCTGTATGATTTGGGTGAAGCAATTAAGTATGCTGGTACTACCACTACAAACTTGGGAGCTACTCTGGAACAAACTGCTGCTGCAATCGGAGTACTTGGTGATGCTGGTATCCAGGGTTCAATGGCTGGTACTGCATTAGCTAATGCTTATCGATATTTATCAAAATCCATCGGAGACCCAAATTTCAAAGGTGGGAAAGCTTTAGCTAAATTAGGGTTATCAAAATCCGATTTCATAGATGCTAATGGCCAGCTAATCGATTTGGGCTTAGCATTACAAAAGATTGCTAATGCAAGTAGAGGACTTGGAGAGCTGGATCAGTATAACTTATTGGTTAATATCTTGGGTGTTCGAGGTGAACGAGCTGGTTCTACAATGATTCAAGCATTCCAGAATTATACCAATCTTCTGGATGAATTAAATAACAACTCCCAGGGGGCTGCTGCTTCTGTTCGTGAGCAAAGAATGGCTTCATTAGCTGGAGCTATAGAAACCGTACAATCAACTTGGGAGAACTTAACCACTTCTTTTGCTGAATCTTTAGGACCCACTTTAACACCCTGGTTAAGAGGTATAGGTAAAATCCTGGAAGGTGTTCAAGCAATATTTGATTCTCCGATAGGCCCATTTGTTTCAGCATTAGTAACTGGTACTGTAGTATTAGGTACAATCAATGCTTCAGTAATTGCATTAAAGTCCTCGATGAAATTGCTTTTCAATGATTCTACAGTTTCACTAAGGAATATGTTCCTTGTAATGAAACAAGGTTGGAAAGCTTCTACAATTTCTGCAGCTGAGTATGCTGCTATGCAAAGATCAATCATTGCTCAGGGTAAGGCTGGCTTAGCGGGTAGAGGTGTAGGTAATGCAATGCTCTACCAGGAATGGATGAGATCACATCAAGGCCAATATCTTGGTAAGATAATGGGCAAAGAAGATAAAACTGGTAGGATGAGATATTATGCTCAAACTGCTTCAGGAGGAACCAGAAGAATCTCAGAAGCTGTTGCTACCAGGTATGCTCAAAGATATAATCCATTATCCTTGATTGGAGGAGCTGCTGGTGCTGCTGCGGGAGGGGCTGCCCTAAGATTCGGAGCTTCATCAGTAATGAGAGGAGCTTTAGCTTTCTTCGGAGGACCCTGGGGATTAGCTCTTTCCGCAGTGATCACATTCTTACCCATGATTATCTCTGCTTTAACAAAGAGTAATGAGCAATCATCAGAAACAAATTCTCTTCTTAAAGCTTTGACTCCAGAAGAAGAAAGGCAAAAAAGAATCGATGAAGCTAATCTCACAACAGCAGAAAGAGAGGTACTCAATACAGATGCTTTGGTAAAGTTCTACAGCTCATTAGAGAAATTTGGTGATCGTATGGAAAGGAACTTTGCTAATGCTCAACCAGGTACCAAATCAATTAACATCTACTTGGATGGCAATCTTATTGGTAGCAAAGCTATCAATGAACACAGTCAAAATGAAGTAATTGAGGTAGGAGGAAAGTAACATGGCAAGTGCAATAAATAAAATACATGGAGTGCTACAAGAGGCACTCCTTAAACCCTTTGATAATTCTACAGTAGGTCAAGCTGCTGTGGGTCCTGCTACTTACCTTTGGAGAGCAAGGATCTTGGCAAACAGATTAACTTCTCTCAAAGCTCAGAGAATTGTATTACCCACAGAGATTGACCCAGCTAAGAAAAATATTAACACTGGAGTAAGTGCTTTACAAGCTACAAAACGAAGAGCATTATTAAAGGTACCTAAGCCTAAACTTAAAGCTACTCCAACAGTTAACACAGTAAAGAATCAGATTATCATTATCAATCCAAATACAAATGCTGATGGTAATGGTACATATGAATCCATTGTTATTCAGGGTAAACCTTCCGAAGTAAACATCGAATCGGAGAACAGTTGGGTAGCAGTAAGGACAAATGGAAGAAACAATCCTTTCTATATGTACACAGGTTCAGAAGATACCATATCTTTCGATATCTCTTGGTATTCTACACAATCAGATAGAAAGGATGTAATCAAAAAATGTAGGTTATTAGAATCCTGGTCTAAGGCTGATGCTTATGCAGCTTCTCCCCCTGAACTTTGGATATCCTGGGGTTCAGCAGAGTTATTTAAGGATTACTCATTTATATTGGTATCCGCACCTTATGTATTGAGTAATTTTCAGAATGCCTGTAGGGCTAACAGAACCTCACCAATTACAGATTTGGGATTATTGCCTAATGCTGCTACACAAAAGCTAACATTCAAAAGGGTTACTAAACATAACCTAACTACTGCAGATATACAAAGGGTTCATGGTAATGTTCCTCAACCTATGCCAGAAGAACCAATAGCTACTCAAAGTAAACCTAAATATCCAGATAAAGTGGAGGTGTAAGATATGAAAGAGTCTACAAGAAATCCCTATACTAATTCAGTAAGGATTAAATATCCAGATGGTACCAGTACATTAGAAAGGATTCCCAGTACTTTCAGTCTTACAGGGAAAGAAAAAGTTCATACATTATTGGAAGGTGAAACTTTACAAAGTGTAGCATTCAGATATTATGGTGATTCTGGGTTATGGGCTGACATTGCTGATGCAAATAATATCATTGACCCTTTTACAGAAGTGTATAGGGGTAAACAATTAATCATACCGAACCCATGAGTAACGAAAAGTCAATGTTACCCAAGGGGTTCGGTATGCCTTTTGTTAAGGTAACAGACTCACAGAATAAACCAATCATAGACCCTTTATCAGGATTACCAATAGGTACTTTTGTTACTGGGTTTGAATATACATACCGAGAAGAAAAAGATGATGAATGTTTTATCACTATCACTACAGAAAATCCTAACCTAATAGATATACCCCAATTCAGAGAACAGCAATATCTGGGAGTACAATGGGGAATCGTTTACCCAGATAAATCCTATTCTCCAAGTGCTCCAAGAAAAGTAATGGTAAGGGATACCAACATAAGATTCTCCGCTCAAGGTATTATCATTACTTTAAAATGTACAGATGGATTTTCAATCCTTAAATCCCAGCAACTTAAAAAGAATGCTGATGATAATTTTCTCAAATGGATTGAAGATGAGCTAAAGGGAAAGGTTCAATTTAAATCCTATATCTATGATGTTAAGGAATCTAAGGAACTTGCTCCTGGATATGTTTATACTGGTTACTCTTCTATAACTGGGTTAACCATTCCAACAACAGATCATGGATGGTTCTATGGGATGAAGGAAGTTGGGAATGATAAACTTATAAAACGAAGAACATTCGTTCAAGTAGGTAGGACTCCATATACTGCATTAAAGGATGCGGCAAAGTATATCCCAAATGGTCCATACCATGTAGATGGAAGAGATGATACAGTATCAATCCATCCTACTAATTTCAATCAAGCTCCAGTAGCTTCATTTACATGGCATGAAGAAACAGGAGAAATTGTATCATTTAATGTAACCACTCGAAAAAAGCTTAAGGCTTTAGATGTTGCCAAGAAATCTCAAATTGATGGTGAAACAAAATCCTTAGATTCTGGAGTAACCCAAACAGATGGCTCTTTGCCCGATAATTCAGTAGATGGTATTACTGGAGAAACCATTCCTTCCAATGCTCCTAACACTTACGATTCTCGAGTAGATGGTATCACGGGAGCTGCAACTAGACCCAGCACAGATAAATATAAAGATGAAGAAGCAACTAAGAAACTCTTAGAGAAAGACCCCAATTACCTTAGGAAATATGCTCCTGAGTATCTTGAGAAAGTTGTAAATGAATACAAAGCTGCAGGGAATGATCCTATGAAATTAGCTGCTATCTCTCTGGACAATTATACAGTAAAGGTAAAGGCTAAGGTAAAGGAAACAGTAAACCCAGAAGATTTCAACCCAAAGAGCTCCAGCCCAGTAAAAGTTCAGGGTAGGATTTCTGGATGGCAATCATTAGAGAGAGATAAAACAATTCAGATAGTCCCAAAAAGTGATGGGTCAAAATATGAATATTGGGATAACCCAGAAGTAGTTAGAGAAAAGGAAATCGAATTAAATCTCTCTGCTAAAGACCTTTTAGGTTATGCAGGTGATGCAGATTCTTCCAAGATACTCGCATTCAATCAAGTAAATGATGCTTTACAGAAACAGGTTGAAGCTACAATGGTTACAATTGGGCAGCCAACTCTAATGAGCTCCCAGATGCTTTCTATTCAAAATGTTTCTCAAAAATACTCTGGAGATTGGTATATTAAAGAAGCTTCTCATCGAATAGATGCCTCCACTGGGTACCTTACTACATTTGAATTAATCAAGAAAACCATTTCAAATGGTACAGTGGTTCAATCGGATGTAAAAGTAAATACCCAATCCTTAGCACTGAAGGTTCAGAAAATTGCTAATGACCTTACTCCTGCTGAGATTGCTAAAGCTGAACAAGTAAAGGCATTCCAGGAAAAGATTCTAAAGGAAACCGAAGATATGGGAGAAGTTACAGTAATCACAGGTACTGATGAACAGGGAAGAGAGTATACCGAGATACAAGCAAGTCAAGATGCAGTATCTTTAAATAAAGCTACTCAGACTGCCAATATTAACAAGAATGATCAAATCCTAAAAGATAAAACAAAATGAGCCTGGTATATTTAAGGGAAAATGGTTTAGAGGGAATTGGTCGATTCTATTCTACTTACCGTGGAATAGTAATTAATAACGAGGATCCTTTAAAACTTAATCGATTACAAATCGAAGTCCCAGATATAACTCAAACATTGGTTTGGGCTTATCCCAAAGGACAGCCTGGACCCTTGCAATCAGGAGCTAAGTATTTAACTCCAGAAATCAATGATGTAGTTTTCGTGGAATTCCAATCTGGAGACCCGAATTATCCTCTCTGGTCATACTGTGGATGGGCAAAAACTCAAGTACCACCGGAATTAGAAAAGAAGGAAGTAATCGGAATAGTTACTCCAAATGGTAACAAAATATTTCTAGATGATAAAACAAACACTACGAAAATTTTGTTGAAGGTATCCGAGGATAAATTTCATGAGATTACATTGAGCCCAGATGGTGTAATTATAAAAACTCCTACACCCATTACTCAAGAAACACAATCCACTTGGGATCAGACTGCAAAAGAGGATCATAATATCCGAGGAAAACTTGTGATATTCAATGATGGAGAAGTTGGTACAACGATGACAGATAAACTCCTTCAGAGATTAAACAAGATTGAGGATGATATTAATAACCTTAAGCTTGGATTAACCCAAGCAGCTGCAGTAGCTACCCCAATGGATGGTGGTAAAGCCGCATTCCTCTCTTTAGCTGGGTATGCTAATACGCCATTAGTTAAAACAGTAATGGCTGATATCGAACATCAAACAGTAAAACAATGAGCGAAAATATATTGGAAAAGTCAATTGGTTCAGGGCCAACTTTTCCCATCCAACTAACAAGTGGTTCATGGAAACCCAAAAAAGGTTCATTGGAATTAATCGAAGATAACATTATCTCTATCCTGGTTTATCAAATCGGATTCAGATTAAGGCAAGAGATATTTGGTACTCGAAATTATGAATGCTTGGAAGAACCAAACATAAATGCAACTCGATTATTAGTATATCGATTTACTAAAGAAGCTATCGAAGCCTGGGAACCAAGAGTGAGACTTTTGGAAACCCAAATACAATTCACTCCTTCAGAAATACAGATTAGGTTAAGATACCAAGTTTTAACTAATCAGATGGTTGGAGAACTTGATTTTTCATATCAAAAATCGGCATAGTTATGGCAATATTAAAGAATCCCTGGTTAGATGTTTTTTCGAGATCTTACCAATCAATCAAGAGCCAATTGGTTCAAAACATGAGAACTAAGTTGCCCGAAGTTACTGATTATTCTGAGGGTAACATTTTTATTATCTTACTCTCCATGTGGTCTTCAGTAGCAGAAGTAATTCATTACTACTTGGATAACATGGCAAGGGAAACTTTCTTTATCTCAGCAAGAAGGTACTCATCCTTAGTTAAACATTCGAAGTTGGTGGATTATCACATTAAAGCAGCAATCCCAGCTTCTACTGATGTATTAATCCAAATCAATAATGGAGACATGGCTAAGGAAGATTATATCATTCCTATTGGTACAACCTTTAATGGTACAAATGGATTAACATATATCTCCACAAAACAGAAAACTTTCTACAAAGATACCTATGGAGTTTATGTCCCAGTAGAACAAAAAACATTGGTACCAGAAAAAGATCTTGGAGTAATCTCAGATCCCAATGCTATCATTTATATTGATGAAACAGATGGGTTCTATGTTGAGGGTTCTGCAGTATTAAAACTTGGTGGAATTCTTTGGACTTTAGTAGAAACATTAGGATATTCTGGGCCTAATGATAAGCATTATATGGTAGAATTAACTGAGGATCAAAAACCCTACATTGTATTTGGTGATGGGATGTATGGTGAAAAACCTGCAGTGAATTCCCCAATATTACTCAGCTACTTCATCACAAAAGGTGAAGCTGGCAATGATGCAGAGAATACCATTACCTCAGTAGATGGAGATCCTGGTATCAAGGACATGACTATCACAAATCCGAATAGAATTACTGGTGGTTCAAATTATGAAAACTTTGAGATGCTAAAGGAACATGTTCCTTTAAACATCAGAACACTTGGAGTAGCAATCACCAAACAAGATTACATAGATGTAACTAAACTTGCTCCTGGTGTAGATAAAGCATACATCGATTTTAGGTGTGGTAAATTTGTGGATATCTATATTATCCCAGATGGAGGAGGGGTTGCCTCGGAATCTTTAAGGGATGCAACTTATCGATATGTTTCAAGTAAGAAAATCATCACTACAAATATCCGAGTATTACCTGCTGGTAGTTCCTATGTAGTTTTGAACTTAACAGTAACTGGTATGCCATCATTAAGAAGTAATATTATTTCTGATGATATACTGAGAGCTTTGGTTCAGAATTATGATTACAGTAATTCGGATATCAACAAGGTAATCCGATTATCCGATTTATATGCCCTCATCGATAATTTGAGTACAGTGGATTATCTTACCATCGATAGTATTTATACAATCCCTTACCCAAACAAATCCGAGGACACAGAAACAGATTTAAATCTGAGTAACTTTAAAGTTAATTCCATAGAAGATGAAGTAAATTATACGATATCTTATTTGGAGAAAGATACCTTTACCATTGCTTCAGAATTTGGAGAAGTTTATTCTACTTTCCTTGGTTCTCCAATCACAATCATCTCAGAAAGTGCGGGAGTAAACTTTACATTCACAATTGGTAATCCTTTATCTGGAGCTTACAAAATCGGAGATACTTGGGAAATGAAAGTGATACCAAATGGTAAAGACCAGATTATCAATGATTACTCAGTACCAAGAATCATTGCAAGCAATGTACATATTAATGTAATCGAAACATCATGATAAACTTTCATGCTTTAATGGATTTACTCCCCTCTTATTTTAAAGCCTTCGATACTTACAAGGATCAAAATGATAAGGGAGTATTAGAAAGGTTCTTAGAATTAATCGGAGAATCTGTTGTTGATGATACTGATAGGAATTCATCGATGTTGCCCAATATAGATAATATCCTTGACATCATCGATGTAGAAACTACCAGAGCGGGATTACTCGATTATATCTATGATTTTTTAGGGGCTCCACCACAAGAATATACTACTCCAGTAACCGAAGGAGAATTTTTACATAATCCTCCATTCTATGTATGGTACTTGGAATACAATGTTCAGTTGGAATATTCTACTAAACTGGGATATAAACCAGAGAATGCTCAAAGGGTAGTAAAATACTACTCAGCTATTGACCGAAGGTTGATAAGGTATGCAGTATCCCTATATAAAATCCGAGGAACAGAAAAGTTCTACAGGGTATTACTTACTGCATACTTTAAACTCAAAGGTTACACATTAGAAGAGGAAAACTTATTAATCACTATCGTTGGTAAAGCAAGATATGATACATCATTAACATATGATAGCAATTATCAATACGATGGTGATTCCACAGATTGTAAAGCTTGCTCAAGTTACATCATTGATTTAACCTCAGTAGCCTCAACCCTTAAACCAGAAGAACAAGCTCGATTGGAAAGGGTGCTTGCTAAGTATGCTCCAATTAATGTTCAATTAATGGTTGCTTATGCTTTCTGTAATATTATCGTAAGCACACAGGGTCCATCCATCGAAGAGGGCATGGTGGTTGTTACTGGTAATACAGATAAAGCAGTAAGGGGGTATGACCATACGGTTAGTATTTATTACGAATCCAATATCATATTCTTGGGCTGGTATGATAACCAAGGAACACTACTCTCCACAAGTTTTTCTTATACATTTAAAGTAACAGAATCTACTCAAATCATTGCAAAATATGAAAGAGATGACTTATGATATTATTACAACAAATTCGGGATATTGATAAACTAACCAAGGTATCTTTAGAACTTGCCGAAGCAGCATCTAATTATGGGGCATTAAAAATTATCTTTGGTGTCTTCATGGTGATGATGTTATTAATCGTATTGGTATTCGTATCCCAGTCAGTATTTTTAACCAAAAGGGTTCAAGGGATTTCCGATGTATCCGATAAAATTGATAATTATTTCGAAGGATTATCAGAATCCGATATTGGTAAGGAAGAAGCTAATTCGATGATTAGGGAAGTTCTAAATCACAATTCAGTACTTATTAAGTATTATATAATCCGAGTAAGATCTGAGAACCATATTTCTGATAAAGAAAACACAGAATTAAAAATTCGAAGGATCCTTAAAAATATCCATTCAGAAACTTCCACATTTTTAAATAAATTTCGATATAAGTCCAAACCTCTGGGAGTACACTTAGATGTAGAAACTGATACTGAAAATTTATTTAATCTGATGTTGGAACAAATCTACATACCAAAAGAACATTTTCAATTGTCTCAAATGGACCAATCCATCGAATTATTCATGCAAGGTTTGAAACTGAATTATGTAACTAAAATAGAAAACTCATGAACACTAAATCATTATGTATTATCTTAGACCCCGCACATGGAAATGATGTAAAGGGTAAATGCTCTCCAGATGGTACTCACAAAGAATATCTTTGGAGTAGAGAAATTTGTAAAAAGCTAGCAAGTAAGCTAGACACCCTCGGATATGAGGTACATTTTACTACCCAGGGTTTAAAGGAGCCTGGACTATCCAAACGAAAGTTGGAAGCTAACAGTATCCCAACTTCAAATGTAAAATTGCTTATCTCATTACATAATAATGCAGCTGGAGATGGTAGTAATTGGTACACTGCCTCTGGAGTAGAGATTTATACCTCTCCGGGAAAAACTCAATCCGATATCTTTTCATCCATGATGTATGGACAATTAAAAAAGGATTTCCCTAAACTTAAATTCCGATATGGGTCTCCCGATATGCAGGATTGTGATAAGGATGCCAACTTCACCGTATTAATGGGAAATTATTATGCCATGCTTATCGAATGGTTATTCCAAGATAACAGAGAAGAGGTAAGTATGCTAAAGGATGAAAAGATAAATAATGCCTTCTGTGAATCCCTGATAAAAGGAATCGAAGATATAAACCAATATGTATATGAACACTTAAAAAAGTAAACCTATGGGACAGATTCGGTATCATGATTACTTATCCGAGATCAGGTCTAAGAAAGCTAGTGAAGCTGTTGCTATTCCAATTGGAATTGGACCATTATTTGGATATAATGTAATCTTTTATGATGGAACTACTCTGTTGATTTCAGCAGACGATACAAAGAATTTCCGTCATAACTTAACAAACGAAAGAAATGTGTTGGTTAATCCCAAATCTGCATGTATCACACCAGATGGGATTTTAACCTTAGAATCCTCAGAATTGGAGGTACCTCTAAGCTTAGGTAAATTTACTGGAGTAAAAGAGGTAGCTTTAATCGCAACTCATCTCTTCTCCAAACAAGAAGGTGGTACAATTACATCTTACAGAGTTTATGTAAACCCAGATCAGCAAGATGCTTGGACACCTAAATTAAAACAATCAAGCTCCACAATGGAAACTTGGCTATCCTTATTAAGCGGTACTCTTAGAAGGAACCAAGAAGTAGTACTTGCAATGTTCTCTGTAGAAGTTGTTGGAGAAGATTACCTTATCAAGGATATTATGAATCCTTATAATTATATGTGGGGAGAAACGGATTATGTACCCTTATCAAGGTATGAAGCTGATATGGCTAACCTAAATCTGTTAATCCCCAAATATGATTCAAGGTCAATAGGACTCTCAAACTTCACTCAAAAAGTAAGTAAGAGAAAATATACTAATGGAACACTTACTCAATTTAATAAGTCCAATATTGTTACTATCGAAGACCCAGGCCTTACACTAAATACTCTGGGTGATGCAGTAAACTTAGTGGGGGGTATCCATTTGGATTTCTCTTCTCTTCAAATGAGTTTAGAAGATCAATTAGTTGCCGAGCTCTCTGCAACCATGGATTATATAATGCCTACTCCACTCAATGTTAAATTCCAAACTCCAGTAGCTTTTAACTGGTTAAGGAACAACTCACAAAATGAAGACACTGGAGAAAAAATTCAACAAACCAATTACAGTGTATATGGGCTGTTGAATATGTATGAAAGTAATTTCCAATTAGTACTTCAGTTCTACCCAGTTGGAGATCAAGATACCAATCCAAATCTTATTGCTTCGGATGTACATTGTAAGGCAGATTTTACAATGGATATCTCAAGAATGATATCTTTGGTTGATATGTATGATCTGAACATTGAAGTTGTTTCTGCGGCAGGTACTACTGGTTCAGGTGAAGTAACTGGAGCAGGTAGATATAAGCGGGGATCTCTTGTAACCATAGTTGCCTCTCCCGCCAGTGGTTCTGGATTTGTGGGATGGTATGAGGGTGATGCTTTGATCTCCAATGAACAAGTTTATCGAATAGAAGTAAAGAAGAATACAAATTTAAAGGCAATCTTTAATGGTTCTTCTACAAAGGTAAAAGTTAGTGTTACAGTTAATCCCGCTGGTAAGGCTACGATTAGTGGAGAAGGGATGTATTCTATTAATACTCAAGCTACACTTCAGTGTGTACCAGTAACTGGGTATGGATTCGATTATTGGGAAATCGATGGAGTAAGATACACAATTAATCCTTTAACATTTGGGGTAACTAAAACTACGAATGTTATTTGTAAATTGGTACCGCCAAAACGGGATCTAACATTATTAGGTTCTCCAAGTGGTATCCTCCAACTATCAGGTGCAGGAGCTTATTCTGTAAATGACCCAGTAACAGTGAAGGCAAACCTTCTTTCTCAGGATTACGAATTTGCTGGATGGTACAGAGATTCTGTTATACCCTCTAATTTGGTATCCACCAATGCTACATACTCATTCAATATGCCAGATCAGGATTTGGTTTTATATGCTTCAGCTAACGAAAAGGTCGTAGAAAATTATTTCGAAATCAGAGTAAGCTCGGGTGCTGGTGGTACAACATCTCCTGCTGGTGTAAATTCATATAAGGAGGGTACTACAATTAGAATCACAGCTCAGCCCGCTAGTGGATATTCATTCTTAGAATGGAGAGCTGGAGGGCCTAGTGGTATTAAGTTGGATTATCCTGCAAGCTTCCAGCATACGGTTACTGGTGATTATTATTTCTATGCTCTGTTCATGAAAGATGAAGAACCAGAACCAGAACAGGTATTGATTAAAACCAATTCTGATAGAGGTGGTTTAACTGAACCAATGTCTCAATATTATGCTAAGGGTTCAAGGGTAACCATTACCGCTACTCCATGGTCTGGTTATAATTTCGTTGAATGGAGACTTGGGGGTAGGGATGGACAAGTAGTATCTAGATCTGCTAGTTATACATTCACTGCTAATTCCAAGGCTACATATTGGGCTGTATTCGAAGAGAAACCAGAAGAGACATATCCAGTACATATTAAAGTAAGTACCGATGGAAAATGTCAATATGTTCTTTCACATAGCACTGCTTCTGGTGGAAGTCAAGTTCCAGATACTGGAGTAACATCTGTTACTACAACTAAGGATTGGAATTTACCCAAGGGTGCCGTAATCCAGGTAGTAGCTCAGGATGGTAGTTCTAAATTCAATAAATGGGAATATACGGTTAATGGTGAGTACACTGCTACTACGGACCATCAAGTTCAATTTGTGGTTCCTGGGGCATTGGATATCGATATTAAAGCCGTTAGTAAAGAGGACCCTCAGCCTCCACAACAGACCGTGAAAGTTTCACTGAGTCTCACAAAAAATAATACTCCATCAATTGGTGATATTAATATTTATCGAAATGGTAGTATTATAGGAACTCATAAACTTTCAAGTTTACCATTATCATTCCCAGCTCAAACTTTTGTTGTGGGTGATAAGCTTCATATTGGTTTGCCCGGTGTAGTGGTAACCCGGATTAGAACCGCACATCAAGTAAGCGGTGATTATCGAGATTATACAGATTCTGGTAATACTTCTAGGGATATAACCATAGAAGCGGGTTCAACCATTATAAGTTGGGCAATAGAAGGTAAAGGTTAATTCTTCTGTTCTTAGGTTTTTTATATGTTGGTGGGAGAGGGTACCTTGTGAAAGGCCTTCTCCTTACTATTTTTTAATGTAAATCCTATGTTAAACTAAAATTTCATAACAAAATGTTACTCAAGAAGTTAATTATTATGTTGAACATGCTTCTAATGTTCACAGTTGGAATTGCTGCTCAAACTGCAATGGGTTTAAGTGAAGAAGTTGTTGAACCTGGGCTTGTAACAGACTTTGCATCTTTTACCGGGATCATGACTTTAGTCTCATTGGTAGTAACCCAACTATCAAAATTAATCCCAGGAATTAGTGAAAAGAAATGGGCTAAACCATTAGTTTCAATTGCAGTGGGGATCTTATCATGCTTATTCGGATGGATATTACAAATTTCTCCAGTATTAGAAGGATTAATCTGGTATATGGTAATTCTATATGGAGTATTTGCTGGGCTTTCTGCTTGCGGATTGTATAGTATACTTAAACCATTAATCGAATTAATCTTTCCTCCCAAACAGGAATAGGTATAACATTATAATAAGATAACACATTTAACCCAGACTCTATCAATTAGGGCCTGGGTTTTTTGTTGTAGATTATCCCCATGTTTCTTTCATATCTTCGATAGCTTCATGAATTTCCCTGTTAAGAGTAGAGATATATTTAATGTAAAGCTTAGTCTTAGGCAATTCGAAGAAATCTAATAAAGAGCTAGTTGTAAGCCTGGGTTTAGATTCTTCACTGTAAAAGAAAGGAGGAGGACTCATCTGTAATTGAAATAACAGATAAGCATCGGCAGAAAGGTTAGCTCTCATAAATTCATGAATTTCGGATATTCTTTCTTGTTTAACCCTTTCATCTTCTGATAAGTCTGATAAATCCTCTTTTGCTCCTTCAAAGCAATCTTCGAAAGAAGCAATAGCAACATTAAAATCCAAAGATTGTTTGGAATAAGCATTGATTAATAATCGAGTCTTATATAATTGAAGAGAGCTAATGATGGTAGCCTTAAATTTTTCTGGGTTCTCAGTACTCAGATTATAATACTTCCGAAATACATAAAGTAACTTGTCATAAAAATATGAGATTATTATATCCCTTGAAACATTGAATCTTCTTGGGTCAATGTTTTTAGCTAACTTCCGAATTAAAGGTGTCATGCTCTTATAATAAAAATTGAAGAGTTCGACATTGTAATCTTCAGGTAATTCTTTCAGCCTATTGATTTCACCTTCTGCAATCATAATTCCGTTGTTTTAAATAAATGTTTATGCAAATATATAAATAATATTCTTTTATTATGAGCTCAGGGTAATAAAATTTAACCCTAATCAGGGAAGTAACTGATATATAAGGAGTTATAATTAGGATAACCTAAGGAACAATTTACTACTATCAATTTTCAAAACAAACATATAGATAACATGGCAAAGAAAGATAAGAACAAATTTGCTTTCGGAACAGACTTTCAGCAAGAGATATTACATTATATCATAAAAGATAAAAATGGTATCCTTGCATTAAACCAGGTCAAAGATTCCTATTTTACTCTCATCAATCATCAAGTTATTGCAAAAGCATTAGCTAAGCTTTCCAAAAAGAATAAACGAATCCCTAAAAATGCTTCAGTACTTAATCAGGAGATACAGGATTTACTTTCTGTGAAAGGGATTGCAGATTTAGTTACTAAGGATGATTTGGTTGAGATTAAACATACAGTAGAAAAACTTTATTCAGAGCCTTTATTGGATGGAGAGGATATCCGAGAAAAGGTTTTGAAATTTTCTGTGTTTGTTCAAATGAAGGATTTGAATGATAATTTCGATTTATCGGATTTTAATCAATATGATGAATATTCTAAGCGTATTGCTAAACTTCTTTCAAGGACAAAGGAAAGAAAAGATCAACCATTATACTTGGTTAAAGATGTGGTAGAACGTCAATTTGTGAGACAATCTGATCCTATGGTATTACCTACCCCATTTAGGCAATTGAATCACTTAGCAAATGGGGGAGGGTTCCCAAAAGGTTCAATCATTGTGGCATTGGATAAATCGAAAGCAACCAAAACTTTCACATTGGTTAATGTTGCGAGAAGTTATTTAAAAATGCAAAAGGTTGTTCTTTATATAGATATGGAAAATGGAGCCAGTGAAATTATGACTCGTATGGAACAATCAACATTGAACAGAAGTAAAAATGATTTGTTGTCTGGTGATGTGGATAAACTGGAACAAAAACATTTAAGAAAATATCGAAGACTGGGTTCAGAATTCATCGTAAAAAAATTACCCGCAAATGTTGGGACAGTTTCTGATATTGCTTCAACAATCGATGAAATATACAATGATACTGGGATGAAGGTTAATGTATTGGTAATCGACTTCATGGGGAAGATGGGATCATTAGGAAAACATGAAGATGATTTTAATCGTATATCCAATGTATACATAGAGGTTGGTAACCTTGTAATGGAAAAAGATATTGATATCGTATGGACTGCTCAACATGTTACTCGTCAAGGAGAAGTAAGAAGAGAAACAAGGTATGAAGAATCCGATATAGCAAAATGTATGGACATCTCTCGTACTGCTTCATTTGTTTTTGGGTTAAACTCTACTCAAGAAGAAAGAGAACATGGAGTTCAAAGATGGGAAACAGTAGTTGCAAGGGATGCTCCTTCTTGGGGAAGATGTTTATTTAACATTGACCTGGAAAAACAGAGATTCCAGGAATTCACAGTTGCTCAGAGAAAAGCATACGATGAAAAGGTTGCTCCCAATTTAGACAAGCAACTAAAATCCTCAAACTCATTCAAGAAAAGGGATAAGCCAGTAGCTGACCCAGAAAAAATGAAAAAAGCAAAAGATATATAATATATAATATGTATATTTGCATAAACATTTATTTAAAACTTAAAATTTAAAACTATGGTAACAACATGTTCAATTTGTGGTACTACAGAAGCAGTAGATCCTGGGGAATTCAGTAAATGCCTTTTACGAGATATCATGGAAGAAAGGAAATGTTGCTTTCATTGTGCTTTTTGGATTAATCATCTGGGTTTATACAAAAATGACCCAAACTGGTTAGTTATTAATGGAGCTTCTTGGATGGTACATCCTTACGTACCCGCTTCTGAGAGAAAATCCAGTTTCATTGGATGTGGAGGAAGAGAAATGAAAGCTATCACAGAAGACGGTAGAGAATTTTTCTCCAACAATTGGTGGCATCAAGGAGATATTCCGGAGATGTTTTTAAAACTCATCGATAAATCTCACTTTGCTAAATGGGTTAGGTAATCATGTATAATAAAAATTTCAGGTCATTATTGGGTGCTTACTTCTTAGCTCATGGATTTGAAGACTATAGAAGGGGTTGGTTAAAGGGTCCGTACTTTAGCTGCCCCTTCTGTGGTAGAGAGGGTAAGCTTGGAGTAAATCCTTCAACAGATTTTTATCATTGTTTTCGATGTAACTCCAAGGGAAATCTCCTCGATTTAGTTTTAATTCTAGAGAGATTAGAAACCTTTAATGAAGGATTAAAAGTATTAGAACAGTATAAGGATTCTGGATATCGAATAAAGGAAGAAAGGGTAGAGCTAAAGCAATTAGCCCCTATGATTCTCCCAGAAGGTTTCAGATTACTTAATCAAGGAACTTCCCAAATAGCTAAGTCAGCAAGAGCTTATATAAAGGGTAGAGGATTTGATCCCAACCAATTATCCAAATTAGGTTGGGGATACTCCACAGATGAAAAACATTTCGGATATCTGATTATCCCATATTATAAGGATCACAAGATTATATATTATAATGCAAGGAATTTTCTTTCAACTGGACCAAGATATTTAAATCCAGATATCGAAGAATCCTCTTTAGGTAAATCACAAATCCTATATAATGAAGAGGCTCTTTATATGTATAAATCCGTTTATCTTTGTGAAGGAGTTTTTAATGCTATTACACTTTCTCAAAATAGGGGAATCTGTACTGCGGGTAAATTTGTTTCATCCTACCAAGAAAACAAAATTATCAAATCTCCAGTAGAAAGGATTATCCTATGCTTAGATGGAGATGCAATAGAACAAGCAATTCAATTAGCACTTAAATTATGCTTATACAAACAAGTCAAGCTAGTTATTTTCCCAAAAGATAAGGATGCTAATGATCTTGGATTAAGGAAATCTTTGCATCTAATATATAATACAAAATATATGAATTACCAAGAATTAATTCAACTAAAGCATGAACTCACATAAAATGAATAAAGGTATGGAAATATTACAGAATCTTTGGAGATGTTTAAAGTCTGACCCTGATACATTATCAGATGAAGATTATTTTACTTATTATGCTCCTGTTGCATGTTTAGGTATGATTGGATTTATATCGTTTATCATAATATTGCTTATGTTCTAATGAGAGATCCAAGTATACACATAAAAGAATCTGACTTAATCGAGCTTCTCAAGGATTATATCCCTAAAGGTAAAGTCCTTGAGATTACAAAAAAAGCTAAGAAGTATGCTTGCATCAAAAGGTCAATGGTTGCTACAAATCAAAAACAAAGGAAGGTAGTAAATACATTATTATCTTCGGATAAAGAAGATGCAAGCTTAGTTGCTCAGATTATTCAAATGTTACGAATAAAACAGGGTCATACGGGAGTACGAAAGATTAAAGAAAATGGAAGAGAATGGCCTCAGATAAAGGAATTAACGAATGCTTGCAATAGCTTCTGTGAAGTAAATAACCTGGATAAAAAAGAAGGTTATGTAAAATACTTAGAGATTGCGTTCAAACATATCAAATCCTTTTATGGGTATCTCTCGAAACTTATTAATCTCTATGATAAGGTAATCGAAGAGTATAGGGTTACTCAAGAATTATCGAATATAGATACCAATGATGCTATTGAGATGCACTCTGCATATGTTTCAATGATTGCTAGTAAAACGGGATTACAAGAAACATATTTGGATGATCCAGTTAAACTTAATTACTTTGCAAAAGCTGCAACAGAAGCAAAAAATTTAGGTTGTGATTATGATACCTGGATAGAAGCTCAATTTGATGCTCTATCATTTTGTAATGGGATTCCCTTACCAGAACAACTGTTTGGGATGAAAGCTAAGGAAAGGTTAATGAAATACCTATATAAATATAACATATCATTGGATAATAATCCCAACTCTCAACCTAAGAATTCAGATTGGGATCAAATATTAAACTCATGAACACAGTTAAAATTACATTGACAGGAAATAAGGGGACTCTATCTGGGCCCCCTGTTTTGTTGAAAAAGGTCTATGATAGGCTTCGGATCAAACACCCTAATGCTTGGTATTTAATGCAAAGAACCCGAGGTAAATGGGATGGGTATGTAAAATACCTCTCGGATTATGGGGACTTCCAAATAGGATTATTAAATCACATCTGTAAGCAATTAAAGGAATTAGATTCATCAGTAAGAATTATAATTCAAGATAACAGGTTAAAGTTACCAATTAAACCAAAGATGGTAACTAGATTAGGCAATTATCAATTAAGAGATATACAAAAAGATGTAATCAAAAGCTTTATTAATAATTCTGTTGAGGGCCATCCTTTTTATATAGGTGTAATCAATGCAGCAACTAATTCGGGAAAAACCCTGGTAATGGCTGCTATACATGAGTGTTTTCAAAGGAAGCTGAGAACTTTAGTGATTATTAATAATTCCCAAATCTTTGCTCAAGCCAAAAAAGAATACAGGGAATATTTGCCTGGTGAAGATATTCAATTTATTCAAGGCAAAAATCTGAAATTTGGAAATTTCAATGTTGGGATGGTTCAAACAATGTCTCAGAAAATTAAAGAGATTCGAAATGAATTATCCAAGATTGATATTGTTTTGGTTGATGAAGCTGATGTTGCTGATAATAAACAATTCAAAACTGTGTTAAGTTATCTTTATAATGTTCGAATAAGGTTAGGACTATCTGGGAGTATTTATATGTCCAAATTAAAAAAGGACCTTATTCATAATATGAACCTTCGAAGTTTCTTTGGTGATGAGATTCATATTATTACCAAACAAGATATGGTAAAGAAAGGATATTCTACACCGGTGATAATTAAGATCACAGAGGGAAACTCACATAATCCTCATTTAGTAGCGGATGGATGGCTCGATACATTTAAAAAGGCAGTTATAGAAGATCCAGTAGCAAAAAAGAAATCAGCTGAAAGAGTTTTATATAATATTAAATATAATCGACTACCAGCAATTATTGTTACTCGATTTATTGAACATGCTGAAAGTTTATATAAATATTATACTAATCACCCAGAACTCAAGGATTATAATATAAGGGTAATCGATCACACATCAAAAAACCGAGAATCCATAATTAATCAATTCGCTCAAGGAAAAATCGATGTATTAATCACCACCTATATTATAAAGCGAGGTATAAATTTACCTTTAGCTGTTTATTTACAGAATGCAGCTGGCTCAGATTCCGAGGAAGATATTTCCCAAATCTGTGGTCGTATGGAAAGAACATTTAAAGGTAAAAAGAAATCCTATCTCGATGATATGTATTATTATGGGCAATATTTAGAACGGCATAGTAAACATCGTATCAATTATTATATAAGGACTGGTATGAAAGTTATTAATCTTAAAAAGAAACGAAATGGAAAGCTATGATTGGGATTGGGAGGATGATGAAGATATCCCAGATTATGAAGAGGATGATTCTTTTGAGATACCTTAATTTTTCTGAGAAAACTAAACTAAGCAAAAAAGCTAAGCTTTAAATAAGTTTAGGTTTTTAGGTTAGTTTTGGGGGGAAGGAAAAGAAGATATAGATAAAGAATATCAGAATAGAAAGGATAGAAATTCTCAATATAAAGAAAAATAGGATATCAAATATCAAGGATTAAGGATATAAGGATATCCTATTATCATTTATATAAAGGAAATTACATAATGTAATAAAGCATTAAATAAATATGATACAAACATTAACACTTTCAAGTAGGAATACTGGAGATTATTTTTTATCTTCAGATGGTCTCCAATTATATCATAGAAATAGGGACCTAATTAATTTAAATCTGTATGATGATTGCTTTGGGTGTGTATTTTATATTCCTTCAAATAGGCAATCTTGTTTTAAATGTGAAAAACTTTCTGATGTAGAATGTTTAGCTCAATCTAATTTTCAAATGGTTGATGTATATTATTCGTTTATGATTTTATATGAAAACTTAGAATCAGCTGGGTTGAAGATGTATACCAGTTTGAATGGGATACAAAATATGCTTTCAGAAGATATTCAAAGTCTATTTATATCTGCGTACAATACATTGCTCACTAAAGATATACTTGAAATTCTTAAAAAGCCTTTAAATAAGGGATATGAATTAGAGTTATCAGTAAGAAATGATGAATTAATGATTAAATATACATGGAAACAGAATTAGAGAAACTTGAAAAACAGAGAAAAGATCTCTTCAATGAACTGGATTTGTTAAGGGAATTTGAAACAGAATCAATGATTGATTATAATGAGCCTATTGATTGTAAAGCTGATCAGGAGCTTAGTTTGGTTCCTCGAGGTGCTTGCAAATATTGCACCTTACATTGTGATCAATGCTCTTTGAGATGTAACAGATTCCTTCGATATTATGATAGGAATAAGCTTATCTTTTCTAATAATCTGTTCAAGGTTAATCCCAAGTATGAACAGAAGATTAAGGAACAGGTTATTTCTATAGATAAGAAAATCAAAATAATCGAATATAACAATGGCAAAGAAGAATAAATTACCAGATATTAAAGGAGCTCAGGTTTTAGTTCCCACCAATGTATCAGAGATTATTGGTACAAGAGATGATTGCTTTGGCAAAGAATATGACCTCTCTACATCAGAATGTAAAAGATGTGGAGACTCTGAGCTATGTGCAGTATGCTTTGCTCAGTTTATGAATAAGACTCGCAAACAGGTAGAAGAAGAAAATACTTTCAAGGATATGGAAAGTATGGTTGATCCTAAACTTGTTGCTAAATATATGCGAGGATTAAAAAGAAAAGGGTCAGAGAAAAAAGAAGTAATCCATGCTGCAATGGAAAAGTTTAATCTAGATAAGAAGACTACAAGAACCATTTATAAATCATTAAAGAAGTAACCATGGATAGTAGAAACATTAAAGAACCTACTCCTCAAATAGAGGATGGAAAACATTTGGAGAAAATCTATGATCTCCAAAAAGAATTATTGGATTCTTACATTAAGATCGAAGGATTGCCTTCATATCCCATAGATGTAAATTCCAAAAAGAGCCAGATCATCCTAAAGGATTTTACTGGTAGGGTAATCGAAGAACTTGGAGAAGGATATGAATCTATGCTCAAGGTTTTCAATAAGAGATTAGATTACATAAAGGATATGGATAACAAAGAAACATTCCTTTATATTAAAGCTGAAGCACAAAACCTAAATGAAGAACTAGCTGATGCTTTACACTTCTTCATGGAATTGCTTATCTACACAAATATTCATCCAGAAGATATTTACCAATACTGTAAAACCACAGCCAAGAATTTAGGGATTCCCTTATATGATTGCTGCTGTTTAAGTCAAATGCTTACATTCTCCCGAAACATGGTAATGGGATCAGAGATTGATTTACCCAATAAAACACTTATCAGAATTGCTCATGAAGAAGATGAGTGTATCCCAGTGGGATGGGAAACTAGTGAAGACTTTGTTAGAAGATGTGCAATCCAATTATGGGATGTGACATATTCTTTATCTATTGCAAGGAATTGCCTTAAAAACAAACCATGGAAACAATCGGGAGAATTAACCGATGAAAATCTGTATCAGAATTTACTTTGTGAATCATTCGTAAAACTATGCGGATTTTACGCATTAATGGGTTATACAGATAAAACCCTATTTGCAGTATACTTCAAGAAAAACATGGTTAATAAATTTCGTATAGCAAGTCGTTATTGATATGGATACAATCAATAAGCAATTAAAAGTAAGGCAAGTATTTTATCCTACCTCACAAGCTGCTTGGGAAGGTATCAATGAAATATTTATTAAAGGGGATCCAATTCTTTTTACTGAAGGTGAAGGAGGAAGGATCTCCTCCTCTGCAATTTATGCCTATAATGTTGTTGTTAATATTAGGAAAGCTTGGATGGACCCAGAATTTGATTTTGGTAAGCTTTTCAATTATCAGAAAACCAAATGGAATCTTCTTTTGAATAATTATGTAAACTTTAATCAGTTGGATTTAATGAGATCTCAAGTTAGGTCTACTGAATTAAAGAGAAGCCATTACAATTATTCATTCGACTTTGATAATACACATTCTAATGGGAAAGGTTGTTTAATAGCAGCCTCTTTTTGTAGAAGAGATGATTTGGATATTCCAATTATAATTGCAAACTTAAGATCTTCGGAGATTACAAAGAGATTGGCATTTGACCTTTTATTATTACAGAGATTGGGAGAATACGTATATGGAGGGGACCAAACATTCATGATTCAATTAAACTGTAATCAGATGTATGCTGCCTTAGAAACCTTAGTAATGTATGATACTCATAAATCGATAAAGAAGGTCACCAAAGGACTAGATTCTGTTTGGATTCAAAAGGTCCTTAAGATGTTGAAGTTCTTTAAAACTTGTGATGAAAAGGATGTAAAATATAAGGTATATCGAAGAACATTAGCTTGCATACAACCCGGAAAAGTTCCCGGAAAGAAAGAGATAACCCTTTGTGCTAAGGATTTGCTATTAGGATATGACGATATTCCATACCCGGAATCCTGTATTTCATATACAGCTCGTCAGGCATTTAAAAAGAAATATTTAAAACAAAAGGAGGACAAAAAATGAGAATCTACACTTCAAGTTATGAATTAATGTCGGAGACTATGCGGAACTGTATTGAGATGGGTGCTATAGTTAGACCAAAATCTTATCAGAACAAAAACATTGAAGGACAAGAAGATTACATTACAAAAGAAGTAATCTGTCATCAGTACTGTTTAACTTCTCTTGGAGACCCAAAATGGTTATTCTTAGCTGATAAGAGAAGCAAACAATGGGTAGAAGAAGAATTTAAGGAAAGAATTCATGACCCTTTGGATAGCCCAGATAAATTCTCTCACATTAACCCTGGATCAGCATTCCTTATCAGAGAAGATGTTTGGAGACCATTCTTAGTAAATGGGAAATTCGATTATACCTACAATGAAAGATTAAGATTTGGATGGACTGATTCCAAGGGAATTAATCACCAAGATCGAATCTGGGATGCTCTAAAATCAGTAAGGGATGAGTTAATTAGAAACCCAGATACTCGCCAGGCAGTAATCCCAATCTTTCATCCCACCGATGTAAAATATATTGGGGGAGAAAGAAGAGTACCTTGCTCAATGTATTATGATTTCCTAATCAGAGAAATAAAAGGTAAAAAGAGATTACACATCTGTTATCATCAAAGGTCATCGGATTTGGTAACTCATTTTGGTAATGATGTATACCTTGCATGGAAACTTATGGAGTACATGGCTGAGCAAACAGGGAATGAACCAGGATATTTATATCACACTATCGATTCTCTGCATTCATATAAAAAGGATTGGGTATTACTCAAACAATGTTTGGATGATATCACAGAATGAATGAATAATTGGGAAAAAGAATGGATTAAAACTTTAGCCTCTATCATGATTTGGTAGAGGCTTCTTAATTTATATAAGAATATGGGCAAACCAAAAACAAAATATCACATCTTAGAGAATGAGCAACAATTGGATATGTTAATTGATGCTTGTAAGAAAACTGGATATGCTTCGGTAGACTTTGAGACTACAGGTAATCGAATATATAATAATGATTTTTATCCTACGATTTTAGGTGTATGCTTTGAACCAGGTAGGGCAGGAGTAATCCCTTTAGGTCATTTCGATTCGAAATTTAAAAAATCCTGGAAAACAAAGCTTCAGAAATTTGGAGAAGAAGTTATTGCTAACGAAAACATTGTTAAGGTTGCATGGAATGCTAAATTTGATATGCAAGTATTTCACAAATATGGTATCTTTCATAAAGGTAGGTTATTTGATGGGATGCTTGCTAAATATGTTTTGGATGAGGCTAAGCCAAATGATCTAAAATCAATGGTAAGAAGGTTCCTCCCTAAATTTGGAGATTACGAAGAAGATTACGAAGGATGTAATTTACCATGGGATCAAAAACCTTTATTAGGATTATCCCAGTACTGTGCCATAGATACTGATATGTGTTTAAGGTTATTCTTATTCTTCGAAAAGAAGATGATGGATAAGAAATTTTATCATCTATTCAGAAATCTTATTATGCCAGCTTCTAACCTATTAACAAAGGTAGAAACAAGAGGACAAAGACTTGATAAAGAATGGCATGGGAAACTAATGGAGGAATATCCAAGAAGGATACTAGAAGCCGAAACCAGGGTAAGAGCCCTTAAAAAGGTAAAGAGATTTGAGAAATCCCTTATTCAACAGAGATTGGATAAAGCAATATCAAAGATAGAAGATGAGATCAGAGAATCAAAGAAAATAATAAAAACATCAGATGATTCTCGAAAAATTGCTTCTGCTGAAAGATCAATTAAAAATAGAGAAGAAAAGATTGCCAGACTAATGGCGGGAGAATTTAATACTAAATCCGAAAAAGCCATAATAGAACCCATAAATTTTGGGTCAGCTTCACAAATGACACAACTTCTATTTTTAGACCCAAAAGGATTTAGATTCCCAGTAGTAAAATATACACAAAAAGATAAAAAGGATACGGATAACCCCTCTTCATCAGAAGCAGTATTATTGGAATTACAAAAAACGGATAAAACAGGATTTATTGATACACTTCTAGAATTAAGGGGACTTAAACAGATTAATAATATGTTTGTAAAGGGATTTGCAAACTTAGTTCAAGATGATGGTAGGCTACATCCAAAATTTAATATCCATGGTACTCGTACCGGGCGATTATCCTCGGCAGACCCCAACAGTCAGCAGCTCCCCAGGGTTGCAACGGACCCAACAATTAGACGTTGTTTGGTTGCATCCCCAGGTAGACTCTATCTAATGATGGATTATAGCCAATGTATAGATGGGGATTCATATATCTTTTGTAATACCGGAATAAAGAAGTTAAAAGAGATTATTCCGGGGAAAGATAAAATTTGTATGATTGACCCTCAGCATAAAAACAAACACAGAGTTCTCAATATAAATGTTCTTGCAAATAAGGGTAAGGCAGAATGCCTAAGGATTACAACAAATACTGGTAGGCAACTGATATTAACAGAAGAACATCCAGTAAAAACTAAACAAGGCTTTACATTAGCTAAAGACCTCAAATTAAGTGATACATTATATATTGAAAACTTATTCGGTACTAAATCTGTTGGTAGGCTTCTCATAAATTCAGATGAAGCATACATTGCGGGATTATTCTATGGTGATGGTCATTACCCTAAAGAAAAATCTGGTAAAAGAAAACCAACTGATAGGTCCATATTCTTTTCAACCGGATTGGACAGAGAGGAATTACAACCTTTACTGGATAATTACTTTGGTTGTGAATTCTATGGGCCAAAAAATACTTCAAGGGGTATTAGGGGTCATAGTGATAAGGTTCTCTCTTTTTATAAGAAATATCCAAAGAAGGATTCTCATGAAATGGAAATCCCAAAGAGGATCCTAAAGTCGGACTTCGAATCCAAGATGAATTTTATTGGAGGTCAAATTGATTCTGATGGCTCTATTGGTAATGGTAGGTTTAGGTATACTTCTGCTTGTGAATCTTATATTCGACAATTACAACTACTCTTTCAATCGGTTGGGTTTCATGGTATAATCAGAAGTACAACTACGATTTTAAATGAGAGAGAGTATACAGAATATCATTTAATCGTAAATTATGGGTTATCCAGACTTAAGCCCTACTTGAGACTTAAAAGAAAAAAACAAGAGATTATTGATTGGGAATTGAGCAAACAATATGCTGTCCCTGCAAATAAAACTTCTCACTGTTCTACACAAAGAATACCTTTAGAAATTTATCAGGATTTGCCCAGAACTTCAGAATTTCATAAAACTTATAGGAATTCTTTAAGAAAGGGTAGACTTATACACAGTACATTAGAAACATATATTGATGAACTTTCTGAACTTGATTCCAGATGGTTGGATGTACATCATTTTATGTATGAGCAAATTACTAACATAGAAAAGGTTGGTAAACGAGAAGTATACGATATGGAAGTTGAAAACTTACATGAATTTAATCCCAATGGTATCCGGGTTCATAACTGTGAACTTAGACTAATGGCTCACCTATCAAAATGCAAAGGTTTGTTGGAAGCATTTGCAAAAGGTTGGGATCCTCACTTATCAGTAGCATGTAAAAAATATGGAGTAGATTACGATGATATTTATCCAATATATAAAGATGAACAACATCCAGAGTATACCACATGGAAAATCCGAAGAAAACAGGCTAAGCACATTGTATTCGGATGTATCTATCATATTGGTGCAGCTAAACTTGCAGAAGAGCTTTCAGACCCAAAAACAGGGTTAGTAGTAACACCAAAAGAATCACAAGGATTCTTGGATGATTTTTTTAAGGATTTTCCAGAAGTAAAGAAGTTCATGGACAATCAAATGAGATATATCCATAAACATGGATACATAAAAACATTATTCGGTAGAAAAAGAAGATGCCCAGAGATCTTTGGTGATAATCAGATGCAAATTGTAGCTGCTGAGAATGCCGCAATCAATACTCCATCTCAATCCGCTGCTTCTGATATGGCATTATTTACATCAATCCTAATTGATGAGCTCATCCAAAAAGGGGAATTTCCAGATTTACAGGAAGTAGGTACTGTCCATGACTCCATATATTTTGATACATTACCTCAAGATATCAATCCAAAGACAGTATATCAACTTTGGGATATGGCAAGAAATCCCAGTACAAAAGAATGGTTTGGATTCCAAATCGATGACATAGATATGTCAATGGATTTCGAAGTAGGAAGGTCCCAGGGAGAAGAATTACCCTTTGCAGTGGGATACGATTATAATCGATTATTAAATTTCAAAGGGGAATGGAAAGGGTCCAAGGAAGAAGAATATTATTTTTCACTGGTAAACAAATGTAAATCAGTAGATATCAAGGACTATCCAAAGGTTTACCCAGAGTATTTCAAGTGAACTAATTAAATTAAATTTTAAACATACATATATTATGAAAGATGAAAAAAGAGGGATAATCATATCCCTAATAATCTGGGTTTTACTTATGTTTATGTCCATTACTCGATGGATGGGTGATGGAATCCTAAAAGAGATTGGGGATTACATTGCTATCACATTTGGCGTAATAATTACTCTGTTGGTGGGAATAGGAACTTGGAGTATGAGATCATTTATTAAACAATATGGAGGAACAGAAGATGAGGATAGTACAAAGAGGAATTAATCTTAGGGTAACTAAACCTAAGTCCATAATTTGCCCCAAATGCGGATGTGCTTTTGAAGTACAGAGTCCAAGAGATGTAATCCATTCAGTTCATCCAGTTAATACATATTTCGTTGAACAGATGATTGTTATATGCCCAAATTCTTCCTGTAGATTTGAACAGAGACTTTCTTCTGAAAAGGTCAAATCTATAAAACAGAGCTTTCCAGATTATCCATGGGATAATGGGTCCAATACATCGATAGACACCATAACTACCTAAGATTTATGAAGGATTCCAGTATAAAAGAACTTAAGAGGGAGTCCTCTATAAATCACCTAACAGTAAGGGTAAGAGGTAAAAAACTCGATATAGACCTATCAAAGGAATTGGCAATTAATGAAACTTCCATTAATAAACTGATCTCAGAAAATCCTTCAAGCTACTCCTTAATCTCAATTTTAAAATCCAAGGCAGTAGCTGAGAGGGATCAATTAGAAAGGGAAAAGGATAGGATATTTTCTCAAGTTTATGTTTCTGTGGTAGACAGTAATCCTAAAGCTACAAAAGAATATGCAACTCATAAAGCAAATGCTAACACAAAATATCAAGTTGCAAACGATAAATTTTTGGAAGCTAAGGAATACGCAGATAAATTAATTTCTATCTGTAAAGCTTTTGAAATGAAAGCTCAACTACTACAAACATTCTCATCCAATATCAGAAAAGAGTGAACACTATTTATTAATCGCATAAAATTATTATTTATTATGAATGTTATTCAGAACTTACTTACTAAAGAAGCTGCATTAAGAGTATCTCAGAATATTCCCGGGATTCCAACTGAAGATCGAATCCTTTTAGCAGTACCCAAAGATGATGCAAGAACTGCCAGTGGGATAATCATTCCTGGTAAACCCGAGGATTATCCCAGAAAAGGGGTAATCGTAAAAATGGGATTAATGGAGCAGGACAGAAAGATCAATAAACATTTAGAAATTGGTCAAATCGTTACTTATGGGAATTACGCTGGAAAGGATATTTCTTTCGATAATGGATATTCTTTAGAATCTGTTAAATTTGTGGTACTCTCAATTGAAGAGGTTATCTATATAGAACAAAACAATCATTAATATTTTGATATATCATGAAGAAAGTAAAAACAGAAAAGAAAGGTCTTTCCATGAGGGAAAAACTTTTGGCTAGAAAAAAAGAGCTGGAGAGGAAAGGATCTGGTGGTGGAATGATTTATCCTAAAGAAGGAACCATTCGCTTCAGGATCAAGGATCCAGGTGAAGATTGCGAACTAGCTATCGAAATTATTCAGTTCTATCTGGGTCCAAAATTAGGTGGAGTAATCTCTCCAGCTACCTTCAACGAAGATTGCCCTTTCATGGAGAAATACCTGGAACTAAAGGAAAGTAAGGATGAAGATGATAAACTTCTTGCAAAGAAACTGGTTCCAAAAAGAAAATATGTAATCGCAGTAGTTGCATATAAAGATGAAAAGGGAAAAGAAGTCGATGAACAGAACATTGATAAACCAATGTTAATCCCCAAACAAGCTTACCAGGATATCATTGATCTCTACTTGGATGAGGATGAATGGGGAGATATGACTTCCATCAAAAATGGATACGATTTGAAATTAACCCGTTCTGGTAAAGGTCAAATGGATACCACTTATACCATTTCACCATGTCAGAAAAAACCTCTGGATAAGAAATATGCTAAGCCAGTTAATCTTGAGGAAATGGTAAGAAAACATATCCTTCCTTATGATGAACTAGAGGATAAATTAAACGAATTTCTTTGTGGTGGGGTTGATGACGATGATGATGATGAAGATGATACTCCAAAAAAGAAAAAGAAATCCTTAAAGGACAAGGATAAGAAGAAAAAGAAAAAAGCTAAAGGCTTTGATATTTAAAAAATCCATATCACTCGTAATAAAGTTAAAAGGGAGTATGCCTTCAATTGGGTTGCTCCCTTTTTTTAATCTAAAACAAATCATCATACACTATGTCAAAGAAAAAGATAGGTATAAAGATACCAACATTAAAAGAATTAAACAAATCATTCCCTACATCATTTGTTGCTTCAGAGAGGGATGATTCTAATTTTCCTAAAATTCCCACCAGATTCCTTGCATATAATTATCAATTGGGGGGAGGTATTACATTTGGTAGGCTAATGGAGATATTTGGGGAAGAGAGTAGCGGCAAAAGTTTAGCTGCTTATGACTTTGCATATTGTACTCAACAATTGGGTGGGGTAGTTTTATTAGCCGATGCAGAACAGGCTTTTACAAATAAATGGGCAGAACAAAATGGATTGGACTTGGATAGGGTTTTAATCTTAAGGGAAACTTCTGTGGAAGTAATCTCGGACTGGATTGCTCAATATTCTTTATATTGGAGATCAATACTGACTCATAATGAACCCATTTTGGTAATCATAGATTCATTAGCTTCATTGGATACATCGGAAAATATAAACTCCCAGATGACTGACTCTAAAGCAGATATGGGAAATAGAGCTAAAGCCATCTATAAAATGTTTAGAATTAGGTCCGAGCTTCTTTCAAAGTTGGGAGTAACAATGATATGTATAAATCAATTAAGGAAGAACCTGAAAGCGGGTATGTTTCAAAATCCCGATACTACTCCGGGAGGTCAAGCAATGAAGTTTTATGCTTCAATCAGAAGTGGATTCTATGGAAGTAAGACCATTACTGAAAAACATAAGGGTAAAGAGGTAAAAGTTGGTAGGTATACTTCTATTCGTATGGAGAAAAATAAAATTGCTCCTTCAAGGGCTACCATATCTAAAGCACCCATGTATTATAATCCCAAATATCATGATGTTGGATTCGATAGGTATTTTGGATTGGGGGACATACTAGTTGAAGAGGAAGTCTTGGAAAAAACTTCTGGGGGAATTTATAAGTATAAGGGGAAAACCATTGCTAGAGGAGATGAAAAGTTACAGTTGGTAATCGAAGAAGATGAAAAGCTGAGGAAGAGATTTATTAAAGCTTGTGGAATAAACACTATCAGTGTTACCCAGAGTAAAATTGATGAGCTTGTAGAAAAGGGTATAAACCTCTTCCCAGTGGATGGAAATTTGGATTATGAATCCCAATCCGATGACTCAGAAGATGAAGAAGAGGAAGAAGAATTCGAAGATTAAAGTAGTGGTAGCCATTGTCCCAAAAGGGATGATGGTACCTTGCTTTCAAGTAGTATCTGCAGGCTCATTAAATAATCCCAGAGTTATATTTTTATATCAAGAATTACAATGAAAGAAGAAAGGATATTATTGGTAGATGGAAACAACTGCTTGTGGAGAGCTCATTTCAAATTCAAGAATAAAGGGTTCTCAAATGGTAAGATTCCAACAGGTGCAGTATATGGATTCTTTAAAATCCTATACTCAAACATTGTAAGGTTTAAAATTACTTCAGTAGTAGTATGTTTCGACTGTCATAGGTCTAAACTAAGGACTGATATGTACCCAGAGTATAAAGCTCATAGAAAAAGGATCTCAGAAGATTGGGATCAAATTTTCAAGGTACAGTTTCCCATTATTAAACGTATCTTAAGGAACTTAGGAATTGTTTATGTATGGGATAACAAAAGGATCAATGAAATGGAAGGTGATGATTACATTGCATTGCTTTATCAAAAGAATTGCTTATCTCAAGTATACCTATTATCATCAGATGAAGATTTTGTTCAACTTCTAGCATTTCCAAATATCAAATTGATAAATCCTTCTAAAGATATGCTAGTAACACCTAAAAATTGTAAAGATGTATATGGGTATACACCAGAACAAGCAGTAGATATGAAAATCCTATGTGGAGACACATCTGATAACATTTCAGGAATAAAAGGGGTAGGTCCTAAAACTGCTTTAAAATTCTTAGAAGAATATGGAAGTATAAGGGAGTTCTTAAAATCCGATCAGAGGGATAAGAAATTCCCTAAATCCGAATTAGAACCCATATTCAAACGAAACCAACTGTTGATAGACCTGTTCTATTATCTAACAAAGGTTAATCCAGAAGTAATCCCATATCATGATAAAAAACATGCAATGGATAGGATTACCTTAAATGAGATATTTGAGAAATATCAACTCAAATCTTTCATGTCATCAGAATTTATGAAACCATTCAAAACAATTAAAAACTTACAAATATGAAGAATAGAAGGATAGTAATCTGTGGGCCGGCGGGTACTGGGAAGAGTACTGTAGCCAGAGCTATTTCAGAGGAGTTTGGAATTAAATATGTTTCTGGGAGTTTATATGATTTAATGCCCAATCTCCCAAAAAATCATTATGATTTAAATACCAAGTATGATACCAATGAAAAACACAAAAGGAATTTCCAAATCCTAAACCTAAGGTATCATCAGTATATGGAATTAGAAGGTAGCTTTGTTACAGATCGTAGTCTGTATGATACTGCGGGTTATGAAATCCAAGAGAATTCCCTGGGACTCCCAACCTGTGAAACACATGATTTTATCGAAAAGATAAATGCTATCAATTATGATCTTATGTTAAAGGAAAAAGAGATAACCCATATTATTTTCATTCCTTACAAAAGGGATCAATTTGAAAGATGGGAGATAGAAAACGATGGCAAACGCATTACTAATAGATACTTTCAATACATGGTAAGTGCTTGTCAAACTTTGGTATTCAATGTCATTGGAGTAGAGCAATCTTTTGGCCAGCTTATCAGAAACATATTCAGTAAAAACAAAGTTGGTACTTTATTTGTACATGATACTAGCTGGGAAGCAGAGAAGGGATATGATCCAATCGATGGAATTAAACTCTTAGAATTAAATGAGATGGATCACAGTAAACGAATGAAAGCAATCAGAAAGTTTTTAAAATGAAAAAGGAAGTTATAGCATTAGCCTTTTCGGATATTCATCTGAATAATTGGACAAAGTTCAATCAAAATGGGAGTCGAACAGATTCCCATTTTTTGATTTTAGACAAAATTTTCAGAGAAGCAATAAAACAAAAGATCCCAGTTTTCTTTTGTGGGGATTTGGTACATACTCCAGAAACAATCAATATGGAGTTATATATTAAGATGTCTAAGCATTTCGATAAATATTCCAATGAGCCAAAGCTTCAAGTATTTGGGATCTCTGGTAATCATGAAATACCAAATTTGAACACATATGATCAAAGGTCATATTCTTTCTTAACAGCTCTTGATCTTCAATATCATTGGTTTCATTGTATGGATTGGAAAACTATCCAGTGGCCAACATTTGCATTGCATGGCATACCATATCTGGATCATAATATTGGTTTAAAGCAAGCATTAAAAGAAACAAAAGTAATTAAGGGTAAAAAGAATATCCTATTACTACATACTGATTATGCTGGAGCCCGAGATACAGATGGTAGAGAAGTTGGTTCTGTAGAAAACTTCGATAGAACATTACTCAGAAAGTTTGATTTGGTATTATGTGGACACATACATAAATTTCAGAAATTAGAGAAACATGCATACATGGTTGGAGCACCTTTACAACAAAGGTTCACAGATGAAGGAAACAAAATGGGTTATCTTAAGATATATTCTGATATGTCCATTGAGTTTGTTCATATTAAAGGATTGCCTAAGTTTAAGACAGTGGGCAGTGTGGAGGAAATTAAAGAGGACGGAAATTATTATAGAGTTCTCAAACCTAAGGCCTCTAATGATGAGTTCAGCTCAGAAAGCAAGGTTATACAGAAAAACTATTCGAAAGTTAAAGCAGGTAGACGATATCTTCGAATACAAGGTATCAAAGATCCTGAAAAGAAGAGACTTCTTATTGAAATACTTAAAAAGGCAGAGGAGGAAGAAGTATGATTAAATTCATGAACATGGAGATAAAAGGATTCTGTTCTATTCAGGATCTTAGTATAACATTGGGTACAGAAGGGATACACCTGGTTAAAGGAAATAATGGTAGTGGGAAAGCACAACCTTTAACAGAGCCAGTTTTAACCGAAAAGGGATGGAAAAAAATGGGAGAATTAACTTTGAGGGACAGAGTGATAAATCCTGTTGATGGAAAGCCCATAAAGATATTAATGATTACAGATAGGGGGTCTCTACCCACATATCGAGTCTCATTTTCTGATGGTACTCATACAAGGTGTGCAGGGGATCATTTATGGTCTGTTTATACTAAAAAAGCTAGACATCATTTACGAACTTTTGATACTGAAACTTTATTAAAGTCTTACAAGAGAGAGAATCCATCCAACCCGGGAACTTTCATATATAGGTATGATATTCCAATAACTAAGCCCATAGATTTTGGAAGAACCTCAGACTTACCAATACATCCTTATGTTTTAGGGTTTATTCTGGGGGATGGGAGTATAACTGGGAGTAGGCCTACTGTACGTGTATCTACCAATTCAAGAGATTGGGAAGAGGTAGTAGGTAGGCTAAGGCAGTTTTTACCAAATCTCAATATGGTAAGAGAGGGTACAGAGATAAGAGGTACCATAAAACATTTCAGGATACATGGTTTAGGTGAACAATTAAAAGAGCTTGGATTATTAGGATGTAGGTCTAATAATAAATTTATTCCGGATATATACCTAAATGCTTCGATTGAAGATAGAAAATTACTTTTAGCTGGATTATTGGATACTGATGGGAGTACTCCATCTAGTAAGAAGAAAGTTAAAACTTGTATCAATTATTCCTCTACATCCCCATATTTAGCTAAACAAGTTGCTTATATATTAAGAAGCCTGGGTGAAGTTGCTTCTATAAAGGAGCGGGATAGAACTCCAGAGGGCAAAGCTGTAACCTACACAGTACATTGTAATATAACATTTAATCCTTATATGAGAGGGTATAAAAAAGCCATACTTAACAGTCACATGTTAACCTCTAAACGGAGAAATAGAAAAGTAAAGAAGATAATCGATATCTCTTATGTTGGGGATTTACCAGTTAGGTGTATAAAGGTAGGCTCTCCAGATGGCTTATATATTACCCGGGACTTTATTGTTACTCATAATTCCAGTTTCCTGAATGCTATCAGTTGGTGTTTATATGGTAAAACATTAAAAAACATAAAAGATGTAAATACCTTAGAATCCTGGAGACCCAATGATTATAAGGGTACAATGGTAAAAATCTTTTTTGAGAAAGATGGCTCAATACATCAGATAATACGATGTCAAGAATATAAAGGTAAAGTAGAAGAGGCTAAAGGAGGAAACAGATTACTCTATCTAATCGATGGAGCCCAAGTAAAAGAAAAATCCAAACCAAAGATTCAAGAACTTATCGAAAAAGATTTGGGTAGTAGCTTTAGGCTTTTCAAAAACACAATCACATTCGGTCAAAGACTCCAGCGTATAGCTGAATCATCTGGTCCTGATAAAAAGGCTTTGTTCGAAGAAGCTTTCGAAATAGGTTATATTACTGTAGCAAAGAACATTGCTATGGTAATGAAAAAAGAAACACAACAGAAATATGATGAAGCATACTATCGAGTTAAATCCATAACTGAAAGATATGAAGATGCAAGGAAAAGTTATGAAAAATTCCGAGATAGTGAAAGGAATTATAAAAAGATCTTCAGAGAACAGGTTGATCAGATCGAAAATAAAATTACATTGAGACATGAAAAACTTGTTAGATTGGAGAAAAAGTTCGATGAAAACCTGCTAACTAAAAGCTTAAAAAATTTGGAGCATCTTAAGAGAGAGTTAACCAAACTTAAAAAAGAAGAACTTAATACCAATCAACAATTAACCAAAATCACAAGTAAAAAAGGGGTCCTGGAATTTATTGAATCCATCATGGGTTTATTACAGAAAGGGAAATACAAGGTTGCATATAATGACCTTAAAACCTTATCCTCACATTTCAAATCATCGGAAGAGATTAAGGATAAAAAATTTAAGACCCAGTCAAAAATCTACGATGTAGAATCTTTTTGTAGAGAACAAGAAGATATTAAAGATGATATTACTACTTTAAAGGGTGAAATTACTAACCTGATAAAAGAAAAGGGAAACTTAAGATTAGAGAGAATAAACATAATCTCACCTCAGTATCGAAAACAGAGAAAGGAATTAAAAGCTAAGTTAGAAAAACATCGTAAAAATTGTGAAACTCAGAAAAAGGCATTAGAAAACCTAAATTGGGTAATCAATGACCCATTAAGTAATTCTGGGATGAAAACTTTTATTTTCGATGCTTCATTAAAATCCTTGAACGATTGTTTGGATGATTACAGTAGTATAATCGGATTTAATATAAAGTTCACAGTAAACACAGAATCATCAAAAAGGGATTTTGTAACCTTAATCGATAAAGATGGCCAATTGCTTCAATACGAAGAATTATCCGGAGGTGAACAACAATTGGTAAATGTGGCTATGGCATTTGCATTACACTCTATCACAAGCGTATCATTGGGAATAAATTTACTTTTCTTGGATGAACTTTTCGAAAACTTAGATAAGGCAAATATCGAAATCGTAATGGACTTAGTGAAATATATAGGTAATGGGAAAAGCATTTATATAATCACTCACCAAGAGAATTTTTCAATCTCAGGTTCTAATACGATTAAGGTAAAAAAAGACAATGGTATTACCACTATAATCCCATAATACTTAAAATTCAATACCAAATGTCAGTGAACAGTAAAAATAAAGGATCCAAAGCTGAAAGGGAACTTGCTAAGGTATGGGAAAGATGGACTGGCTATAAATTTTCTCGAACTCCCATGTCAGGAGGTTGGGCTAAATCTATCGAATCTTTTGGAGATTTAACCTGTACTGATCCGAAACATAGCCACAAATTCCCTTTCAGTGTTGAATGTAAATCCTATAAGGGTATAACATTCAATGATATTCTAAAAGGTACAAAATCCGATGTACTTAGGTTTTGGGAACAAGCATCATATGATGCTAACCGATGTAATAAAATCCCATTATTATTTATGAGAGAGAATGGGATGGCAAAGCAAACCTATTTTTTAGTATGTGATGTAAAAGTGGGAAAGCTAATCGTAGATTTATCCAAGAAAAGCTTAGACATGATTGCTTTGAGCTGTTCATTGGGGAATCTACTGGTGTTCAATTCAAACGACTTAACGGCGATTCCCTATAATGAATTCTATAAAGCAGTAAGGAAATTATGAAAAAAAGAGAATATGTATGGTGTATATGCCATATAGATAATAAACTTTATGGTTCAATCGAAGCTGAGCTTAAAAAAGCAAAATATGATGATATCAAAGTATACATTCCAACACTTTCAATATTAAAAAAACGAAGTAAAGGAAAAGATATCTATGAGGATGTACCCATGCTATTCTCTTATGGCTTTATCAGAATGAGAAAAGAAAAAGCATTCTCAAGGGTATTCCTACATCGATTAAAAAAGGCGATCCCGGGAATCCATTCTTGGGTAAAGTCTCCAGAGACAATGCACCAAAGGAAAATAAAGGCCAGGATTCAAAATGCCGAAGATTGGGATGACTTCTCTATTGTAGCAACAGTATCCAGAAAAGAAATCAGAAGATTAAAAAGGCTCTCCAAAGAAAACAAGGTTTATTCTAAATATGATATTGCCCAATTAACAGTGGGAAGTTATATCGTATTAAGAGGGTATCCTTTTGATGGTGTTCAAGCAACAGTATTAGAGATAAACCTTAACACACAAAATGTAAAGGTAAAATTATTCCCAAATGGAGGTGAAATCGAAATATGGTTACCTTTTGAGAATGTTCTTTACAGTACATACTTGGATTATGATCCAGATAAATTAGCTTATGATCATGCCGAGGATAACATTAGCAATTCTTATAAATTAACTACAACACAAGAAGAGGACTCATTATGGATGGATTAGTAGATAACAAAGCATGGAATTGTCTTACTAAAGAAGAACAACAATCCTTATCTCTTTCAATTTCCTATGGTAAATCCTCCTGGGAAGTTGGAGAGATAATGGGAATCGTACATTACAAGTATTTGGAATTAAAAGAAAGATCAGAAAGGCTTTTCAGATTGTTTCATGATTTTTTCGAACTTCATGATAACATCTTTAAGCCTGTTCGTTGTGTTGATCAAAGATTTGTAGATTATATAGAAGCTTGTATAGAACGAAGAGTTACAAGAAAACAAGCTTCTGACCCTTTTGGAGATGCTGCAATGTATGTGGCTCCAATTAAAACTCAATTCCTAATAAAACAGATGGCTCTATTAAAAGAGTCTACCGATCCATGGGATATCGATACATATAAACTTATCATGGAATTCGATAGATGGAATAATTGGAGAATCCTTCCAAGGAAAATTCAACAGCCATCTGCATATAAAAGAAGGAATAATCGAAGAGATATCTTTTATATCAAATACATCTGTAGCTTGGATTCTGAGCAAGTTCAAAATCTCATAGATCAATATTGGTATTCAAGGAAGAAACAATGTTATTACTTTGTTGTATTCGATTATGATAGGTTCGATGATGGGTATCAGATAGTACCTGTAAAAAAACGAGACAGTACTTTAGAGAAGCTATCTAAACTTTATATCTATGTATTTGATGATAAAGACATGGCTGATGTATATGGCTACTTGGTAGTAGAATTCCAATATGGGAATAAGACTGCAAAGAAAGGTCAAGCGTTCTGGCCAAATTATCGTCAAACAATCGAAAAAGCAGTAAACTACAACAGTGTAAACAATCTAGATTTTTATGCTGAGAAATTAGATTATGCTTATCAGAATAATGATAAACAGAAGTTACTGAATTTCGAAAAGAGAGAAAAGAAAAAACGTAAAGGATTACAAAGAGCTAACGAAAACTCATTTTACATATGAAAACATTAGAAGAAAAGTACAAAGATTACAGAGATTTGTATTACAAATACTTTGTATGGATGGGAGATGCTACAAAACCGGGAACTTATATCCCTTTATCCAGAGTAGACTTAGTAAACGGTTTAGGTGAAATTGTGGATGGTACCATTAATTTTGCTGAGCTCCTGACATTAGAACACCTTCTTAATAGAAAAGGTACAATGTATGCTACTGCCTTTACAAGGTTAGTATATGCTGCCAAGAATTATTTCAAGGGTTCCTTTATTACTAACAAAACCTATGATGGCTTTTTTGTGAGGGATGATATTAATCCATTAATGGCCGAAAAATTTAACCTTGAGTATATTGACTCAATGGCCTATAATTCATTGAAACTAACATCTTCAGAAGATCCTTGTTATTCACCTTTTGTTTCTCAAGATCAAGTATGGAACCTAATGTTGCCTATGTTCTTTACAGATTTTGGTTTACAGAACAGATTAAAATCAATCTTAGATTATATCATTGTAAACAAGCATAAGGTATATAATCCTTATCTCTCTGAAATCTTACATTATTATACATTTTTACCTTCAATGAATGAAAAGAGGGTTAAACCCTGGGATAGGATTTATGACAGGATGAAACATTTCAAACTCAACATCAGGGTAAAAAGGGGAGCTAATAATTGGTATTTCTCTTATGGGTTCAGAGCAGTATACAATAAACTTGGTGGAGCTCAAGTTAAAACATTCTGGCATAAACTTTGGTACATTCCATTCATTTGGTTAGCCGATAGAGTATATCATCCATATATCTGTAAATGGTTTAACATCAGAGTAAAGAGAACTTCTTATTATTCGATGGGATTATTTGCTTGGTATAATAAAGGTTTCGAAAAGAGGTACATAAAGCAATTTAACAAAGCCTTAGAAAAGGGAGAATTCTTTGAACCTCAAATATTACCTTATATCTCAAAAGAACATCGAAAAAACATAAACTTCGAAAAGTTCAAAGAAGTAATGGAATCCTATCCTGAATTGGATACCTCTAAACCAATTGACTCACCAGTACATTTCCTAATTTTGTATAATATTTTAAAGATGGATTATTGCATATAATATATAATATATGTATATTTGCATCATAAATTAAAATTCAATAAAAATATGGCAACAGATAAAAAACAACAAAAACCAGCTCGGTATTGGCATTCAGAATTAAAATACCGAGACATTAAAAAAATGGCAATCGAAAGAGGGATGCCATTCCCAGAGGTAGTCTCTTCAGATTTCTATTCTCTGGTATCATTCATCGATTCTGAAAGGGCTCAAAAACCTAATCCAGATTTGGTATTACAATTTGATCTCTGGTTAGAAGGAATCTTAAAAGAAAGAGGTGCTGATTACTTAGTAAAACCTTCTCTCAGATTATCATATGTATCCGATGAAATGAGAGAAGGACCTAAGGAAAAACCCGCTAAAGAGAAAAAGGTAAAAGAAAAGAAACCTCCCAAAGAAAGGGATTCTAATAATCTTCTCAAGGGAACAAAAAAATCCTATACCTTTGAACTTGCAAAGAAAGGGTATTCATTGGATAGAATCAAACGAAGAGTATTAAAGAAATTCCCAGAAGCTTCTGAAAAATCTATCATTATTTGGTATCGACAGGCTTTAGGTATCAAACATATAGCTAAACCCAAAGAAGAAAGAAAGCCCAGAGTAAAAAAGGAAAAGACTCCAGAACAGATTAAAGCTTCCAGATTAAGGGCTCGAGAAAGAAAGAAGGAAAGGGCATTATTAAGGAAGCAAGCTAATGAAAGAACAGAAGCTTACAGAGAGTCACTTAATAAAAAGAAACGAAATGGAAAAAGAAAGAAAAAAGCCAAAGCCATTTAAAGTAAATGAGGATAGGATTTATGCAAATAAGTTCTATCCTTATTATTTTACAGAAGATTTAAGAGTAAACGTAGTACCAGTTAAATTCTATACTCGTTACCAAGCAAAGCTCACTTTAAAGGGACAATTTGGAAAAGATTGGCATAAATATCTCAAAATTGCCACTGGAAGGGTGATCCTTAGTAGAGGCTGGAAATTTGGAAAAAATTCGGTAATGGTAGAAGGAAAACACCATCAGATTAGAAGATATTATATCCCTTTAGAATGGAATTATAACAAGAGAAAGAGAAAAGTCTTTAGAAGACTCATGGATAAAACTCTAAAGATTGGAAAACGTTCTATGATTAATCAATTCTTAAAAACATATTACATGCAAACATTATGAGAAGTAATCCTAAAATATCATCATTCAAAGATCCTTTATTTTTCGAAGGATTATTGAAGTATCATGATGCTTCATATTTAAGGTGGAATCGATTAACGGATAAGCAACAAAGGCAATTCAAGGAATATAATTTATTGCCGGATCAATTGAATCTTGCTTTGAAAGTTTTACATCGATTAAAAACTGAATATCAAACCGAGAGTGTACCATTTGCAATAAACATCGTTTCATTGATCTATGATAAATACAATGAATGGTTAACCACTCAAGATATCGAAAGAAAACATTTATCTGAAGACAGGGCTCATAAAGAACTCCTATTCAGGGGATTTGTTTTACTCGATAAATTTCATGTAAAACCTAAAAGGAGCTATGTGATGACTGCTTTCCCAGTTAAGGGTAAATTTTACATCCATCCTTTCGAAATGGGGAGTAACTATAGGATGACAAACGGAAAGAGGGAACTTCCTCATCTCTGGGATAACTTTATTAAAATCGGATTATCCGGGTATACCAGAGTTATCTACCCTGAGATGGAACATTTTCCCAATCTCTCATCGAAACAATCGAACCAATTAAAAATTGATTGGGATATTGCATAATAAATTTAATGTATATATATTTGCATTGTCAAAATAAAAATAAAAAGATATGGAAACAAAAATAACATTACAAAAAAACAAAATAACTCAAAATGCTATCAAGGTAGACGAAGTAACCTATCGCTACAATTGGGCTAATGAAAAGATTTTAGAAGATGAGAGAGAAGAAAAAACCTTCAATTCTCTTGAGGAACTAAAATCTTATGTTTCAACTTTCACTTCCCTAAATCAAAGATTATACAGGGAAGCTAAGAAAAAGAAACTTCCATATTATTTAATGAAACAACTCGAGAACAAATAACTATCATTTATCAACAATTTAAAACATTACAATCATGGCTAGAAAAAAAGAAGCTAAAGTAGAAGTAGTTAACGAAGTAGCAATCAGCAAAACATTGGTATTGGTAACCTATTCAGATGGCACCTCCGAAATCCGATTCAAATTGACTTCAGATGAACTTGAGAAATTTGTAGCTGCAGTTTCTCCTGCCGAAGATGAAGAAGATGAAGAGGAAGAAGAAGATGATGATGATGATGATGAAGAAGAAGATGATGATGAAGCCGCTGCTCCTTCTCCCGAAGAATTAGCTGGTATGGACTTCGAAGAACTGGAAGATGTCTGCGATGATCACTCCCTGGATGTAGACCCGGACGATTACGAAGAAGAAGACATCGAAAAGTTCCGCAAGGCAATCGCCAAGGAATTGGGTATCACTTTACCGAAAGCCAAGAAAGAAACTAAGGCAAAAGGTAAAAAGGGAAAGAAATAACCCAACTATAGGATAAAACAAGGTCTGGGATAAAAATGAACACATTATTCATCATCTCTAATTATCTCGTCTAACAAAAAGTAATCCCAGACCTTGTAAAAAACGAACACATCTAAATTAACACATATCATTAACAATCAAAATTTAAATTATCATGGCAAAAGCTAAAGAAACTAAGAAAGCTATGTCTGCAGAAGAAAAGGCAGCAAAGAAAAAAGCTCGTTTGGAAGCTATCAAAAATCGTCCTGTTGGTCAAAGATGCAACAGCAAACAGTTCGATGTAATCGAAACAGAGAACGGCACAGTAGAAACCTGGGGTTATCCAGTGGTTGCTGCTCGTAAACACATCGGAGTTCTTACTACCACAATCGTAAAGGACAAAGATGGCAATGTTACCTCTACTGCTTCAACTTGGGTTCCGGGAGATATTACCGTCAAATCAAAGAAAGGACATGGTATCATCACTGGAGTAAAATCCAAGAAGGAAAAGGAAGAAGATACTGATACTGAGAAAGATGAAGCTGAAGAAGCTCCCAAGGCAAAGAAATCTAAGAAAAACGATTAAGTAAAAATAACCTATATTCGAATTTTTGGGAAAAGGGGATCCTTAACTGGGTTCCCTTTTTTCATATAAACATCTTATCATGGAAGATAAAGAAAAATCAATCATATTCATGGCACTAAGCAATCAAATATTGATTTATCAAAGTAAACTAGAAAACCATGAATATGAAGATGAAATAGAAAAAGAGATTTATAAATCTATCATAGAAGAAAGTATGAGCCTTTTAGATAGGTTTATGCCCAAAGAGCCTTCATCACATCCAATACCCAGACCCACCTTTTAAAGATAAGGAATTATATTGCAGTATTAAAAATAATATTTATATTTGCATAAAGAAAAAATAATAAAAAAATATGGTAACTAAACTACAAAGGATCATCGATAACATCGAATTAGTAAGACTCAGAAGAGAAGAATATTACAAAGCTTCCCCAAAAGGGAAGGCCCTTATTCAAAAAGAGATTAATATCCTTCTCCGAAGAATCCAAGATATGGTACAAGATATTTCAAATGTTGGGAAAGGAAACATTTCGAAAGTTACTTATGTCATCAAAAATTCTGAAGGAATTAAAACTTTCGAAGAAGAATTCATAGGATTAGATGAAGATGAGATTAAGAAACTTTTCGAAGTCAGAAAATTCTTTACTGCTTCATCAAACTATGAAATCCTAAGAATCGAAAAATATCATACCCAGATCAGGGAAATATCTACTAATTAAAAACATATCATTAACACATTAAAATTCATAAGAACATGAAGGAAAAAGCAAGCAAAACAAAGAAATCAAAGATCCCAGTTCCAGAAAACCAGGAAGCTTTGGCAAAGGTAAAGGAAGTAAAGAAGGAAATGGAAGCCTACTACAAGAAAAACAAATTGGATCCCACTAAGGATTACACCAAGGATAAAAAACATGGTGCCATTATCTCCAAATGGATTCAGATCTTGGACGTAAATCGTAAAAAGGTAAAGGATTCCACTCCTCAAGAAATCCATCACAAAAAATCCGAAGATAAAAACAGAAAGCCTAAAGCTGAAAAGGCAGTAAAGGTTGCTAAGGATGGTAGAAAGGTAGCTAAATACGATTATCCTTTAGTGGATGGTAGAGAAATGACTTCAGAGGAAAAGAAAAAGTATCGCATCAAAATGCGAAAAGAATCTAAGGGAGGTGCTTCTAAACCGAAGAAGGAAACTACCAAAGAAACCAAGAAGGTAGAATCTAAAAAGGTTACCAAGGAAAAAAAGGATAAAAAGAAAAAAGCTAACGATTAAGTTGGTTGCCATTTTTATATAAACCCAAAAGGGGAAGTATCCATATCTCAATTTGGGTCTTCCCCTTTTTTCATTTTAAAAAACTATCAATCATGGAAGAAAATAAAATCATCATAAAACCCAAGATGAGGATTACCTTATTGGATTCAGAACTTCGATGTATATCGGATAGATTAGTAGATCAGGCTACTGAATTCATGCAAGGAGCTAAAGTAAAGCATACTGATCCAATTAAGCTGGAAGTAGTATTAACTTCTAAAAATGATGTTGAATTACTTAAAACTTATTTAGATCAACTAGTAGGTAATCTACCTATAAAGGTTATTGGAACCCGAGGAAGACCTTCTTCTACTCCTTCGAAAGAATTGGAATCTCCGAGAGAGGATATTTATCTCAAGGTTGAAGAGATGACTAAAACTGAAAGCCAGGATGAGATAATTAAATACCTTCGTTCATTAGGCTTTGTATTCCTATTAACCGAGGATTTTTTACATTATTTTCCAGACTTTAAATTCAGAGCCAAGGATATTGGGGAAGCTAACAGAAATGGCCAATACATTAATTCCTATCAATGGCTTGTAAGAAGGATTAAGATGGCCAAAGATCCTAAATCTGATAAATATGATCCTCAGATTATCTTTGGATTCTATCTCAATGAAAGAAATCCCCGATTTGTAGGCTATCTCTACAAAGATTTCAAATCTCGAATGAAGGCTTATATTCCGGATAAAACTAAGATTACCTTTGCTTCATTCGAAATGGCGAAGATGCCCCCATATATGGAAGAAACGGAAAGATTAAAATGGTCTACAGAAATGAGGCAATTAATGCTAGACCCAGAAAAGAAACCTTCAAAATTCTTTATCAGATGGGCTCCAGATATTCTTTTACCCGAATCACATAAAGAAAAACTAAAACATCTCGATATCACATTCAAGGGGTAGCTTCTGCTACCCTTTTTCGTACCATATAAAGTATAAAAAAGGTATTTATAATAAGAATAAATTTTATATATTTGCATTGGTATAATTTATTATTAATTTTAAACATATAAAAATGGAACAGAACAAAGAAAAAACATTACCAAAAGGACATTATGATTCCTTTGTTGCTCAATTATCCAAGGATATTCAAAGAGCTCAAGAGGAAATCTCTAAAAAAGAAGGCTTTGAAAAGGTACATCAATCTGTAAACCCAATTTCACAAAATTATGTAGGATGAAATTAAACATTAGTACAGAGGTAGCGGAGTTAATCTCTCATATTGCAGATGTACAGATTAAGGCTCTCTTAAATATTCAACAAGGTAATTACCAAATTGATGAAGAGGATCAGGAATTATTAATGCAATATCAAGCTACAATTCAAACTGTACAAAGGGAAGCAAAGGTTGTAATCTCTCATTTCCAGGATATGAAAAGGGAACCATTATTAATAGGTATCACTTCAAATCAATTCCTATCTATAATGCGGCATATCCTATTTCGAATAGAAGAAGAGTATCCAAATAAACAAGCAGTTATTCAATTATGGGATATCTTTTTCTATATAGAAAGGGAAAGAACACCCGAAATCAAATTAATGGTCAAATCGAATAAAAAACAAAACAATGGGAAAAGCATTAGCATCAACAACAATCGAATTAGAAGGAGCAAAGACAATCCAGTTTCAACCAGATAACATGGAAGGAGTAGATTCTTCTAATCTATACAAAATCTGTAAAGGTTATATCCATGATAAAGCAAATCAAAAGGAAATACCTTATGTAGCAGTAAACTTTAAAAAGAATCCTGGCCTTCTTTATATCTATGAGGGTATTCATCCAAAGGTTTATCAAGAATTCAGAGAAGCTCTCTCTAAAGGGCAATTCTTAAATCGAGAAATTATTCCTTCTGCGAAATCAACTTATAAAGCTCATGTACCTGGATTAAGATGAGTAAGAAAACATTCTTTATATCGTTATCAGTAGTTCTTGGGATTTTATTCCTGGGAACTACTCCCCAAAAGGTTAAAGAGCAACCAAAATGGGAAAAGCCAGAATCTGGGAAATGGTGCTTGGGGTATGATTATAAAAATCATCGATACAGATATGATACTTCACCAAAAACCAAATTCCAGCCAACTAAAACAGTAATCAAAAAAGCTCATCATAGTTTCGAATTATATGAGAATGGGAACTTTACTAAGGAACAAGCAAAAGATCTTGAATATTACATTCAATCCCAGAAAAGTACCCATGATTACTACCCAGAAGATATCCAAGAATTAATAGAATATTATTTGGATTGAATAAATAATATATGTATATTTGCAATAAATAAAAAATCAATTATTAATTAATAAAACATTTACAGCTATGACAACGAAATCAACATCTCAGAAAGTAAAAGCAACAAAGGTTGAATCCAAAAAAACAAAGGCTTTAAATCCTAAGGTAGAAGAAGCTAAAGCGAAAACCTCTAAAAAGGTAAAGGCAACCAAGATTGAATTGCCTTCAACCAAATTGGAGAAAAAGAAATCCAAGGTAGCTAAGGAAGTTACTCCAGTTACCAATACTGCTCTCATGGAACAGGTGGTATCGAAAAGGGAGATCAAATACATCTATCCTGATGATTGCATTGATACCCTTGCCAGAAAACAATTCCGTCAAAAGGTAAGGAACAAAATCCATAAAATGGAGAACCAACTTTTCAAAATGTCGGATAAAACATCTAAGGAATATCTGAAAATTTCCAAAGAACTCAAGGCATATTATTCTGCCAATGTCAAAGAAGGTGCTGCCATATAATATAAACCAAATTAGGAGGATACTTACTATATCCTCCTAATATGTACAACGAAATTTAAAAGGTTTATATTATGGCACTTATAATCGGATTACCAGAAAAAGAGATTCAAAAGGTAAACAAAGACCTTTATGAATTACACAAACGAGTTATTCTCAATTACCTTTTATCAAGATCTCTCAAATTAAAGTCCAGAAAAAAATTCTTCATAGTATATGGACATTACATTACAGAGAAAAACATTCACGAATATTTCTATACACCTATACACATATTTGTTCAGCTTCTAATCCGAAACGAATTATGGAGATGCAGAAAATATCACAAAGATACTAACATTAAAAAACGTAAAAGAAAATGAACACAGAAACATTTTTCGTAACAGGGAATAATGCCTATAATATTTTAGAGGTATTATTGGATAATGAATTCCTTTGGGACAAAGCCCAGTATAAATGTTATTATGGGTATTACATTAATGGTAAAACCAATAAAGTGATTGCCTTTGATAACAGAACTGGGCATTGTAATACCGAAGAATTCGAAACTGTAGAACAAGCTAAAGAATGGTTAGGATATGAAGACAAATGATTATATCAAAAAGTATGGATTGGATAAAAACAACAAAAGTTTATCCAAGTTAGAAAAGGATGAATTCTTTAAGGACTTAGAAAAAGAGCTCTTAGAAAGAATTCAAGAGAGGGAGAAAAATTATCCTGGAGATTTGCCCTACAAAATCTTTCAGAATTTGGTTAAACAGGTTAATGATAAATTCTGGGCAATCTCAAATAAGAAAAAAGGAATTGCTTTTACCTTCGAATTATGGAATGCCTTTTTTGCAATCAAGGTAATTCCTATTCGAAATAAATATTTCCCAGAAATAGAGAAATTTAAACATAAAAAGTAAAATTACAGCAGAGCTCGAGACTAACCTTGAAGGCTCTGCTTTTTTAATCCTTAAATATCACAGATATGAAACTTTCAAGGCAACACATTAATGAGACTTGGCTATACATTGTTACCAAGATGGTTCTTCTCACTAAAATAGGTGAAAATAAAGAAGTAAACATGGATGTTCAGATTACTGGTAACAGTTTAATAATTAAAATATTGGACTACAGAGAAATCATTGAACCTAATTATTTCGAAAATCTTAAGGAAGAACTTCAAAGATTCAAATCAGAGTATGAAAACCTTCTAATCAGAGAAACTTCGATAGGAAACGAACATAGGTATCTCATAACATTAATCCCATAAAATTATGCAAATAAATGATATATTTACAGACCTTCATGGTAACCAATATGAAATAATGGATTTCCATGTTTTGGGCCCAGATTATCCACTATTCCAGGATAACAGGGATGCCATACTCACATCATCTACTCAAGATGAACATATTAACCTTATCATAAGAGGGAATGATCAACTTATCATATATAATGAACATCATAAAGTATATTGGATGTATGACATCAAGTTTATTCAACATTTTGATAAATTTGACATAAGAAAGGGTTTTTACAATGAAAAGAATACCAAGGGTAACAGGTCTAACCGCAATGATGGTAGAATATCATCAAACAGTAAGTCCAGAAATAAAAGACGTTAAGAAGAAGAACATCATTACTCATGTAGTAAATCAATGGGCACTTAATAATGGATTACTTTGTGGAGTAATCCATAATCCTTCATCATTAGCTTCATATCTGGGATGTGATATTGAAGATATCAATATGGTCCTAAGAGAAAGGTTATTAAATAATCGAATCTGGGATAAACAAAATCAAGAAGAGATATTAAATGCCATTACAGGTATGTCTATCAGTATGGCAATGGAAGATCGAATGGAAGCTGCTTCTCAAGTAGAAATATTAAAAAGATCCCAGGGAGATCACTATGTACCTTTCATATCTGCAGAACTTAGACAAGCTTTAGATTTGAAGATGAAAGCTGGAGCACAATTATCTTCAATGATTAAGAATATCATGGGTGGTACAACTAATGTCTTCAATATTAACAATCAAAGTTCTGCTGGAGTAATGGAACAAAACAACTTTGTTACTAAAGAAGATGCCCTAAAAATCTTAGAGGAAGAACATACTAAACAGAAAGAATCTTTTAATGAAAAGGATGCTAAATTCTTAGAAGAACATTATGAGTTAGATGCTTTGCCAGATGTATCTGCTAAGACTCAACAAGGATTAGATGTAACTAAAGAAGGTCTGGATGCAGTAAAGACAGAACTTATTCAGATTACAGATAATTATAAGATACATAGGGAAGAACCTGAAGATGTGGATTTTCATGAGATCCGAAGAGAATTAGAAATGAACATAGATTCAGAAGACGATCCAGAAATGGACAACTATAATTAAATGTTTTACATACATCATTAACAAAAACAAATTTCGTTGTTTTAGCATTTTAGTAATTATGTTATGCGTTCAAGAACAGTAATGTTAACCTAAATCTGGATGCTCGTTTTATACGTTAATAATCTTATTATTCGACACTGGAACTGGGTAGTTGGGAAACTACCCTTTTTCGTAGATATCCAGCTACTCTTACCATCCTATTTAAATTTTGCGTATTAAATACAAATAAAGTATATTTGCAAATAAAATATTAATCATTAAAAAACAAAAACGATGACTCCATCACAGATCACATTACTCAGGGAACTGATAGATTCTACAGATTATAGAGTCTATGTAAAACTCAATGGAAAAAGAGAATTAGCTACTCAACTAAGAATTGAATCAAAGAAATCCCAAGCAATCCTTCAATGTTACAGCTTTTCATGCAATCCATATCAATTAACTACATCAATGGTTGATATCTACAGAGTAAGTAGACCTTTAAAATTCTTTTCATCTAATGGGAACAACACATTAAACTTTCAAGGATTAACCTGGCTTTGTATTAAACAAAGAGAAGTAAGGCCCGGAGATATCTTACTAGATGCAAAGAACTTAAAAGATACCTATTTAGCTACTACAATGGTATCAGAAGTAGATAACACAATCTTTGCTTTTTGCCCTATTCAAAAAGAAATCATCTCCTTGATATACATTGAAGATGTAGTGGCTATTAGGGCTGTTTTTTAAGCCCAAATTAATAATGTAAATATATTTGTATTTAAAATATAATGTATATATTTGCATTGTCGAATAAAAATAAAATTTATTAATCATTTAAATGCAATTACAAATATGGTATCTGAGTATCAATTCAACAGTCAAGAAGTCTGCATTTTCCCTAAAGAGGGTGGAATTTACATTATCTCAGTAATTCGCTATTACTACACAAGGAAAAATAACCTAAAACTTACAAGCGAATCAAATTGGAGATGGGAAACCAATTGCAAGGAACTTGTGCTTAAACTTCAATCTAATAACATTAGAACGAAGGCTTTTACTCAACAGCTGATTGTATTAGCTAAACAATTTGGAACATTAACTCATAAAAATTACACAAATCATGCTAAGGATTATATCAAACAGGGATTCTAATTCAGTTACAGTACAAGCTTTGGATAAAAATGCTCAAGAGATCCCATTAAGAGCATTCCCAAATGAATCAAGAACTGATTGTACTGATTACTCATGGCATTTCAAGGATGCCTATGTATACTACGAGAATCAAATAGTAACCATAGTTTCTTCAAAAGATTCTAGGGATAAATATCAAAAGAAGCTATTCGTTACTTCATTAGTTAACACAATAATCGAATTCAGATGAAAGTAAAACAATTCATAGGATTAATGATACTAGCTCTCTCCCCAATGGGAGCTGGTATCCTTTATGCTCTTTATCAAACAGAGTTTAAGCCAAATGCAAATCATGCTCACTACACTTGGCCTAATGGAGAAGTAAAAACAGAAAGAGAAGTAACTCTAACGGATGAAGAAAAGAGGCTCATAGTTCAAGATGGCATTTTAAAAGCATCTGAATTACATACTGAAAGTATCATTACAAGATTAAAGGATGAGATTCAGATAATTAAGGATTCAGGAGAAAATTCTAGCGATATTAAATCTGGAAGACTAGAATATTTGCAACATAATCTAATCTATGCCACTAGAATTAAAAAACTTATCGAAAAGATGAGAGATACTGGATTAGATTATACAAAAGAGGTAGAAATCCAGATAGAACTTCAAGAGAGAAACCAATATAATTATGAACAAGGTAAATATAAACAATCGAACGTATGCCGAAAAGAAATAAAATGGTGAAATTCCTCCAAGAGGTAAAACCAATCATAGAAGACATCAAAATCATGGGTTATAAGAACTCAACAAAGAACCTAATAGGTAAAATGGAGATTTCTATTAAGGTTGAAAACAAGAATGATCTTTTAGATCTCCAGGTTGAACATCTTCCCAATGTAGATAAAGAACATTTCGAATACAAGGGCAATGATTTAGTCCTTATCACAATGTACTTCAATAATTATGATGAAAGGAATACTTGGTCACAGCATTGGAAAGAATATCCTTCAATCGAATCCTTTTTAACAGGGCAAGCCTAACAAGCTTGCCTTTTTAATTTAATAAAAGAGTATGCAGTATTAAAAATAATATTTATATTTGCATTGTAATATTAATCATATAAAAATGCAATAACATGGAACCAAAAGAAGGCCAAGAAAATCCTTCCATAATACAAATCATATTAATATCAAAGAAATTAACTACCATCACAATCAAATAATAATCATTATCCTTAACTATGAAAGGATTTACATTTCCCACCAACAAACACAATTTAAATCAAAGCTCATCATACTTCAAGGATAATAAAAGAATCCCTTACACTCATCCCAAAAAACACAAACAAAAAAGAAATCGAATAAATAAATCCCAGTTCTATGATATAAATAATTCAATAATCCCCATATCACAAGGATTATATACCCATAACCCAAAACAACAAATAAAAAGACAAAAAGGATTATCATTGACTTATGATAATCCTTATCACATAATCAATGATAAATAAAAATCATCATAGAAATAATATATGAAAAGAATCCCAGATATTATCATAGAACCCCAAAAACAAACACAAAATGAAAATATAATCCTTATCCTTATCACCAAAAACAAACATAAAATGAAAATATAATCCCTATCACCAAAAACAAACATAAAAGGATAATATAATCCTTATCCTTATCATAGAACCCAAAAAACAAACACAAAATGATAATAAACATATAAAGGGATGTCAATGAAAATGATAATATAATCCTTATCCTTATCACAAAAAACACAAACAAAATGATAATATAATCCATGAAAATGATAATCCCTATCCTTATCCCCAAAAAACAAACATAAAATGAAAATG
>ENA-UOJN01000050-UOJN01000050.1-human-gut-metagenome-genome-assembly--contig:-C125IIP-NODE-50-length-85830-cov-53.769490_pt1 | contig 85830 bp, 73 predicted proteins | sample MGYA00242350_ERZ723897 | MGnify/ENA metagenome assembly ERZ723897 | reverse complement strand
AAATGCATGCGCCCCCGGGGCTTGCTTTTTAATTCTCATACAGTATATCCCGGGCCACCGGGCGGTAAAACAGCCTCTCCGCCTCGTCGAAATCACGGGTCTGCCCCATGATCCACATAAGCTTGGCCACAGCGGCCTCCGTGGTCATGTCGTAGGCCTCCAGCAGACATAGGGCGCTTTTCAGCCGCCCGCCCACATGATAGACCGCCAGATTGCTGCCCTCGTTGGGTACCTGGGTGGTCATGACCACCAGCTTGCCCCGCGCGATTCCCCGGTGAATGATATCGAAATAGCTGGCGTCGCCCTCATATTCCGGCAGGCCGCCCACGCCGAAGGACTCAATGACCAGGCCGTCAAACCGGTCCAGCATGAATTCCAGCACGGCGGCAGGGGTGCCGGGGATCAGCTTCAGCAGTCCCACCTTGTCGTCCAGCGCGTCATAGAACACCGGGCTGGGATAGCAGGCGCAGCGCATATACTGCAGCAGGTGCTCGTCCTGTACCACGGCCAGGTCGGGATAGTTGACGCTGGAAAAGGCCTGAAAGCTCTTGGAGCAGGTCTTGCGGGCACGGGTACCCAGGATGACCTTGCCGTTGAATACGATCTGCACGCCGCCGCAGCCGCGACAGGCGTAGAGAAACGCGTCGGTCAGGTTGCGCTTGGAGTCGGTACCGTCAAACCAGATAGGCTTCTGCGCGCCGGTAAGGACGATGGGCTTTGGGCTGCCCTGGATCAGATAGCTAAGCGCGGCAGCGGTATAGGCCATGGTGTCCGTGCCGTGGGAGATGACAAAGCCGTCATATCTATCGTAATTCTCCCGCACGGCCCTGGCCACACCCAGCCAATGGGCGGGGCGGATATTGGTGCTGTCCAGGCTGTAGAGCTGAACGCAATCCACATGGCACATCTCGCCGATACGGGGAACGAAGGACAGCAGCTGCGTGCTGTTCAGCTCCGGCGTCAGGCCAGAGGGCGTCATCTCACTGGCGATGGTACCGCCGGTGCCGATCATCAGGATATTCTTCATGCTCATACCTCCCGGTCATCCATGGCCGCCGTGCCGAATCGGGCCGCCTGCTCAATACGGCGGCGAACAGCGTCGTCCGGGGCGGCGTCGTATTGGCGGCGCAGTTCCTGCAAAAACAGGCCCCGCAGCGTATCCTCGCCGCACTTGTCCCACAGGTCCCGGCGCACAGCCGTCTCGTCCCGCAGCTGCAGGGCAAAGAATCGGCCCGACAGGGCCTCCTCCAGCAGGGACAGGCGGGGCGGCTGCTCCGGCGTACCGGTCAGACGCAGGCGGTAGATATCCTGCTCCGTATCATGGGGCAGGGTGCGCTCCAGGGCGGTGAGGGCGTCGCCATCGGTGACATCCACCTGGGCGATGCAGTAGCGGCGCCGGGCAAAGGGGACAAATCGCAGATCGGCGGTGCCCGCCCCCACCTCGCCGAAGAGAAATCCCCGTTCGCCCAGCTCGTCGAAGCCGCGGCCCTCGATGCAGCCGCAATAGGCATAAGGGACCGCCCCGGCGGTCAGAACGCCGCTGCAGCTGTGAACATGACCCAACGCCAGATAGTCCAGCCCGCTGCCGGCGATATCCGCCGCGCGGATCGGACGGTAGCGGCTGTCGGAGGTCGTAACGTCGCCATGGAGCAGACCAATGTGGATAAGGCCGTCCTGCGGCACACGGAAGCCGGGGAGTACACTGTCCGTGGGACACTCCGGGGCGGTGAAGGCCGCGCCGTGTACGGCGCAGTTCAGGTCCGGAAATGTAATGGTCTGCATACGGTCCTCTGTAAAGATGTGAACGTTGTCGCTCCAGCGCGTGCGGGCATAGGGCCCGTCCGGTGTAAGGGGATCGTGGTTGCCGGGGGCGATGACCGCCTGACCGCGGAAGCACCCCAGTGCCTGCGCCAGCAGGGGCGCGGTGTCGCCATAGGGGCTGTCGCTGTCGAAAAGGTCGCCGGAGAGGAGCAGCAGGTCTGCACCGTGGTCGTTGGCCCACTCCACCAGGCGCTCCGGCGTGCGGCGGCTCTCCATACGACGCTGGCGGGCCTGCTCCGGCGTCAGCGCACCGAAGGCACTGTCCAGGTGGAAGTCACCTGCGTGAACGACCCGCACCATTTACGCTTCCTCTTCCTGCCAGCCCTTGCACACATCCACCCACTGAACGAAGTTCTTTCCGCAGCAGTGCTCCAGCTCGTCACAGGTCAGCTCAATGGCGCTGGCCGCGCTGCCCACAGCGGGGAACACCGTGTCAAAGCGCTTGAGGGACACATCCAGGTACGTCTTAACGTCGTCGGGCAGAGCGAAGGGGCACACGCCGCCCACGGCGTGGCCGATACGCTCCACAGCCTCTTCGGCGGTGAGCATTTTGGCCTTAGCGCCGAAGAAGTGCTTATACTTGCTGTTGTCCACCTTGGCGTCGCCGGCGGCCACGATGAGGATGGGGTCCTCCCCCACCTTAAAGCTGAGGGTCTTGGCGATACGGGCACCCTCCACACCCACAGCCAGAGCAGCCAGCTCCACCGTGGCGCTGGAGACCTCAAACTCGCGCATACGATCTGCGACGCCGTAAGGCATCAGATATTCTCTTACTTTCTCCACAGACATAGCCAAAAATTCACTCCTGTTTTCAAGTTTTTTCAAAAATTTTTCCAGTCCGCTTTTCGTACCTACCAGTTATTTCATCTCTATTCTGTCCACTTTTTCGCACAGCCCCGTGTCGCTGTTCAGGGTAAAAATGCACCCCTGGGCGGAGCAGGGGCCCTCCGCCGCCTGATAGCGGCCCGGCAGACCGCCCAGGAAAAACTCCACGGACTGCTCCGGCCGGATGCCCAGGACAGAACGGATGGGGCCGGTCATGCCAAGATCGGTGACATAGCCGGTACCCTTGGGGAATACCTGCATGTCCGCCGTGGGCACGTGAGTGTGGGTACCCCAAAGGGCGGAGACACGGCCATCCAGATGGTAGGCCATGGCCAGCTTTTCGCTGGTGGCTCCGGCGTGGAACTCCACCAGTGTAAAGGTGGGCTTGTCCGTCTGCGCCTTCAGCAGCTTATCGGCGGTGGTAAAGGGATTTTCCGCGTTGAAGTCCAGGTCGCAGCGGCCGATGAGCACCAATACCGCCACGCTGAACGCGCCGCAGTCTACCACCTGACAGCCGTGCCCCGGCGCGCGACCGGTAAAGTTGGCGGGCCGGAGGATATAGCGCTCCTCGTCCAGATAGGCGGCGATCTGAGGCTTGCCGAAGGTGTGGTTGCCCAGGGTGATCACGTCCGCGCCGGCGGCAAACAGGGCCTCCGCCTGCGCCTTCGTCAGGCCGCTGCCGGAGATGTTCTCCCCATTGACCACGGTAAAGCGCACGTCATGCTCCTTTTTGAATGCCCGCAGCTTCTTTTCCAGCAGCTGCAGGCCCGTTTCGCTGGCCACATCGCCCAGTGCCAGAACCTTGTATTCCACGGAATATGCCTCCTTGCTCAGTCGTTCCAGCCGATGATCCTGATCAGCTGGCGATTGGTATAGTAATACGCGGACGCGGGGAAATTCCGCAAATCCGCCGTGTTGGAGCAGAGCAGATAGTCCACCACATTGCCGCTTTCATCCGTAATGGTGTCCAGAATAACGGTGGTATGGTTAGCCGGCTCGTCCACACCCATGGTGATGATATCGCCGGTCTCACCGCTGAAATAGGGCGCGTCCGCCACAGCCACCAAACCGCTTACACGGGGTGCCGCCACATAGTCCCGGAAGGACCCCACATTGACCCAGGGCAGCGTGGTCTGGCTGGCGCTGTACCAGTACCAGCCCGTCTCATAGCCACCGTTCGTGTCCATGGGAATACCGCCGGCAGCCAGCACCTGGGAGCCGAAGTTCATGCAGTTCCCGCCGTAGTCGTCGTAAGCCATGAAGGCCGGATTACGCTTGCCCACCCAGGTGAGCATATAAGCCCGGGCCGCGTCGCGGTCATAGGTGTGATCGGCAGCGGCTGTCACGCTCAGTCCCTCGCGGGGCAGGTCGCGGCGGACCTCTATGTAGTCGGTGATAGCGGGAAAATTCTTGTCCTGATGGGTAGTGCGGTCATAGTCGGCGCTGTAATAGGGATTGTCATCAGACCAGTGCTTCACGATGGACCAGTCGTCTCCCTCCCCCCGGAGGGTAAAGGTGTGCTTGATACCGAACTGCTCCGAGGGCAGGCCATTCAAGCCCTTGAAATAGACCACATTATTCTCCCGGAGCACCAGGTCCACGTCGCCCTCGGTCTCCTCGGAGGGTGTAATGGATACGCACCGGAGGGAGTAGCTGTATGAGGTCATGGTCAGGTCGATGGGCGAGAGCTTGCGGATGACGCACAGGCCGTGCCAGATATTCTTGTGGTAGAGCGTCTCCTCACTGTCGGCAAACAGCACGGCCGGGTCAATGACCCGCAGGTCGGCAACGGACTGGTAGTAACAGTCCATGAAATCCAGCAGCAGAAGTTCCTGCCCCACGGTCATGCCCTGGGCCGCCGCGCCACTAATGCGCTCAAAGTCGGCACTGACGGTCTGGGGTTCTCCGCCGGTCCAGGGCGCGCCGGTAGTGCGCTGCCAGACCTGCGTCTCGTCAACGTCAGCGGTCAGGTGCTGCTCCTCCGGCTCCTCCTGCTTCCCCTCCGGTGAGGTGTCGGTCGTGTCTCCGGTGATGGTAAAGCAGCCGGTCAGGCTCAGCAGCAGGGCCAGCAGCAGAAATAACAGCAGAAAACGCTTCATAGTATGTCCTCCATCGGGGGTCCGGTCGGTTTTTCTGTGTACTCGAAGACATTATAGCAAAAGAGGGGCCGCTTCGCAATGCGAAGCGGCCCCTGCAAACATTAAATTTTTATTTCGCGTACTCCACGACCTTCGTCTCACGCAGAACGTGGACCTTGATCTGACCGGGATATTCCAGCTCGCTTTCGATGCGCTTGGCCAGCTCACGGGCCAGGATGACCATCTCATCCTCGCTGACCTGCTCGGGCTTGACCATGACGCGGACCTCACGGCCGGCCTGGATGGCATAACTCTTCTCAACGCCGGGATAGCTGCCGGTGATCTCCTCCAGCTTTTCCAAACGTTTAATATAATTTTCCAGGTTCTCGCGCCGCGCACCCGGACGGGCCGCGGAAATGGCGTCCGCCGCCTGGACCAGGCAGGCCACCAGCGTGCGGCACTCCACGTCGCCGTGATGGGCCTGGATGGCATGGATGATGTCTTCCTTCTCGCGGTACTTGCGGGCGTATTCCACGCCCAGCGCCACATGGGTGCCCTCGAACTCATGGTCCAGGGCCTTGCCGATATCGTGCAGCAGGCCGGCGCGCTTGGCAGCCTGCACATCGGCGCCCAGCTCCGCGGCCATCATACCGGCGATATGGCTGACCTCGATAGAGTGCTGCAGCACGTTCTGGCCGTAGCTGGTGCGGTAGTGCAGCTTGCCCAGCAGCTTCTGCAGCTCCGGGTGCAGGCCGCGGACACCGGTCTCCAGCACGGCGCGCTCGCCCTCGGCGCGGATGACGCCGTCCACCTCGCGGCGGGCCTTCTCCACCATTTCTTCAATGTGGGTAGGGTGGATGCGGCCGTCGGCAATAAGCTTTTCCAGGGCCAGCCGCGCGATCTCGCGGCGGACCGGCTCGAAGCAGGAGACGGTGATGGCCTCCGGCGTGTCGTCGATGATCAGATCCGCGCCGGTAAGCGTCTCCAGTGTGCGGATGTTGCGGCCCTCGCGGCCAATGATGCGGCCCTTCATCTCGTCATTGGGCAGCGGCACCACGCTGACGGTGATCTCGGCCACGTGGTCGGCGGCGCAGCGCTGGATGGCGGTGGCCACGATCTCGCGGGCACGCTGGTCGGCCTCGTCCTTGGCGCGGGCCTCGATCTCCTTGATCTTCAGCGCCGTTTCGTGGGTGACCTCGGACTCCACCTGGGCGATCAGGTAATCCTTCGCCTGCTCGGCGGTGAAGCCGGAAATGCGCTCCAGCATCTCGGTCTGGCTGCGCTTGATGAGCTTGATCTCCTCCTGCTCCTTGTCCAGAGCTGCGTGCTTCTGGGCCAGGGCCTCTTCCTTCTTTTCGATCATCTCGGTCTTGTGATCGAGGTTCTCTTCCTTCTGCTGCAGGCGGCGTTCCTGCTTCTGCTGTTCGGCGCGGCGTTCCTTGACTTCCTTCTCGTACTCGCTGCGGTTCTTCAAAATCTCTTCTTTTGCTTCAAGGAGTGCTTCTCTCTTTTTGTTTTCAGAGCTCTTGATGGCCTCGTTGACGATACGCAGAGCTTCCTGCTCGGCGTCTTCGATCTTGCGCTGGTCGTTCTTTTCCTTGCGGCGGCGGATAAGCGTGCAGGCCGCAAAGCCCAGAACGAGGGCGACAGCGAACGAGAGGATGGCCACGATCCAGCCAGTTGTGGTCATGGTACATTCCTCCTATGTTGTTATTGGGTTTTTGCGTCGGCACAAAATATGGTGCCGGATGACAACCGGGGCGGAAAGGCTCCTATGCCCCGATAATGATCCTTTACTATATTAAACATATTATGGTCAACTGTCAAGGGCAAAGTAAACTTTTCTTTTGTCGTTTTTCAGGCAAGGCACCGTATCTGTTGGGTCACTGGATGAAATCGGCGTAAGCGTAGCCCAGACGGCCTTGGTAACCCACCGTGTACCACTCCTGATAGCGACCGTAGACGGTGAGCTTTGCACCGTTGGGCAAGAGTGTGACTACCTCGGCCCGGGCGCCAGGGGCCGCACGAAGGTTCAGCGGACCTCCGCCCGGCGTCTGTACCGTGCCCTGCCAGGGTGTTATGGGTGTGACGAAAGGCAGGCCGAAGTACTCTGTCAGCGACAGCACCAAATTGGCGGCAATGGCCTGGATATTGCCCTCGATCCAACGGGCATCAGCGGTGTTGTCGTGGTAGCCCAGCTCCAGCAGTACGGAGGGCATATAGGGCTGGCGGACCTCGCCCAGCGTGGTGGTGGCACGGGCATAGACCTTGTCCGGCAACGGATAGATGTCTTTTAAGTTTTTTACAAAAATGTCCGCCGCGCGGCGGCCATTAGCACTGGTGGGATAGTAAAAAGCGATGACACCGCGGACGGCGCCCTCCTTGGTACCATCGGTGCTGCCGTTGGAGTGAAGCGCCAAATAAAAATCGTAACTTCCAGAATTTGCCAGGCGGATGGAGCTGGCGGCGGTCATGCCGGGGGTGTTGCGGGTAAAACGGATGGTGTTGGCCAAAAGATAGGGCTCCATGGCATCGGCGATCAGGTTCATAAAGTACTCTTCTGAGCCGTTTCCGGTGATATATGGGTTATATTCCTGGGTAGATGGACTTAAAAAGATACGCGGCATGGCAGTTCCTCCTATACTTGTTCTGTGCGTTTTACTATACTTTGTCTGTACTTCAGCGATACTTTATTTATACATCGTATGGAAATATGCTTGTCTTTGTGCTATACTTAGGAGAAATTTTCCTGTACAAAAGGAGTAACCGCCATGAAAGCTGCCAGACCGTATCCCATCGTTACCATCACCCCCAAGGGGGAGCGCGCCATCGTGGACGGGCACCCGTGGGTCTATGAGGGCGAGGTGGTGTCGGTCAGCGGCACGCCGGAGGACGGCGGCCTGGTGGATGTGGTGTCGAAAAAAGGCAGTTGGCTGGGCTGCGGGTTCTATAACAGCGCGTCCAAAATACGGGTGCGGCTGGTGACGCGGAACGCCAACGACGACCCGGCGGGGGATGCCTTCTGGGAACGGCGGCTGCGCTACGCCTGGGACTACCGCAAAACGGTGATGGGCGAGACGGACAGCCGGTGCTGCCGCATCATCTTCGGGGAGGCGGACGGCTTTCCGGGGCTGACGGTGGACCGGTTCGAGCGCGTGCTGGTGGCCCAGGTGCTGAGCCTGGGCATGGAACGCATCAAGGAACGGGTGCTGCCGCTGCTGGTACGCATCCTGCGGGAGGACGGGCAGGTCATCCGGGGCGTGTACGAGCGCAACGACGCGGCCCTCCGGACGCTGGAGGGCATGGCGCAGGGCAAGGGCTGGCTGGTGCTGCCCGGCGAGGCCGCGCCGGAGGGCACCGCCGAGGACATCACGGAGAACGGCATACGGTACACGGTGGACTTTGAGAACGGGCAGAAGACCGGCTTCTTCCTGGACCAGAAGTACAACCGGCTGGCGGTGGCAAAGCTGGCGAAGGGAAAGACGGTGCTGGACTGCTTCACCCACACCGGCTCCTTCGCCCTGAACGCCGCAAAGGGCGGGGCGAAGCGCGTGACCGCCGTGGACGTGTCGCAGTTCGCCGTGGACTGCGCGGCGGAAAACGCGCGGAAAAACAGGCTGAACGGCGTGATGGACTGCGTGTGCGCCAACGTGTTCGACCTGCTGCCGCAGCTGGCGGAGCAGCCGCGGAAATACGACTTCATCATACTGGACCCGCCGGCCTTCACCAAGAGCCGCAGGACCATACACAACGCCATGACCGGGTACAAGGAGATCAACTACCGGGCCATGAAGCTGCTGCCCCGGGGCGGATATCTGGCCACGTGCTCGTGCAGCCACTTCGCGTCGGAGGCGCTGTTCGTAAAGATGCTGCGGGACGCCGCCCGGGACGCGGGGGTACAGCTGCGGCAGATCGAGGCGCGGCAGCAGTGCGCCGACCACCCCATCCTGTGGGGCGTGGAGGAGACGAACTATCTGAAATTCTTTATTTTTCAGGTGGTGTGACGGGGTTTTTGTTGCCATCGCGGCAAACGTGTGGTATTCTGTCTTTTATGGTATGTATCTGAAAAGGAGGGCGCTCCTTGGGACGTTTACAGGATAAGCGGCTGTTTCTGCTGGACATGGACGGGACCATCTATCTGGACGACCGTCTGTTCGACGGGGTAACGGCCTTTCTCTCCCGCATACGGGAGAAGGGCGGACGGTATCTGTTTTTGACCAACAACTCCTCCAAAGGTGTGGAGGGCTATATAGAAAAGCTGAACGGCATGGGCATCGCCACCGGGCGGGAGGACTACCTGACCTCGGTGGACGCGGCCATTGACCTGCTGCGGAGACGGTATCCGGGACGCCGGTGCTACGTGCAGGGCACCCGGTCCTTTTACGATCAGCTGGCAGCGGCGGGGATACCCGTCACCTGTGACCGGGAGGACGGCGCGGAGATCCTGCTCAGCGGCTTCGACCGGGAGCTGACGTTTCAGAAGCTGGAGGACGCCTGCATATTGCTGAACCGGGGCGTCACCTGGCTGGCCACGAACCCGGACTGGGTGTGCCCCACCTGGTACGGCTCGGTACCGGACTGCGGCAGCGTATGCGAGATGCTGCACCGGGCCACCGGGCGGGAGCCGGAGTTCATCGGCAAGCCCCGGCCCGCCATGGTGCAGCTGGCGCTGGAGCGGACCGGGTATCCGCCGGAGGCGGCGGTGCTGCTCGGCGACCGGCTGTACACGGACATCGCCTGCGCGGTGAACGCCGGGATCGACAGCGTTTTCGTGCTGTCCGGCGAGGGAACACGGGACGACATTGAAAGAGACGGCATACGCCCCACATGGGTGTACGACGATATCAACGCGGTATTCCGCGCGTGGGAGGAGACACCATGAAGCTGAATTACAAGCGCACCATTCTGGTCGGCTTTGCTTTTTTCCTGATCTGCGCCTTCTGGCAGGCCTATGACAACACAGTGCCGCTGATCCTGACCAACAAATTCGGCATGAGCCAGACCTGGTCCGGCGTCATTATGGCGATGGACAACGTGCTGGCGCTGTTCCTGCTGCCGCTGTTCGGGCACATCTCCGACAAGTGCACCCACCCGAGAGGGCGGCGGACGCCGTTCATCGTGGTGGGCACGCTGATCGCGGCGGTGGCGCTGATCGCGCTGTCCTTCGCGGACAACGCGCAGCTGAAGCGGCTGGACAAGGTATCCGCCATTGACGACCCGGCGGCGCTGACGGTCATCTATAACGAACAGAAGGACGCCACGCTGCTGTCCCCCAGCGGCGAGAGCTTTATTCTGGGACATAAATTCACGGAGGCGGAGTTCACCGCCATCCGCAGCCAGACCGTCACCCCGGAGGGCAAGACCGTCACCGATCCGGCGTACACCAACTACGTGGTGCCGGCGCGGCAGGCCTGTGCCCGGGACGCGGCGGCGGCCAATCCCGGCGCGCTGGTGGTGTTCGTGGGGCTGCTGCTCATTATCCTGCTGAGCATGGCCACGTTCCGTTCCCCGGCGGTGGCGCTGATGCCCGACGTGACACCCAAGCCCCTGCGGTCCAAAGCCAACGCCGTCATCAACCTGATGGGCAGCGCCGGCGGCATCATCGTGCTGGCGCTGGGCATGGTGTTCGCCACGGCGTCGGTGAGCAACAGCATGATGAGCTACACGGGCTACTTCGGCGTCATCGCGGCGCTGATGCTCGCGGCGCTGGTGGTGTTCATGCTGACGGTGCGGGAGCCGGAGTGGGCAAGGGAGATGCAGACGCAGTCCGTGGCCGCGGGCATTGAGGACGCGGAGGAGACCGATCACCCCAACGAGGGGCGGAAGCTGTCCGCTGACGAGGTAAAGAGCCTGCTGCTGATATTGCTGAGCATCGTGCTGTGGTTCTTCGGCTACAACGCCGTGACCAGCAAATACTCGGTATACGCCAGCAACATCCTGCACAAGGACTACAACCTGACGCTGATCATCGCCCAGGCGGCGGCCATCGCGGCCTATCTGCCGGTTGGCTTCATCGCCGGGAAGATCGGGCGGAAGAAGACCATACTGGCCGGCGTGGTGATGCTGACCGTGGCCTTCGGCGTGGCCGGGTTCCTGACAGCGGACAGTCCCGCGGCACTGATGAACGCCATGTTCGCCCTGGCGGGCATCGCCTGGGCCACCATCAACGTCAACTCCTTCCCCATGGTGGTGGAGCTGGCCTCCGGCGGCGATGTGGGCAAGTACACAGGCTTTTACTACACGGCGTCCATGGCGGCGCAGGTGGCTACGCCCATGGTGTCGGGACTGCTGATGGACAAATTCGGAATGCACGTGCTGTTCCCCTACGCGGCGGTGTTCACGGCGCTGGCCTTTGTGACCATGCTGTTCGTGAAGCACGGCGACAGCAGGGAGATGCCGAAGCAGACTGCCGCGGCGGGCACAGAGGACGCCGGGGCTATTGACAATACGGTGGAGGAGCTGACAAACGACTGATGAAAGCGATCATAATTATCATTATTGTACTGCTGGTGCTGTTCTGGCTGTATCTGCTGTGCCTGCGGTGCCGGCGGGGCAAGATGGACCAGGCGTATTTCCGGCAGTGGCGGTATGCCCACCGGGGCCTGCATGACAGGGAGAAGGGTATTCCGGAGAACTCCATGGCGGCGTTCAAGCGGGCGGCGGCCAACGGCTTCGGCGCGGAGCTGGATGTGCACCTGATGAAGGACGGCAAGCTGGCCGTGATCCACGACGCCTCCCTGCTGCGGACAGCGGGCGCGGACGTGGAGATCGAGGACCTGACCGCGGAGGCGCTGGAGCAGTACCCGCTGGAGGGGACGGAGCAGAGGATCCCCCTGCTGGAGGAGGTGCTGCCGCTGTTCACGGACCGGGCGCCGCTGATCGTGGAGCTGAAGGCGGAGCGCGGCAACGCAGAGGCGCTGGCCGCGGCGGCCAGCAAGGTGCTGAAGAAGTACAAGGGAGCGTACTGCGTGGAGTCCTTCGACCCCCGGTGCCTGATGTGGCTGTGGCAGAACGAGCCGGATATCCTGCGGGGACAGCTGAGTGAGAACTTCACCGCCCACGGGGACGCGCAGCATCTGCCGGGCGGCATCCGGTGGATCCTGGCGAACCTGCTGCTGAACGTGCGGACGCGGCCGGATTTCATCGCCTATCGGTTCGAGGACCGGGGCAATCTGTCCCTGCGGCTGTGCCGGGGCTTCTACAAGGTGCAGGAGGCCAGCTGGACCGTGCGGGACAGGGAGACTATGGAAAAGGCCGAGGCGGCCGGGAACCTGGTCATCTTTGAACATTTTGACCCCAGGGGGTAACGGACTATGCGCGTGATCACGGGAACTGCCAGAGGCAGGGTATTGAAGGAGCTGGAGGGGCTGGAGACACGGCCCACCACCGGCAAGGTGAAGGAGAGCCTGTTCTCCATCATACAGTTCGACATCGAGGGACGGCGGGTGCTGGACCTGTTCGCCGGTACCGGACAGCTGGGCATCGAGGCCCTGAGCCGGGGCGCGGCGGAGTGCGTGTTCATCGACCGGCGGGCGGACGCGGTGAAGCTGATACAGGAAAATCTGGCGCTGTGCCGCCTGGCGGACAGGGCCAGGGTGCGGCAGGGGGACGCGCTGCCGTATCTTCGCAGCGGGGAGAAGTTCGACATCGTGTTTCTGGACCCGCCCTACGCCAGCGGGCTTTTGCAGCAGGCGCTGACGGATATCGCAGCGTTTGACATTTGCCGTGCACATGGTATAATCATAGCAGAGAGCGCGGTGGACACGGTGCTGCCGGAGATGCCCGCGCCCTATGCCCTGTATCGGGAGTACAGATACGGCAAGATCAAGCTGACGGTGTATCATCGCGGCGGAAATGAGGATACGGAATGAATATCGCCATTTACCCCGGCAGCTTTGACCCCATCACGCTGGGACACCTGGATATCATCCGCCGGGCGGCGCGGTGCTTTGACAAGGTGTGCGTGTGCGTGATGGTGAACTGCCAGAAGCAGCAGCCTATGTTCACGCCGGAGCGCCGGCTGGAGCTGATCCGCCAGTCCGTGGCGGACATCCCCAACGTGGAGGTGGAGAACTGGTCCGGGCTGCTGGCGGACTTTGTCCGCAGCAAGGACGCGCACATTCTGGTGAAGGGCGTGCGGAACTGCGCCGACTGGGAGCTGGAGGCCCAGATGGCGCGCATCAACGGCGGTATCTGTCCCGGGCTGGAGACGGTGCTGCTGCCCGCCAGTACGGCGTATGAGCACTTCAGCTCCACCATGGTGCGGGAGATGATCCGCTACCACCAGCCATTGGAAAAGTATGTACCGGCGCCGGTCGCCGAGGAATTGATGCGGCAGCGGGGTTGAGCCTCCCGGCGCCGACAAAAAGAAAGGAACGGACCGCACTATGGAAGAGAAAGATGTACAGCGCCTGTTGGATATGCTCTACGGCATGATCGACGAGGCAAAAAGCGTGGCCTTCAGCTCTGACAAATGTATCATCGTCCGGGACGAGGCGCTGGATCTGCTGGATGAGATCCGGGCCAAGCTGCCTCTGGAGCTGAAAAAGGCCCAGGAGCTGATTGCCGCCCGCAGCGAGTATGTGGCCGGGGCCAAGAAGGAGGCGCAGGAGGTACTGCGCCAGGCGGAGCTGGATGCCCGCACCATCGTGTCCGAGAGTGAGACACTGCAGCTGGCACGCCAGAAGAGCAGCGAGATCATCCGCCGGGCCGAGGACCGCAGCAAGGAGCTGTATCACGTGGCCAACACCTACACCGAGGACGCGCTGCGCCGCACCGAGGAGGCCATCCAGGCCGCGCTGACCGAGGTGCAGGAGTCCCGGGCGCGGTTCCGGGCCGCCAGCAAGGAGCAGATGCAGGCCCAGCGCCAGCAGCTGAACGAATCCGCCGCCGAAAAAAGCGAGGGCCAGCGCTGAGCGCTCCCCTCCCCCACACAGTATTTACGTTGACCGCCGCAGGCTCTGCCTGCGGCGGTCCGTCTTTTCGGACGGAAAGCGAGGCCAGTCCCGACCGGCGGCAAACGCCGCTGCCGCCGCGGTATCCGGCGGCAGTTATATACTTTGTGGAAAATCTATAAAATCCACGTAAATTTTTCTGCGATTTCCACAAGAAATCCTCATCTTGTGTTAACAGGCTCCGGCGGGCACAAAATCTTGTGCCCGCCGAAGTTTTCCGCTTATGTTCATCGAACAAGCGTTTCAAAAAGTGGAAAAATTTGGCCGAAAACCGGCGGAATATCTGGCTTTTGCCGTGGCGGTAGACATAATTTTCCCTTGCAATTTTGCCAGGGATTATGTATACTAACCTCGTTAGTGGTGAATTGTGGGGGTAATATCCATATTTGTGGGGGATATTCCCACGGTTTTCCACCGGGGACTATTTTTTTCGGAAGGAGGCGGACCCATGACCGGTCAGTATGCACACACGATCGACGCCAAGGGGCGCCTCTTTATTCCCGCCGCGCTGCGGAAGGAGCTGGGCCAGACGTTCCACATCACCGTGGGGCAGGACCGCTGCCTGTCGGTGTACTCCGACGAGAGCTGGGCGGCGTTTATGGACAAGCTGAAGGCGCTGTCCTACAACGAGGTAAAAAAGCTGCGGGCGCTGTTCGCCTACGCGGCGGACTGCGAGCCGGACGGCCAGGGACGCATCCTCATCCCCGCCAAGCTGCGGGAGTATGCGGGGCTGACCAGGGAGGTCGTGGTCATCGGCAGCTTTGACCGGGCGGAGATCTGGGACGCTGAGCGCTGGGCCGCCGTGGAGAACGACGCCTTTGCCTCCGGCGAACTGGAGAGCGCCATGGCGGAGATGGGCCTGTGAGCACCGTGACGCAGGAGAAGGACTACGGCCATGTGCCGGTGCTGCTGCACGAGTGTCTGGACGCGCTGGCCATCAAGCCCGACGGCATCTATGTGGACGGCACGCTGGGCCGGGCGGGTCACTCGCTGGAGATCGTAAAACGGCTGACCACCGGGCGGCTCATCGGCATCGACCGGGATGAGACGGCCATTGCCGCCGCGCGGGAGCGTCTGGCGGACTACGGGGACCGGGTGACGCTGGTCCACAGCAATTTTGACCGCATCGGCGATATTCTCGCCGACTTGCACATAGACGGGGCGGACGGTATGCTGTTCGACCTGGGCGTCTCCTCCCCACAGCTGGACGACGCGGAACGGGGCTTCAGCTATATGCACGACGCGCCGCTGGATATGCGGATGGACCGGACGGCGTATCTCACCGCCCGGGAGGTGGTGAACAGCTGGAGTTATGAGGAGCTGCGGCGCATCCTGTTTGAGTACGGCGAGGAGCGCTACGCGCCGGCCATCGCCAAGCGGATCGTACAGCACCGGGAGCAGCAGCCTATCGAGACAACGCTGGAGTTGGTGGACATCATCAAGTCCGCTATGCCGCCACAGGCGCTGCGGGAGAAGCAGCACCCGGCCAAGCGGAGCTTTCAGGCCATACGCATCGCCGTCAACGGCGAACTGGACGCCCTGCCGCCCATGCTGGAGGCGGCCACGGCGCATCTGAACACAGGCGGGCGGCTGGCGGTGATCTCCTTCCACTCGCTGGAGGACCGGATCATCAAGAAGACCTTGCAGGAGCTGGCCACCGGCTGCATCTGCCCGCCGGAGTTCCCGGTGTGCGTATGCGGCAGGAAGCCGAAGCTGAAGCTGGTGAGCCGGAAGCCCATCGTATCCGGCGAAGAGGAACTGGCGCACAACCCCCGCGCACGCAGCGCCAAGCTGCGGGTGGCGGAGAAGGTATAACAGCAAAGCATCGGCGGAAAAGAGCCACATCCGGCGAGTTATTTTTCGCCGAGACGCGGCGCAGACGTGCAGCCATACTTTGTGTATGGCAAGCGGCTGCAACAAAGTATCGGCGGAAAAGAACCGACGGAGGAAGGAGGGAGTTTTACATGGCCAACTATCGTCACGGCGCCACCTACGGCAGCCTGGCATATGACCTGGACGCGCTGGCGCGGGAAAAGCAGCTGGACGAGGCCGGAAAGCTCCCCCAGAAGAAGGTACGGCCGGCGCAGCCGGAGGTACAGCCGGTACAGCGGCGGCAGAGCGCGGCACGGGCCGCGGTGCGGCCCTCCCCTGTTCTGCTGCTGGGAACGGTGCTGGTGGTGGGCATGGTCATCGCGCTGATGCTGTGCTATGTGAAGCTGACCGGCATTTCCGATAATGTGTCCTCCATCAAGCGGGAGATCTCCGCCCTGGAGGAGGAGCACGTGGCGCTGCTGACGGCGTATGAGCGCACCTTCGATCTGGCCACCGTGAAGGCGGCGGCGGAGGCGGCGGGTATGTCCAAGCCCAGCAGCGGCCAGATACAGTACATCGACCTGTCCGGTGCGGACAGCGTGGAGGTATACGCCGCGGGCGGCGCGGCGGCGCTGAACGGCTTTACCGAAAAGGCAGAGTCGCTGTGGGCGTATGTACTGGAATATTTCCGCTGAGGGAAAGTATAGTATAAGCGCGAGGAGTAAGAAGGCGACTTCTTGCTCCTTGCTTGGTCTATAACAGCAGGGCGCGGCGGCGCCGGAGCAGGGTCCGACGGCAAAACAGGAGGCACTATCGTGGCAGAAAACCAAAATTCCAACCGAAAAAACGAGAACGTACGGCGGGCCAACCGGATCATTCAGACCCGATCCTTTGTACTGATGATCCTGATGGGCGTCGTGATGTTCGTGCTGCTGTTTTTCCGGCTGTTCGACCTGCAGATCACCCGGCATGAGGAATTACAGGGCAAGGCTGTGAACCAGCAGACACGGCGGACGGTGGTAACGGCTAACCGGGGCACCATCTATGACGCCGGCGGCAACATTCTGGCGATCTCCTCCAGCGCGGAGACCATCATTCTCTCCCCGCTGGAGATCGACAACGCGGTGAACGACACGGAAAATCCCGTCAGCTGGACGAAGGAGTCGCTGGCGGCAGGGCTGGCGGAGATCCTGGGCAAGGACGCCTCGGCCATCCGGAAACGGATGGACAACGTGAAGTCCCAGTATGAGGTCATACAGCTGCGGGCGGACGAGGACACGGCGGCCAAGGTGCGCTCGTATGTGGACGAGAACAAGATCGCGGGCGTACACCTGGTGGCGGACACAAAGCGGTACTATCCCTACGGCTCGCTGGCGGCGCAGGTCATCGGCTTCGTGGGCGACGAGAACACGGGGCTGTATGGGCTGGAGGCCTATTACGAGAAGGAGCTGGAGGGGCAGAGCGGGCTGGTCATCTCCTCCAAGGATCAGGCGGAGAACGATATGCTGTATACCTATGAGCAGTATTTCGCCGCCAAAAACGGCAGCGACCTGACGCTGACGCTGGACACCACCATCCAGTACTATCTGGAAAAGGGTATCGAGAGCATGGTGGATAAGTTCTCCGCCGCCAACGGCGCCAGCGGCATCGTGATGGACGCCAAGACCGGCGGCGTACTGGCCATGGCGTCGTATCCCAACTACGATCTGAACGACTTTCTGACCGTCAGCGACCAGACGCTGCAGGAGCGTATCGAGCGCGGGGAGAGCACCGTGGCCGATATGCAGCTGCTGCAATGGCGCAACAAGGCGCTGAACGACACCTATGAGCCGGGCTCCACGTTTAAGATCCTGACGCTGTCGGCGGCGCTGGAGGAGGGCGTGGTGGATAAGACCACCACCGTCAACTGCGGCGGCAGCGTGAATATCTCCGGCTATACCATCCACTGCTCCAACAAGAACGGCCACGGCCTGCAGACGCTGGTGCAGTCGGTGGGGAACTCCTGCAACCCGGCGTTCATCAACTACGGGCTGCGGATCGGCAGCGAGAAATTCTACGAGTATATGCGGTCCTTTGGACTGATGAACACCACGGGCATCGATCTGGGCGGCGAGGCCGTGGGCGTGTTCGCCGCGGACAGCAGCTTCACCCAGCTGGATCTGGCCTGCTACGCCTTCGGCCAGAACTTCACCGTGACGCCCCTGGCGCTGATCGCGGCGCAGGCGGCCTGCGTCAACGGCGGGTATCTGCACACGCCGTATCTGGTGGAGCGCATCGCCGACAGCGACGGGAACGTGACCTATCGCCACGACGACACGCCGGTGCGGCAGGTCATCAGCGAGCAGACCTCCGCCACGGTGCGGGAGTGTCTGGAATACGTGGTGGCCAGCGGCACCGGCAAGAACGGCCAGGTGGCGGGCTACCGCATAGGCGGCAAGACCGGCACGGCCGATAAGGGCCAGACCGGCGACGTGGTGGTGTCGTTCCTGTGCTTCGCGCCGGCGGACGACCCGCAGGTCATTATGCTCATCACCATGGACACCCCCAGCCGCGCCACGGGGACCTACGTCTCCGGCGGCAACATGGTGGCACCCACCGCCAGCACCGTCATGGCGGAGATCCTGCCCTATCTGGGCGTGGAGCCCAGCTACTCCGCCGAGGAGCTGCTGGGCATGGACACCACGGTGCCCAACGTCATCGGCATGAGCGTGGAGGAGGCCAAGGCGAAGCTGAAGGACCGCGCGCTGAGCTATAAGATCGTGGGCGACGGTGAGACCATCACCGACCAGACGCCGGCCGGCGGCGCCATCATCCCCGGCAAGTCCAGCGTTATTCTGTACGTCGGCGAGGAGAAGTCCACGGACAAGTGCGTGGTGCCGCATCTCATCGGCAAGACGCCCTCAGAGGCCAACACCACCGCCACGGCGGCAGGGCTGCTGATACGGTTCTCCGGCACCACGGGCAGCGAGTCCAGCTCCGTCCGGGTGCTGAGCCAGTCCATCGACGAGGGCACGGAGGTGGAGGCCGGCACGGTCATCACCGTGCAGCTGGGCGACACGTCCGTGACGGACTGACGCCACACGTTTTGCGCCCAACAGAGCACACGGTTCCCTTTTGTCCGCGGACGAAATGTGGTAGAATAGTGTGTATACCATTACGCACAGACGCAAAGGAGAGTTGATGATGAAACTGCGTGAGCTGTTGAACGGGCTGGATATTCTGGAAACAAACGCCGAGCTGGATAGCGACATCCGGGAGGTACGGTACGACTCGCGGCTGGTGGAATCGGGCGATCTGTTCATCGCCGTCACCGGCGCGGAGACAGACGGACATAAATATATTCCCATGGCACGGGAGAAGGGCGCTGCCTGCGTGCTGTGCGAGCGCGCGCCGGAGGACGGCGCGCCCTTCGTCCGGGTGGCGGACAGTCGCCGGGCGCTGGCAGTGGTGGGCGGCAATCGCTTCGATCACCCCGCACGGGAGATGACCATGATCGGCATCACCGGTACCAGCGGCAAGACCACCAGCACCTACCTCATCAAGAGCATTCTGGAACAGAAGGCCGGGGCCAAGGTGGGGCTGATCGGCACGATACAGAATATGATCGGCGACCAGGTGCTGCACACCGAGCGCACCACGCCGGAGTCCTTCGAGCTGCAGAAGCTGCTGCGGGAGATGGCCGACGCGGGCTGCACCCATGTGGTGATGGAGGTGTCCTCCCACGCACTGATGCTGGACCGGGTGTACGGCATACCCTTCGCGGTGGGCATTTATACCAACCTGAGCCGGGACCATCTGGACTTCCACAAGACCATGGAGGCCTATTGCGACGCCAAGGCGCTGCTGATGCGGCAGTGCGACGTGGGCATCTACAACGCCGACGACCCGTGGGCGGAACGGCTGATGGCCGATGCCACCTGCCCACGGCGTTTTTCCTACTCCGTGAACGGTCAGGCGGACCTGATGGCGAAGAACGTGGCGCTGGAGCCCGGCAGTGTGGATTTTGACGCGGAGGCGGACACGGAATGGTGCCACGTCCACGTGGGCATACCGGCGCTGTTCACCGTGTACAACACGCTGGACGCCATGGCCTGCTGCTGGAACCTGGGCGTGCCGCTGGCGGAGTGTGCCGACGCACTGGCGAAGAACCACGGCGTGAAGGGCCGGATGGAGATCATCCCTACGCCGGGAACGGGCTACACCGTGCTGAACGACTATGCCCACAAGCCGGACGCGCTGGAAAAGGTGCTGCAATCCGCCAAGGCCTTCGCCAAGGGGCGGGTGGTGGCGCTGTTCGGCTGCGGCGGCGACCGGGATAAGACGAAGCGGCCCGTGATGGGTGAGATCGGCGCAAGGCTGGCAGACTTTGTCATCGTCACCAGCGACAACCCCCGGACGGAGAAGCCGGAGGCCATTATCGACGACATTCTGGTGGGGCTGAAGGGCTATGACACACCCTATGCGGTGATCCCCGACCGGGTGGCCGCCATTCACTACGCCATGGACCACGCCCAGCCGGGCGACGTGATCGTACTGGCCGGCAAGGGCCACGAGGATTACCAGGAGATCGACCACAAGCACTATCCCATGGATGAACGGGTCATCGTGGCCGAGCACCTGAAGGAAACGCAGAAATAAAGAAAAGACCTCCGCGCGGCGCGGAGGGAAGGAGCAAGATAGTATGGGAATTATGGAGATCGTGCTGCCTGTCGCGGTATGCTTTATCGTCACCGCCATCGCAGGCAAGCTGCTGATACCGGCGCTGGTAAAGCTGAAGGCGGGACAGTCCATCAAGGAGATCGGGCCCTCCTGGCACATGACGAAGCAGGGCACCCCCACCATGGGCGGGCTGATGTTCATCATCGGCATCGGCCTCACCATCGTCGTGTTGGGCTGGCAGCGGATGATGGCCGGCAGCTTCGTACACCTGTATGTGTACCTGTTCGCGCTGGTATTCGGCGCTATCGGATATATCGACGACTATCAGAAGGTGAAGCACCACCAGAACACCGGCCTGACCGCGCCGCAGAAGTTTATTTTGCAGCTGGCGGCGGCGGTGGCGTTCCTGTGCCTGATGCGGTACGAGGGGATGCTGAGCCCCAACCTGTATATTCCCTTCTGGAACACCCACATCGTGCTGCCGTGGATCGTATATCTGGTGTTCGCGGCCTTTGTGATCGTGGGCACCGTCAACGCCGTGAATATCACGGACGGTCTGGATGGACTGAGCAGCAGTGTGACCGTGCCGGTGGGTCTGTTCTTCCTGGTGATGGCGGTGATCTGGCCCGGCTTCGAGCAGCTGGGGCTGTTCTCCGGCGCACTGGTTGGCGGTCTGCTGGGGTTCCTGCTGTACAACCACTATCCGGCCAAGGTGTTCATGGGCGATACGGGGTCGCTGTTTCTGGGCGGCGCCGTGGCGGCGCTGGCCTTCGCCTATGATATGCCGCTGGTGCTGATCCTGGCGGGCATCGTGTATATCTGCGAGACACTGAGCGACATTATCCAGGTGGGCTATTTCAAGCTGACCCACGGCAAGCGCATCTTCAAGATGGCGCCGCTGCACCATCACTTCGAGATGTGCGGCTGGAAAGAGACCAAGGTGGTAGCGGTGTTCACCGCCGTCAGTGTGATCGGCTGCGTCATCGCCTATCTGGCCGTGTGCCAGCGCTTCAGCTTCTAAGGCTTCGCACTATTCTCACAGGGAAGGAGGGAGACTATGACACGGGAGGAACAGCGCGCCCGGAAGGCCCAGCAGGAACGGATGCGGCAGGTGGAGCGCCGGCATAAGGAAGCCGCCCGCGGGCAGATGGATCTCCCCTTCCTGATCCTGACGCTGCTGCTGACGGTCATCGGCCTGATCATGCTGTTTTCCGCCAGCTTTCCCCGGGCCTATTACGACACCGGGGACGGCACCTACTACTTCAAGCGGCAGGCCGCCTTCGCGGCGCTGGGTCTTGTGGCCATGTTCATCGTCAGCAAGATCAACTACCAGCGCTGGCGCGGCGCGGGACGGCTGCTGGTGGGGCTGGCGCTGTTCCTGCTGATACTGGTCATCATCCCCCACAACCCGCTGGCCATCACCTCCAACAACGCCACCCGCTGGCTGGGCATCAAGGGCGTGTTCCAGTTCCAGCCCTCGGAGATCGCCAAGCTGGCGGTCATCGTCTACTTCTCCGACACCATCTCGAAGAAACGGGAGAAGATGCTGACCTGGCGGCAGGGCATCCTGCCCTACGTGGCGCTGCTGGCGGTCATCGGCGTGCTGATGATGCTGGAGCCGCACCTGTCGGGCACCGTTCTGATCTTCGCCACCGGCGCGGTGCTGATGATCGTGGGCGGCATACAGGGCTGGCTGGTGGCGGTGGGCGTCGGCGGCGTCAGCGCGCTGGGCTTTCTGTTCATCAAGCTGGCGGAGGCTGGCGTCATCAAGTACGGCGCGGCGCGCATCGAGATGTGGCACAACCCGTGGGAGGACTACTATGGCGACGGCTACCAGCTGGCGCAGAGCCTGATCACCATCGGCTCCGGCGGCCTTTTGGGCGTGGGACTGGGCCGGGGACGGCAGAAGTTCCTGTACCTGCCGGAGCAGTACAACGACTTCATCTTTTCCGTGATCTGCGAGGAGCTGGGGCTGATCGGCGCGTGTGTTATCATGTTGATCTTCTCCATGCTGATACTGCGGGGCTTCTGGATCGCCCTCCATGCCCGAGACCGGTTCGGCGCGCTGCTGACGGTGGGCGTGATGACCCACCTGGCCTTGCAGACATTTCTGAACATCGCCGTGGTGTCGGGCTTCGTGCCCACCACGGGCATCTCCCTCCCCTTCTTCAGCTACGGCGGCACGGCGCTGTGTTTGCAGCTGGTGGAGATGGGCATCGTGCTGAGCGTATCGCGGCAGATACCGGCGGCACGGGCGGGATAAAAACCGCAGAATTCGACAACTTTACGTATTATATTGCAAGAAAATTACTTTCCGTATCGAAATATAGAGGTCGGACCGCCGCGGCGGTCCCAGGGAGCAGCAGAATGAGAGTGATATTTACCTGCGGCGGCACCGCGGGACACGTAAACCCTGCCCTTGCGTTGGCGGGGTATATGAAGGAGAAGGACCCGGAGACGGCCGTGCTGTTCGTGGGCACGCCCACGGGCATGGAGCGCGAGCTGGTGGCCAAGGCGGGGTACGACTACGCCGCGGTGGAGGTCAGCAGCTTTCAGCGGAAGCTGAACGCGGCGGGCATTCGCCACAACCTGCACACGGTGCGGGTGCTGGCGTCCTCCGGGCGGCAGGCGCGGGCCATCCTGCGGGATTTCAGGCCTGACCTGGTGGTGGGCACCGGCGGCTATGCCAGCTATCCCATGGTAAAGGCGGCGGCCAGGGCGCACATCCCCACGGCGGTGCACGAGAGCAACATGGTGCCGGGGCTGACCACGAAGCTGCTGGAAAGCTACGCCGACGTCATCATGGTGGGCTTTGAGGACTGCCGGCAGCACTATAAGCACCCCGAGCGCATCGCCGTCACCGGGACGCCGGTGCGGGGGGATTTCTTCCGGCTGAGCCGGGAGGAGGCCCGGAAAAAGCTGGGTTTTGACGACGAGGCACCCCTTGTGGTATCCTTTTGGGGAAGCCTGGGCGCCAGCCACATGAACGAGTGCATGGTGGACTTCTTCCGCCGGGAGGACGCAGAGGGCTATCCTTTCCGCCACATCCACGCGGTGGGCAAGGGCGGCTGGGAGGCCATGGAGCAGAAGCTGCGGGAGCTGGGCCTGCCCAAGTCCGACCGGCTGGACGTGCGGCAGTACATCTATGACATGGATGTGGTGATGGCGGCGGCGGACGTGGTGCTGTGCCGCGCCGGGGCCTCCACCATCAGTGAGCTGACGGCGCTGGGCAAGCCCACGGTGATGGTGCCATCACCCTACGTCACCAACAACCATCAGGAGAAGAACGCGCGGCTGCTGGAAAAGCACGGCGGCGCGGTGGTCATCATGGAGCCGGAGAGCACCGGCGACGGGCTGTACAAGGCCGTGGAGGCCATTCTCTCCGACAGCGAAAAGCGCATCTCCATGGCCCGGGCCATGAAGGAGCTGGGTATCCCCGACGCCACGGCGCGTATCTACGACACGGTCATGGCGCTGGTGCGGAAGTAAGGGAGTCACCCCTCTCCCCTGTCCGTTCATACAATGGCGTAGCTGTTGGATGGACGGGAAAGGGAGGGCACATGAGGTATATCACCATAGAGGGCGGCACGCCGCTGCGGGGCGAGGTGGCGGTGCAGGGCGCGAAAAACAGCGTACTGCCCATTCTGGCCGCCACGCTGCTCAGCGGAGACGTATGCCGCATTGAGGGCTGTCCGCACCTGAGCGATGTAGACTCGGCGGCGGATATCCTGCGGTACTTAGGCTGCGCTGTGCAGTGGGACGGAGACGATCTGCTGGTGGACAGCACCACGCTGACGCGGTGCGACATACCCCAGACACTGATGCGGCGGATGCGGTCGTCCGTGATCTTTCTGGGGGCGATACTGGCGCGGTGCGGCTGGGCGGAGTTGAGCTATCCCGGCGGGTGCGAGCTGGGGCCGCGGCCCATCGACCTGCACCTGGCGGCCCTGCGGGCGCTGGGGGCGGATATCGACGACGCAGGCGGGACCCTGCGGTGCCGAGCGCGGAAGCTGACCGGCTGCCAGATCGTGCTGGCCACGCCCAGCGTGGGCGCCACGGAGAACGCCATGCTGGCGGCCTGCGGCGCGGAGGGCGAGACGGTGATCTGCAATGCGGCACGGGAACCGGAGATCGCGGACTTACAGGACTTTTTGTGCGCCATGGGCGCGGAGGTACGGGGCGCGGGCGGCTCGGTCATCACGGTGACACCGAGACGCGAGCTGCATGGGTGCGTGCACCGGGTGATACCGGACCGGATCGTAGCGGCCACCTATCTGTGCGCGGCGGCAGCCGCCGGCGGAGAGGTCACGCTGCGGAACGCGGAGCACCGGCACCTGGCTGCGGTGACCACGGTATTGGACCAGGCGGGCTGCGGGGTCCACTGCGGCGAGGGGTACATACAGTTGGTGCGGACAGGGCCGCTGCGGGCCGTACCGCCGGTGCGGACGGCGCCGTATCCGGGGTTCCCCACCGACTGCCAGGCCATACTGATGGCGGCGCTGCTGCAGGCGCAGGGCACCACGGTGTTTGTGGAGAACATCTTTCAGAGCCGGTACCGGCACGTGCCGGAGCTGGCGCGCATGGGCGCGGACATCCGGACCGAGGGGCGGGTGGCAGTGGTGTGCGGCACGGAACGGCTGCACGGCACGGAGGTCGTGGCCACCGACCTGCGGGGTGGGGCGGCGCTGGCGGTAGCCGGGCTGGCCGCCGAGGGCGTGACCACGGTGCAGGGCATCGGCCACATCCAGCGGGGCTACGCGGACCTGGCCGGGGACCTGCGGGCGCTGGGCGCCCGAATCACAGAGCAATAGACGAGACAGCAGAAACAGCGGAGGAGCACGGACGATGGCAAGGCGCAGACGGTACAACCATAAGCGGCGGAGAGGAAGCCTGAGCTTCCTCTACAAGCTGCTGGCTTTTGTGCTGATCTGCACCGCCATCTCTCTGGCTCTGACGCTGTTTTTCCGTATACGCAGCATCGAGGTCAGCGGCAACGACCGCTATACCCGGCAGGAGATCATCGACGCAGCGGGGGTCAATGAGGGGGACAATATGTTCCTGATGAACAAGTACAGCGCGGCGGAGCGCATCCGCAAGGCGCTGCCCTATATCGAGACGGTGCAGTTCCGGCGGTCGCTGCCGGACGGGCTTTCCATCATCGTGACGGAGTGCGCGGACCCGGCGGCCATCGTGCAGGACGGGAAAGCGTACCTGCTGTGCGACACGGGGAACATCGTAGACGAGGTAACGCCCGCTGCCGCGAAGCAGCGGATGCAGGTAAAGGGCCTGACGCTGACAGACCCGGCGGTGGGTCAGCCGGCAAAGGCGGCGGAGGGACAGGAGCTGGCGCTGGAGCAGCTGCTGACGCTCATGCAGGCGCTGGACCAGCGCGGCATGACGGCAGACGTATCGCTGCTGGATATGAGCGACCCGGCACAGCTGACGCTGCGGTATCTGGGACGGTTCGACGTGCAGCTGCCCCGGGAGGCCGACTACGGCTACAAGCTGGACTATCTGATGGCCGTGGTGAAGAAGCTGGAGGTCAACGAGAAGGGCGTTATCAATATGATGCAGGAGGGGAAGGCACGGTTCATTCCGGAGTGATGCCGCGCGTACCGCACCGCATCGGGGACGCTGCGTAGGTGCTTCATGCTCCCGGCACAAAACTTTTTCGGTAAATTAAGTGCTTACACTTGACGCTTGCGCCAATTCGTAATACAATACAAGATATAGCATTTACCAGGAGATAATCCGTCATTTTCATACAAATTATGGCAGGAGGAGCAGACATGGCTTTTGGATTGGAAACCGGCCCGGAGAACGTTGTCAGCATCAAGGTCGTGGGCGTAGGCGGCGGCGGAAACAACGTGGTCAACCGCATGGTACGCAGCGGCGCGCAGGGCGTGGATTTTGTGGCCGTGAATACGGACAAGCAGGCGCTGAATGCCTCCAGCGCTACCTATAAAATTCAGATCGGCGAGAAGCTGACCGGCGGTAAGGGTGCGGGTTCCAACCCGGATGTGGGCCGCAAGGCCGCGGAGGAGAGCCGCAACCAGATGGCCAAGGCGCTGGAAAACACCGACATGGTGTTCATCACCGCCGGCATGGGCGGCGGCACCGGCACCGGCGCGGCACCCGTGGTGGCTGAGATCGCCCGGGAGGCGGGCATTCTGACCGTGGGCGTGGTGACAAAGCCCTTCGGCTTCGAGGGACGCCGCCGCATGACCCAGGCGGAACAGGGCATTGAGGAGCTGCGGAGCAAGGTGGACTCGCTGGTCATCATTCCCAACGAGCGTCTGAAATACGCCACCGACCAGAAGATCACTTTTGCCAACGCCTTTGAGATCGCGGACGACGTGCTGCGCCAGGCGGTGCAGTCCATCTCTGACCTGATCCGCGACACCGGGTTCATCAACCTGGACTTCGCGGACGTGACCGCCATTATGAAGGACGCAGGTCTGGCCCACATGGGCGTGGGCCGCGCGGCCGGCAAGGGCAAGGCCGAGGAGGCCGCCAAGATGGCCATCTCCTCCCCCCTGCTGGAGACATCTATCAACGGCGCACGGGGCGTGCTGATCAACGTCACCGGCTCCATGGACATCGGTCTGGAGGAGGTGGAGCAGGCCGCCACGCTGGTGCAGCAGGCGGTGCATCCCGACGCGCTGACCATCTTCGGCGCCGCCTTCGACGAGACGCTGGACGATGAGATCCGCGTGACCGTCATCGCCACGGGCTTTGACGAGGCGCAGCAGGCCGCCAATGCCGCTGCTGTGACCCAGCCCGTACAGACGGAGAACAGCGGCGCGCCCCAGCCCCTGGACGAGGTGAAGGGCGAGCAGGGTCAGGACGAGATGGACAAGTCCTTCGACGAGATCCTGCGGATATTCAATAAGGATAAGTTCTGAGAAACAGGCCCCCCGGCTTCGCCGGAGGGCCTGTCTATATAGAGCAAATAGCCTCCCCCGGACAGGGGAGGCTTTTGTATCACCATTGTGCAAGGTCAACGGGAACGACGACCTCTTTATCCATGCCGGAGAAGAGCAGGTAAGTCTCCTCCGTAAGCTCCTCCATCGGCGACAGGTCATACGTGCATATGAACACATTGTCATCGGTGTCTGAAACGACAACATCCTCGGGATAGCACCAGTTTTCAAAGCCGTCATCGTCCACCCAGATAAGGTCGGGGAAGGTCTGGTAGTCCCCCTCCTCCACCACATAGGCCAGCAGGGACAGGTTCTCGTGGTCCAGCTCGGTATAGGCCACCACGAAGGCACCGCCCTCCAAGGTGAAGCATTCGCCCATCTCCGCATACTCCCGCGCCGACGCTACCGCCTCACCGACGTACTCCGGAGTGCTCCAGTCGTAGTCGGGCATCGGCTCATTGCGGTCAAAGATGTCACCGGACACGCCGCGCAGCGTGTTGATGAGCACGATGACAATGGACACGGCGATCACGGCCCCTATCACGCCGGAAGCGGCATTCTTCTTCGGTACGTGCCACTGGATATGGGGCCGGGGGCGGCGGGTCTGGTTTTCATAGCAAACCTTCTCTTCGTGGCACTCCTTCTGCTCGTAGCAGACCTTCTCCTGTTCGGCGTCCACCCACTCCCGGCGGGGCGGGCGGTTATAGGCACCGCATTTGGGGCAGAAGCCCTCACGGGAATCATAGGTCTTGCCGCAGGCCTTGCAGCGGATGGCAGGCATAGGCGGTCCTCCCTTCTGTGTTCTCACCGCCATTATACAGGAGAAGCGGCGGAATGTCTATCACCTTTCGGTTGCGGCGAAAAAAAGGTGGGAAACCTGAAGTTGCACCGCGCGGACGCGCCCACCCCGACAGGGTGGGCGCGTCTGCTTATTCCACTAGGCCGTATTTGATCTTGATGCGGTCCAGCTTCTCCAGCATGGGCTCCGCCAGCACCAGCAGGAAGAAAACTGTGGCTGCGGCGTGGACGCAGTCCACGGGAAAGCCGGTGACATAGTAGGCGGCGATGACCTTCCACTCCAGCGTGCGGGCATAGAGCAGGGCGGAGACGGGGTTCATGATGCCGCCGTAGATGAGCACGGCGGAGATTGCACCGAACACGCACAGGGCGGCGCGGCTGCGGCGCAGCCAGCCCCGGCGGAACAATACGCCCGCCAGGAAGCCGATGATACCCATGGCGAACATCTGGAAGGGCGTCCAGGGACCCTGGGAGAACAGAACGTTGCTGGCCAGCATGGTCATGGCGCCCACCAGGAAGCCGGTCTCGCCGCCCAGGGCCACGCCGGAGATGATGGTCAGAGCCAGGACGGGCTTGAACTGAGGCAGCATGAAGAAGGCGGCGCGGCCCGCCACGCCCAGGGCGCAGAGGGAGGCCACCAGCACCAGCTCACGGGCCTGTGGCTTCCGTCCCTCGAACACCAGGAAGAAGGGCACCATGCATTCCAGCAGCACGGCGAAGGCGATGGGGTAGTAGGCAGTGTTGCCCAGGTAGAAAAAGCCCAGATACAGCGTGGCGGGGATGCACAGCAGGATCAGTGCCGCCGCCAGACGGGTACGGTGGGAGAGCTTTCGCTTCTGCACCGGGGTCTGGAGCAGCGTCATGGGCTTGGAGCGCCGACCGATGGCGGCGATGCAGCCGAAAAGCAGGGCGATGAACAGGCCGTAAAGGCCCAGGGCCTGCCAGCCGGCCTGGGAGAGCGTGCCGCCGCCCACCAGGGCGGTGAGGTCGGTGTGCTTGGCCGCCAGCCAGAAGATCGCCAGCGCACCCGCGCCGCACACGGCGGCGATGGTCCTGCGCCACCAGGGGAGCTTTTTCGGCTTCCAGGCGGTGGACTCCTCCGCCACCGGAGGCAGAGGCTGCCAGGCGGCAGGCACCTCCGGCTGGGGCGGGACGGTCCCGTCGATGACCGCGATCACGTCCTCCGGCGTGACAGCACAGGGGCAGAAATCCCGGGCCATACGGTTAGCGGAAGTGGTATAGAAGCTGTTGCCGGAGAAGAAGTCACGGGGTGTGCCCTCCGCGACGATGCTGCCGTCGAAAAACAGGGCGCAGCGGTGGGCATACCGGGCACAGAAGGCCACGTCGTGGCTGACCATCACCACTGTCGTGCCGGCGGCGGTCAGCGCGGAAAGAATAGCGGCAAAGGACTGCTTGAAGGCGGCGTCCAGGCCCTTGGTAGGCTCGTCCAGCAGCAGGATATCCGGCTGGTGCAGCAGTACCTTACCCAGGGCGGCCCGCTGCTGCTCGCCGCCGGAGAGGTCATAGGGATGACGGTCCAGCAGCTCGGTCAGGCGGCAAAGGGCCGTCACCTGTTCTACCCGGCGGTCACGTTGGTCTTTGGGGAGGTCCGTGCCGTCAAAGGACTCGTACAGGTCCTGACGGACCGTGTTTTTCACGAACAGAGCCTGCGGGTCCTGGGGCAGAACGCCGATGCGGCCCGTATGGGTCACGGTGCCCCGCTGGGGCGTCAGCGCGCAGGACAGCAGGCCCAGCGTGGTGGACTTGCCCGCGCCGTTACCGCCCAGCAGCGCCAGCAGCTCACCCCGGCGGGCCTGAAGGTCCAGACCGCGGACCACGTCCGGCTGGTCCGGCTCATAGCGGAACCAGAGACCCGCGCCGGCAAGGGCAGTATCCCCGGCGGGATACACCGGCTCCGGCGGCAGCGGGCACAGGGGGTGTTCATCGCACCAGCCGGACAGGAAATCGCGGCCCTCGCGGACGGTGATGGGGCAGGGCGCGTCGCTGTCCACCCCGGCCCAGATACGGACGGCGGCGGGCATGGCCAGGAACATATCGTGGCCGCGGCCCCGCAGGGAACGGCACACCGCCTCCGGCGCGCCGGCACAGAGGAGATGGCCGCCGTCCAGCACGGCGGCGTGGGTGGCCAGGGGCAACGCCTCCTCGAGACGGTGCTCCGTCAGGAGGACGGTGATGCCCAGCTCGCGGTTCAGGCGGCCCACAGTCTGCAAAAAGTCGGCGGCGGCAATGGGGTCCAGCTGACTGGTGGGCTCGTCCAGTATCAGCAGCCGGGGCTGGAGCACCATGACCGAGGCCAGGGCCAGCAGCTGCTTCTGGCCGCCGGAGAGCTCGTCCACTTTCCTATGGAACCAGTCCTGGATGCCGAAGAAGGAGGCCATCTCCGCCACGCGGCGACGGATGGAGGGCGTGTCGCAGCCAAGGCTCTCCAGTCCGAAGGCCAGCTCGTGCCAGACCTTGTCGGTGACGGTCTGCTCCTCCGGAGACTGGAGGACGAAGCCGATATCAGCGGCCTGCTGATGGGGCGGCAGGTCATCCAGCGGCTGACCGTCGAAGAGGATACGGCCCTCGGCCGCACCGTGGGGGCGCAGGGCGGGCTTCAGCTGGCGGAGAAGCGTGGTCTTGCCGCAGCCGGAGGCGCCGCAAAGGACCCAGAACTCGCCCTGACGGACCGTGAGGGACACATCCGCCAGCGCGGGGCAGGGCTGCTGGGGATAGGTGAAGCCAAAATGCTCCAAACGCAGCAGTTCAGGCACGGGGAGTCCCTCCTTTCCGGACGAGATAGCGGCGCCGGGACAGGGCGTCCAGCAGCACCGGCGTAAAGCAGAGCAGGCCGTAAACGGCGAAAAAGCTGACCGTCAGCGGTGTGACGGGGCCGCTGAGCAGCATGGGGTAATACTGAAAGCGCAAGCCGCCGGCCAGACCGCCGCCCAGCAGATACAGGCCGCAGAAGGCCAGCCAGAGGGCGACGGCACCGTCACGCCGGTCAAAGCGGTAGAGGGAGAAGGAGGTCCTCCCCGGCAGGCCATAGCCCCGGCAGCGCATACTGTCGGCGGTAATGAGCCCGCTTTCCAGGCTCCAGGTAACAACGATGGAGAACACACGAAGGGCGCTTCTGACGCGCCGGACCGGGGCGCCGGTCTGGGTATCACGGCCCAGATGCCGCTGCGCCTGCGCCACGGCACGGAGCCGCCGGACAAAGCGGGGTACAAAGCGGAGGATCATGCTCAGCAGCAGGGACAGCGCCGGGATGACGCGGCCAAAGAGGTACACCACCTTGTCCGAGGTGATGACATCGGTGACGCAGACGAACCACAGCGCCACGGCGCCCAGCATGGCGCCGGCGGCCAGACCGTAGAGCAGGCTCTCCAGCGTCAGGGGATTACCGGAGGGCAGGTAGGCCAGAATGGTGACGCCCTGGTGGACAAAGGCCGGGTTCAGGGCCGCCGCCAGGAGGGCCATGGGCAGCAGCCACAGCAGGTGGCGGCGCAGGCCCTTGCCGCCCAGCAGACGGGCAACATACCACCCGCCGCCCAGCGTCGACAGAACCAGGCACACCGGGTGCATCAGCAGCATCGCGCAGGCGATGACCAGGGCGAAATAGGCAAAGCTCACCGCCGGATGGCAAGTGCGCAGCGTATCGTCCATGGGATCACCTCCTGCATACATGATGTCTTAACCTTTTGATTATACCCTGCCGCCAGGGGATACGTCAATCCTGCGTGCGGAAAAAGGGCGGCAAAAGCCGCCCTTTTGTCAGCCCATGTAGGTATTGCCCACGTCTGCACCCATATTACAGGTGTAGAGCCACTGGATGTTCTCGCCGCCGGAGAGCGTATAGCTGTCCGCGCCATAGTTGGGGAAAGTTCCCCCCACACAGTACATCCAGCCGGAGCTCCTGCCCACATTTTTTTCGAACAGGCCGTTGATGCCCCTGACATAGTTGCCGCTGGAGCTCACCGGGATACCCGCGTCACCGCAGGCCCGCTTCAGTACGGACATGACAGACTCACCCTCGGTGATGGTCACCGTGGTGGACAGGATCACGCCGTCGGCGGGGATAAGGCCCTTCACGCTGTCGGAGCACTTGTCCATATTATCAAGCACCGTGGCACAGGAGATGTACAGCGATACGGATGCCGCCGGCGTAGGGTCAGGTGCAGGCGCAGGGTCCGGGTCCGGCGCAGAAGGCTGCTCCTGTTCCTGCTGTTTCTTCTCTTCTTCCAGCCGCTTCTGCTCCTCCAGGCGCTTGGCTTCCTCCTGCTTTTTGGCGTCCTCCTCGGCCTTTTTGGCATCATCAGCCGACTTCTGCTTGTCAGGCTTCTTATCGTCCGCGGTCTTATCCTCAGTCTTTGCCGCGTCCTGCTTACCGTCAGCCTTGGTGGTGCCCGTTTCAGCTGTGTCGTCCTTCCTGGTGTCCGTGGTCTGCTCCTGCTTTGCCGTGGGAATGTTGCCGGGGGCGTACGATACGGTCTTTTTTCCGCAGGCGGCGCAGGTCAGCAGCAGGGACAGCGCCAGCGCCAACAGCCAAAATCGGTGGTTTTTCTTCATATCTCTCATTCCTCATAAAAGCGCCATACGCAGAGGCGCTTTCGCGCCCCTGCGTCGGCTGTTCTGTTGTTACTTGGAAACGCGCTTCTTCCGGGTCAGCACCACAACGGCTGCCGCCGCCAGGACCGCGCTGCCCAGCCACAGCACCATCTGACTGTCGTCCGCCGTATTGGCAGAGTCCTTCTTGCCGCTGTCGGCCGTACCGCTTCCGCCGTAGTAGTACCCGGAGGACACCGTCTCATAGGAGACGATAGCGAACGCGGAGGCCTTGTCCGTCTGGAAGGTCAGGACATAATTGCCCTTGGTGCCGCCCAGCGTAGCGGACAGCTCGGCAGTGGTCACATTGCCGCTGCTATCCGTGTGGCTGCGCATCACGCAGACGCGCTTGCCCTGAAGGGCCGCGTACAGCTCGTCGGTGATGGGGATGGTCACGGTGACGCTGTGGGGCAGCTCGATAAGCTGCGCCACGGTCTTGATCTCGTTCCCTTCCGTCTTGACCAGCGCCACAGTCACGTCTACGACCTTCTCCAACTGCGCGTTCTTGCGGGATTTGTCGCCGCGCAGGGCGTCCAGCTTCTCGGCCAGCTTGTTCAGCTCCTTCTTAACCTCGTCACCGGCCGTCTTGGCCGCCTCGGTCAGGGCGCTCTTGCCGCCGTCGGCGGCCTTCTGCTCGTTGGTGAGCTGGAGCGTATCCGTCACGGTCACGGTGATTGCACCGTCGCTCACAGCCGCCTTGATCTCCGCCAACTTCTCATCCGTAACAGGTTTGTCGGTCTTGATGGTCAGACCGCCGCCTGTGACGATCGTGTTGTCCTTGCTGTCCACCTTGAGGTCGTCACCCTTAATGCCCCCTGCCGGATTCCTGGTACCGCAGGTGGTGCAGACGCCGTCCACATAGGTGTGTTTGCCGGTAGCCGGAATACTCGTGCTGGGAACAAGAACCAGCCCGCAGCGCTTGCAGTAGGTCTCCGCCGTGCGGCCGGAGACGTAGCAGGTAGCCGCCACGGCAGCGCGGGTAGCCTCGTCGTGACCCAGCGCCGCGATGATCCAGCTATCCTTGGCAATCTCAGTTTTTCCCGCCGCGTCGCTGAAATACTTGTGGCAGCGAGAGCAGGTCCAATAGGCACTGTTGCCTGCCTCGGTGCAGGTAGCAGCCTTGCCCGCCGTGGCAGTCATACTGTGCCCCAGAGACGGGACGATCATCGTCTCCTTCGTGCCGCAAACGCTGCACTTACGGGTGCTGATACCGCTTTCGGTGCAGGTGGCCGCCTTGGTCACCGTCCACGCGCTGAACTTGTGGCCCGTCGCGGGAACAGGCTTTTCCTCCACGACGCCGCAAATGGAGCAGATCCGGCGGCTGACGCCGTCCTTGGTGCAGGTGGCGGCCACGGTCACTTTCCACTCGCCGAAGCGATGGGCGCAGGCGGCGTCGGTCATATCGTAGAGGGCGTTGGCCTTCTCGGTAAAGCGCGCATAGGCGGCCATGGCGCAAAGCGCCTGCTCCGTGGCCATCTCGTTGACGGCCTTGTCTGCGAACTGATGCTTAAAGCCGCCGTTCTCCGCCACGCGGTACTGCAGGAGGTTCCCCAGCACGCTCAGGGTCTTCCCCTCCACGGTCTTGGTAAAGCGCGCGTCCGTGTTGGCATCCAAATTCAGGGCGGAAAGGGCGATGACCACCTGCGCGCAGCTCTCGGAGGAGTCGTAGCCGCTTCGATACTTGCCGGAGAGCCAGTTGAGGGCTTTCTCCACGGCGGTGTTCACGGTTTCATTGCCGCCGTCCTTATGGTAGGGTGCCAGCGCCTGCAGCGCCATGGCGGTCATGTCCACGTCGCCGACGGGTTTTGTGTCGGCGCTGGCGCTCCAGCTGCCGTCTTTGTTCTGCTGTTCAAGAACAGCCTGCACCAGCCAGGAGGTGTCGGAGGTGTAATTGCGACTGTTGAGTGCCAGCAGGCCCATGACGAGGCCGTTGATATCCGTTTTACTGGTATCGGTGACCTTCATGATATCCTTGTCCTGCAGCGCCGTCAGCAGGTTTTTGTCGCCCACGTTGGTGGGGTCCTTGCCGATGGCGGTAAGGGCCAGAATGATACGCTCGTTGTCGGTGATGACGGGGGTATTTTTATCATCGGGCTTCCGGAGGATGCCGTCAGAGCCGATGTTCGCCTTTACATAGGCCACGACCTTCTCATAATAGGCCGCGATATATGCCTCGGACAGGGGCACTTTGGCGCGAGCCTGTCCCAGTACCGCCCATTCGCCGAAGAGATAGCTGACGACCGGGGCGCTCACCGCACTTTGGATATACGCCTTGGCGCCGGCATACGCCTCATCGAAGCCGGGCACTTCCGCACCGGGCACCATGGGATCCGTCGGGTCCAGCGGAATATAGGTGTCGGTAAAGAACAGGCGCAGGGTGTCGCCGTCTTTGAGATAGGTGTTGTCCAGCGTGGTCTTGGGCAGAGTCTCGTTGCCGCCCTTGACGGCGATGCCGAACATCCAGCCGGAGGACTTGCCGTCGCCCTTCTCCTTGAGGGTGTGGCCCGCCGCATCGGTGATGCTCTTGATGTAGGCGCCGCTGCCGGTATAGGTGTACTTGGCACTGTCAAGGCACGCCTTCACAGCGTCCCAAGCGGTGGGATCCTCGTTGGCCTTGCCGGTGAAGGTAAAGTCGGAGATTCCCTGGAAAGTATGGCCGTTCTTGTTGTAGCCGTCCACCTTGACCTTCACGGTGAGGGTCTGATTTTCGTTGGGGTCAGCGGCGTTCTTCTCGCCGATCACCGTCAGGTCGATGTGGATGGGCTGCTTGTAGAATTGGGCAAAGTCCTTGTAGCGTTCCTTGCTCTCCTCGGTGCCGTTGATACCGAACTTTTCCCAATACTGGGCGTACTTGGTGTAGGTCAGGACACTGTCCAGCGTAACTGTCGTATTGTACTCCGGCTGGTGCACACGCAGCAGCTCATTCTCGATGACGGAGGGTCGGGAGGATCGGAAGCAGCGGTACTTCTCTGTATCGAGCCAGCCGGGGATATCGTCGGCCTCGATGCCGTCGAAGGTCATATTCACCGTGCCGCGGACGTATTTCAGCGTGCCGTCCTCGTTTTTGCAGATCTCTGCGAAGGGGTACAGGTCGGAGGTGACCTTGGTCTTAACCGTATTCTTGTTCTTGATACCGTCCCAGTAGACATCCCCGGTCAGCGCCTCGGTCATAAAGGCGGCAGCGCCATCCAACTCCGGCTGGGTAAAAGGCTGAATGGTGAAGCTGAACTCCTGTCGCGCCAGCAGAAGGCCGGAGCTGCGGGTGGTGATGGTCACCACATACTTCGCCTCCACCGGCTTCTCACCGGGCAGTGGGCGGTAGACCATGGCGTGATACCCGTTGAAGTCCAGCACATCCGGGGTGAGGCTCACCATCGTGACCTTCTGGTTATAACTGTCGCTCATGATGCCCTTTTCCTCCAGAAGAGCGGGTCTGGGCATCTGCATATCGTCGCTGACGGCGGTCAAGTCCACGGGCTTTGTCTTGTCCACAAAGTCGCGCAGGAGCCCCTGATACTTCTCCGCCAGAGCGTTTTGCATCTCGCTGGTCACGCTGCTGTCGAAGGGCGCAACGGTGGCGTCAAAGAACACATCGGCATAGACCTCCACGCCGTTGTCGCCGGTGATGTGCGCCAGCGTGTAGTCATCGAAGGCGTCATAGGTCACGCGGGCGATCAGCCGGAACTTGCCGGACTTCTCGGGCAGCGCCGTGCCGTCTGCGGGCTGCAGGGGGCGGTTGACGGTGCCCACGCCGGTGCCGTTGGTGCCGTTGGTGATGTAGAGCCACTCGGTGTTCCGGGTGCCCCACTGCACCTTCACATCATAGCGCCCCGCAATGCTGGAGGGAAGCGTGAGGTTGGAGGTGATGCGGTCGTTCACGGTGTAGAGCGTCCAGCCCGCCACCTCGCTTTGGGTGGCCCCGTTGGTGTTCTCGCCGCGGATGAGTTCCCAATTCAGGGACTCGGCGGCGCTCTCCAGCAGTTTCTGCACCGCGTCGGCGCTGCGCCCCACGGTGGCACGGAGGGTGATCTCCTTGGTGACCCCGGCATAGGTGATGTTGAACTTCAACCCCGTGTACTGCACGGTCTGGCGGGCGGTGCCGTCGCCGGTGAAGTAGGTGATTTTGCCGTTGTCGGCAATGTACTGTACCTTGGTGCCGTCAAAGCCGTTGGCCTTGGCGCTGCCGTTGACATAGGTGATCTCGGAGTTGTCCGCCACATCCGCATAGCCCTGCTCTGCCAGCAGGCGGCGGAAGGCTTGGGTGATGTTGGTTTCATCATAGAGCCCCACGCCTTGCAGGGGCTGCACGGCGGTATTCTTGCGCGCGAACTCGGCGGCAATATCCTCCAGAGTCTGCACCTTTTCCGCATTCTCGGACCAGAGGCACAGCGTGAAGGTCTTGGTCTTCGTGGCAGCGCCGCTTTGGAGAGTGGCGGTGAGGGTCACCGTGACCTTATCCGCCGCAGGCGCGGTGAGCGCGCCGGTGGCGGTGTTCACCAGAGCGTTATCCGCCGTCCATGCGAGGGAAACGGTCTTTTCCTCCCCGTCCACGGAAACGGTGACGCTCGCGGGCAGAGTCAGGCAGGCGGTATGGGTCTGCGCGATCTCCTCTTCCTCCTCCGGGTCGCTGCTCACCGGGGTAAGGCCGCGGAGCTGATAGACGCCGGTGGCATCGGCCTTCAGAAGGTCTGCATTCTCGGCATCGAGCCCCAGTTCCTTATAGAAGTGCTTTTGCAGGGCGTTCAGGAAGTAGTCGTGCAGGTTCGTGACCGCCTCGCCGGGCGCTTCGATGCCGTATTCCTCACAGAGGTCGGCCTTATCGTCATAGTCCGTAAGGTCATAGATTCCCAGCACATTCTCGGCGTTCCAGTCGGCCTTGGCTTTCTTGGCGACGTCGGCGGCGCTCATGCCGCGAAGTTCCAAGGCGTTGGCGGCGGCGGCAGCGGCCTTGAGGTCGGCATTATCCACGGGGGTGCCGCCCTGCCAGGGCAGCACCGGGAAGCCGCCGTTGCTGTTGCCGCTGTCAAGGTGCATCCCCATCTCCGCCGCAAATTCCGGGGTGCGCATTTCCTCGGCGGTCTTTTGCAGGGCACCGGCAGTCGATGCGCCGATGCCGGCGGCATGGAGGTAGTAGCAGTTTTCCACCGTGGCGCCGGATGCCACGAGGTTCACCACCGGGCTGATGCCGGCCTTCGGACCGGTGACGGCGCCGGTGACATAGCAATTGCGCAAAACGGCGGAGGCATACACCTGCCCGGCGATACCGCCGATGCCCTTGTTGGTGTCTCTATCCGTTCTTGCCGACACATTGCCGGTGGAATAGCAGTTCTCCACGGTGCCATAGGTATAGCCCACGATGCCGCCGATATTCAGCGTGGAACTATAGGAGGTGCAGGTGTTTTTGATGTCGCCGGTGTTGACGCAGTTGACAATGCGGTTGCCTTTTGAGGCGCGTCCCACGATGCCGCCGGCAGAGGCGCTGCTGCTACTGGTGGTCACGGTGCCGTCAAAGAGGCAGTTCTCCACGGTGCCGGAACTGGTGGCCGCAATGCCGCCCACATGACTGCTGCCGCTGACTGTGCCGATGACCGTCAGGTTCTTCACCGTACCGGCGGAGGAAAGGCAGCTCACCAGACCTTCCGTGCTCTTCAGGCCGCTGACGATGTGCCGATCGCCGTCCAGCGTCCCGGCAAAGCCGGACTTGCCCTCAAGTTTATAATCATACTTGCCAAAGGCCGTCCAAGTCTTGCCGTTGAGGTTGATGTTGGCGGTGAGTTTGGCGCTGATGGCGGTCTGCCCGGTTTGGACAGCATCGGCAAACCATGCCAGTTCCGCGGCGGTGCCGATCTGATAGACGCCGTTTTTGTCTTGGGTGGGTGCGGTCTTGGCGGTGCCGTCCCAGCCCTCACCCGCGTAAGTTAAGGTGAAGGAGAGCGTCTTGTCCTCGGCGGCGGTGATGCTGCCGTGAACGGGGACATAGTCCGCCTTGGTGACGGTGTAAGCATAGGTCTCGCCGAGGTAGAGTTTGTAGCCGCCGTTGGCCTCGGGCTTGATGGTGCCGCCCACGGGGTGGGTCACGGTCACCTTAGCGTTTTCCGCCGGAGTTACGGCAAAGGTCAGGGTGCAGGAGGCAAGTTCGCTCAGCGTGACGGTCTCGTTCACATCGGCGCTAACGGTGATGTTCCCCGTCTTGGTCTCGTAGCCGAACTTGCTGACGGTATAGGCATAGGTACCGGCGGCAACGGTGTATGCGCCGTTTTTGCCGGTGATCTCCGCGCCGCTACGGTCCTTCAGCACCACCGTTGCACCGTCGGGAGTTTTAAGGGTGAGGGTATAGAACGGAACTGCTGCAAAATTCTTCAGGGCTGCGTAATAGTAACTGGTATAACCATCATAACTAATGGTCAGCACATCACCCTGCGTAAGCTCCACTGAAAAATCTTTCCAAGAAGTTTCTCTGTCAGCAAGCTTGACTTGTTTACTGTTCTTCTTTATGGTGAAATAATAGTATTCATCCGGCTCATCATACCAGTCGCCTTCCACACACCCTGCCGCATTGGCGATATAGCTGAACGACAGCTTCACATTCTTTGTAGCTGTGAGAGCCAGTGTGGTCGTTTCTGTGGTCTTGAGATAGGAGTCCTTGCCAGCACCCTCTATGGTAAATTTCCCCTTGTCACCGCTGACGGTGATACCCTGGCAATTGGCAAAGAAATCCTCAAATATCGCCTTTTTTGCCAGCGTCACTGTGATATTCACCTTATCGCCATTCACAGAGAATATACCGCCGGCATTATCGCAGCCATCGCAGGCAACTGTATAAGCGTAGCTGCCATTGGACAGACTGCAGCCTGTACCATCACCGGTATATACCGCCTTACCGTTGGTTCTGACGGTCACTGTCGGATCCGCCGTGATCCCTGCGGGGCGCGAGATATCAAACGCCACGGAATAGGCCGCAGATTTGGTCAGCGGCACCGTCTTTGCCACATCTGCAGCAACATTGATCGTTTCCGTAACAGTGTCATACCCATAAGCCGACACCGTGTAGGTATACTCACCTGCAGAAACGATGTATACACCATTCGTACCTTTAAGTTCTGCGCCTGTGCTGTCCTTCAGTGCAACGACCGCATCAGCCTCTTTAGGCTCCGCTGTCAACTTCACCTCATACAGGGACGAAACTGTGAAATCCTTGAGCTTGACATAGTAATCACCTAAGACATATGTCTTTATAAGATTCAGTCTCAGCGTATCGCCCTTTTTCAGATCAATGGTGAAGTCCTTCCACTGAGTACTCCCCCATGACCGCATCTCTGGATTATAGCTGTTGTTTTTTACGATCGTAAGAGCTGCGTAAGAAGAATCATAATTGCAGCCCCAATACTTAAAGCTAAGCGTCACATTGGCCTTTGCCTTCAGCGTAATCGTAGATGTACTATTTCCTTGAACCGGATTGCTGGAGCGCAGGCAAAGGCCGTCGCTGTCGGTCATGTCCACCACATAAGGATAGGTGGCATCATTCGTCACCTCAACACTGTTAACAATACCAGCGAAGAAATCATCAAACTCAGGCTTCTTAATGACCTCGATCTCAATGGAATCCGTTTTTTCCTTGTAGGTCACAGTCACCGTCTGCTTTCCCGGCGCGGTGTTGTCAAATCCCGCCACCGTGAAACCCTTGGTGATGACCTCGCTACTGTTATCGTCATAGGTAACTGTAACACTGAGCTCCAGTTCATCGTCGGTATAGCACGTCGTTTTAGCCGACTTTACGGAAATAGACACGACGTTCTTTTCCACCACTGGCTCCGGGTCCTTCAGCGTAGGATAGCCGCCCACATTGTACTGGAATGCGCTGCCAAGGGTGGCGGCAAACTCCGCGGACTGCATCTCGTCTAAGGGCTTAAAGCAAGACACATCGTCAATTTGAATCTGATACGAACTACTATTTGCTTTTGGCACAAGCGCCTTACTGCTCGCAGTATTCTCCAACGCATAACTGTTGGCAACAGAACATTTGTTTTTGCCGCCACCAACCAATCCATAGCTTAAATTGCTACTTCCCTCTATAATGCCAATTTGACCAGTCGTATAGCAATTCTTTACTTGAAGTGAAGTGCCACTGCTTCCGGAACCTACAATTCCAGCTACATTGCTAAATCCGTTGACATCACCCGTATTATAGCAGGATTCAATAGTCGCAGTAGCTGTAATACTACCAGCAATACCACCAATTTGGGTATTTGCTCCTGCTATTGTACCGGTATTTGCACAACTATAAATTGTAATCCCATTTGTATTTGTTCCCTGCCCCAAAATACCACCAACAGCTTTATAGCCGCTGATGGCAGCCGTGTTCTTGCAGTTTTCGATAAGAATGGGGTTTTCATACGCATTTGCATAACCGGCAATACCGCCGACATAACTTTTTTTGTTAGTATGATCAACCGTGACACTGCCTGCGGTGATCACATTCTTCACCACGGCGCCGCCTGCCAGTTTGCTGAACAGGCCGACATTGGCCGTGGAAGCGGTGATATCCAGCGTTACGGTGTGGCCGTTGCCGTCAAAGGTGCCGGTAAAGCCGGTAAAGCCGGTAATATCGTTGCCATAGGGCGCCGTGACGGTGATGTCCGCCGTCAATTGATAATTGCCGCTGGGCTCCATCGCGGCAAACGCCTCCGCGGTGCCGATATTCTGCACCGCGCCTGCCGCCGCCAGCATCGGCGCCGTGCCGCCGCTGCTGGTCATCTGGGACACAGGCACTTCCTCAGCAGGCTCCTGCTGCTCCTGCGTCTCCTCATTCTCAGCAGGGACGGTGTTCTCCGTGTCCGCCGGAGCTATCTGTTCCTGCTGGGTCTGCTGCTCCTGATCCGCGGCCAGCGTGTCGGCCAACACGGAGGTGGGCAGCAGGCTGACGACCATCACGACGGTCAGCAGCCAGCTTATGACTCTCTTCTTCATGTCTCTTTCTCCTTTATGTAAATTTTTTGTCGACGTGAGGGGGTGGGCGGGGATGCGGCAACATCCCCGCCCCACTTATGGAAAAGCACGCGGCCAATGGCCGCCTCAGCTTGACAAAGGGGACTCGTCTGCACAGTTTCACGGTCAGATGGAAAGCGCACGGCGCCTCAGCTTGACAGTCGAGTTTTCCGCACCGCTTCGCTGTGTATGGCAGCGTGTCAGTCTGGCAAGGAGAGTATTTTTCATGCAGGGCATGAAAAACGGGACAGAGTGCACTCTGTCCCGCGAAAATGAAACGCTGCCCGGCGCAAAGCCGGACAGCGAACGCAATAGATACGACCTCTGCACCACGGAAAGACGTCGCCGCCCCCGCCGCCCGCCCCACAGGGCAGACCGCAGAAAAGGCGGTGCAAAAAACACCGACCTCCCGTTCAGGAGGTCAGCGTGGTACATCTACATGGTGGTACAAGATTCCCGCACACGGAGAGCGCGCCCGCTGCAACTTTGTCCTACACAATGCAATTCTCCTGGCTCGCGCCGCGGGGGACAGCCATCCCTCCTCGTTTGCAGCCTACCTTCTCATGGGCTTACCCACAATGGCGGACTTTCGTCCCGGCGGCTCTCGCCGCTTCGGTGCATCCTTGCGCTCACAGTACCGGTCGTGCGGGGTTTGGCTACCCCTTTCCTTCTATGCCGACGCCTGGCCCGTGGTGGGCTGTACGGCCGCCGGCGACATTGGATCAACAGACTGTTTATTTACTTGTCAGCGACATTATATTACAGGAATTGGCCGTTGTCAACCCTCCTCCCTACCCCAGCGCCACGTCCAGGATCATCATTACGGTAAAGCCCGCGGCAAAGGCCAGCGCCCCCGGGCCGGAATCGCCGCGCGTGGGCAGCAGCTCGGCGGCCACCACATAGAGCATAGCCCCGGCGGCAAAGCCAAGCAGCCAGGGCAGTGCCGGAACGATGAGCGCCGCCGCCAGCACCGTCACGCCGGCGGCCAGGGGCTCCACCACGCCGGAGAGCACGCCGCCCAGAAAGGCTCTCCCCTTCCCCGCACCGGCGGTACGCAGGGGCAGGGCCACAATGGCGCCCTCCGGCACATTCTGGATGGCGATGGCCAGCGCCAGCGTAAACGCCGCAGCGGGCGCGGCGGCTCCTGCCGCCACACATCCGGCATAGGCCGCACCCACCGCCATCCCCTCCGGGATGTTGTGCAGCGTCACTGCCAGAAGGGTCATGGTGGTGGAACGGTCGGTAACAGCCTCCGGCAGCAGTCGCTCCAGCAGCCGCAGGAACAGCACCCCCAGCCAGAAGCCGCCCGCCGCCGGAAGGAAGGACCAGCGGCCCATGTCCGCCCAGTCGATAGCGGGCAGCAGCAGGCTCCACACCGAGGCGGCGGTCATCACCCCGGCGGCGAATCCCTCCAGCACGCGGCGCAGAACGGCGGAGGGCGCTCTTCGCAGGCAGAATACGCACGCCGCACCCAGCGACGTGCCCCAGAAGGGGAGCAATATCCCCTGAAGGACAGATGATTGCATAGACACTCCCTTTTCCGTATCCGTAGTATGCGGAGCCGGGCGACTCCGTACAGTCTATCCTACGCAGCGGGAAATGAAAGGTGAAAAGACAAGGGCCCCCGCCGAAGCGGGGGCCTTTAGGAAAACACAAAGTCATTCAAAATGCTAAGATAAGGCGGGAGCGCCCGAAGGGTGCTCCCACTGCGCGGCTTATTGCTCTATGTGAGATGCAGCTTCACTGTACCGGCAGCTCCACCGCGATGGTCGTGCCCTTGTCCGAACTTTCCTCCACCCAAACGGAGCCGCCGTGGAGATCGGCGATCTCCCACACCAGCGAAAGTCCCAGCCCCACGCCGCCGTACTCCCGGCTGCGGGACTTATCCACCCGGAAGAAGGGCTGGAAGATGCTCCGCTGAAATTCCTCCGGAATGCCGCGGCCGGTGTCGGAAACGCGGATCAGGAGTTTTTCCGGCTCCTGTGTGACATAGACCCACACCGAGCCGCCAGGGCGGTTGTACTTGACGGCGTTCTCCGTCAGGTTGAAGATCAGCCGATAGATCAGCGCGTCGCTGCCGGTCATAACGCCGTCGCCCTCCGCTTTTAGCGTGACACCGCGCTTTTCTGCCAGCGGGGCGAGGTCTGTGAAGATCTCCTCAATCATTGGGATAAGCTGAATCTGCTCGTTCCGCGCCACCTGCTGCAAATTGCTCATTTCCAGCAGCGTTTTGGTCATCTGCGTCAGCCTCTCCGTCTGCTCCCGCAAAAGCAGGAGAAACTCCGCCGTCTCCGGCAGCACATCGGTGTGCTCTGCGGAAAACAGCTCCAGCTGCGCCTGCATCAGCGCAAGCGGCGTGCGCAGCTCGTGGGCAGCATTGCCGGTAAACTGCCGCTGGGCGGTAAAGGCGTTGTTCAACCGCTCCAGCATCTGGTTGAAGGAGTGGCTGAGCTGCCGGAATTCCGGCAGCACGTCCTCATCGATCCTCACATCCGCCAGATTGTTCAGCTGCACCTTCTCTACCTGAGAGGCGAAGCTGTGCAGGGGCTTGAGGGCTCGCCCGCTGACGAAATAGGCCAAAATTCCGCTGAGCAGTGTCACTATAGCCGTGATATACCAGTTGGTGGTGCGGAAGCGTCCCTGCGCCCCATCGACAACGATGGTCAGCTCCTCGCTGGGCGCAACGAGCTGCGGGTCAAAGCTTGCCGTACCTTCCTCATTCAGGATCACCGTGCCGCTGCCCTGTAAGCTGTCTGCAATGGTGTCCATATAGTACACACCGGAGGAACAGAGCAGCAGATTCATGGCCACGCAGGTGATGCCGATGAGCAGGACGGACATCAGTGTGATGCGCCACTGCAGGGAAAGCCGCTTCATTCTTCGTCCCCTCCCATCAGATAGCCCTCGCCGATGCGGTTGCGGACAGGGTCGTAGCCCAACGCGGTGCGCAGCTTCTTCCGCAGGGCGGAGATGTGGACGCGGATGGAGTTGCTGAAGCTGTCCACGCTGTTGTCCCAGACGTGATCCATCAGCTCCTCCTGACTCACCGGCCGGCCCTGATGCGCCATCAGGTATTCCAGGATCCCCGTCTCCTTGCGGGTCAGCGTCAGGGGCTTCCCGTTGGCGGAAACTGCCCGCGCACGGGCATCAAAGGTGAGCTGCCCGCAGCGCAGCACCACATCCTGCTGGGTAAACTGCCTCAGGGTCAGGCTGCGGATGCGCGCCTCCAGCTCCGCCAGATGGAAGGGCTTCGCCAGATAGTCATTGGCGCCGGCATCCAGGCCCGTCACCTTATCCTCCACCTCGCCGCGAGCCGAGAGGATCAGCACAGGTGTCTCTCTGTCGGTCTGCCGCAGGGTGCGCAGCACCGTCATTCCGTCCTTTTTCGGCAGGTTCAGATCCAGCAGCACCAGATCGTACCGCTCCGTTTCCAGCAGCTCCAGCGCCTTCTCGCCGTCGTAGCAGCAATCCACGCTGTAGGCCGACCGCCGCAGGCTGCGGGCGACGGTGTCGCACAGGGCGCGCTCGTCCTCTACAATCAAAAGGTGCATAGTTGCCTCCTTAATGAACAGGTTGTCTCCTATTATAGCAGAGCCGGATAAAATTTGTGTTAAATTTCTGTTCTTAACAGAGATTTTAACCCGCCTGCGCTATGATAGGCCGCAGAAACAGGAAAGGGTGATCAAAATGAGTCACAGGAAGAAGGCAGCAGCGCAGGTCACGCTGCTGCTGGCGGGAGCCGCCATGCTGTGCTTCGGCGTCTGGCGGGGCGAGGCCGCCACGGTGCTGAGCAAAGCGATCAAATTATGTCTGGAGTGTGTGGGCATTGGATAAGAAGAATACTTCGGGCGCGTCCCATCTTTTGGCCCGTTTTCGGGGCTGGATACAGGCAGGGGCGGCCTTATTGACCAACCTGCACCTGCCGAACTTTCTCAAGGGCGGCTTGTATCAGGGCGCGGGCAAGACCGTCTGCGTGCCGGGGCTGAACTGCTACTCCTGCCCGGCAGCCTCCGGCGCCTGTCCCATCGGGGCGTTTCAGGCGGTGGTGGGGTCCTCCAAGTTCAGCTTCTCCTATTATATCACAGGCTTTCTCATTTTGCTGGGCGTGCTGCTGGGGCGCTTTATCTGCGGCTTTCTGTGTCCCTTCGGCTGGTTTCAGGAGCTGCTGCATAAGATCCCCACGAAGAAGCTCTCTACAAAAAAGCTGAAGCCGCTGCGATACCTCAAATACGCCGTTCTGCTGGTGATGGTCTTCCTGCTACCGGCGTTTCTCGTCAACGACGTAGGCATGGGTGACCCCTTCTTCTGTAAGTATCTCTGCCCCCAGGGCGTGCTGGAAGGCGCCATCCCACTGTCCCTTGCCAATTCCGGCATCCGGGCGGCGCTGGGCAGCCTGTTTACCTGGAAATTCAGCATCCTGCTGGCAGTGATCGTGCTGAGTATCGTATTTTACCGGCCCTTCTGCAAGTGGCTGTGCCCGCTGGGTGCGTTTTACGCGCTGTTTAACAGGGTGTCCCTGTTCCAGATGAAGGTGGATAAGAATAAGTGCGTCTCCTGCGGGAAATGCGCCAAGGCCTGCAAAATGGATGTGGACGTGACAAAAACGCCCAACCATACCGAGTGCATCCGCTGTGGGATGTGCATCCGCGCCTGTCCCACCAACGCCGTCAGTTTCCGCTACGGCTTTGGAGACGGCAAAAAAGAACCTGTAGAACCTGCAAATACATTAAAAACGGAGGAAACAAAATGAACGTAAAGAAAATCATCACACTGCTGCTGGCGCTGGTGCTGGCCGCCGGTATGGTCGCCTGTGGCACAAAGCCCGCAGAGGACACAGACGGCAAGGATGGCGGCGAGGAGGCAAAAGCGCTGTATGAGCAGCTGATGGCGCAGGAAAATACCATCCTGTCGGAAAACACAGCTCTTTGGGAAAAGGTCTTTATGGCAGCCGATAAGGGCATGGCCATGATAGAGGACGGCGGCAACTACGGCGATTTTCTGCTCAAGACCATCGAGAATGCCAAGGATCAGTTCACCGAGGAGGAGCTGACGCTGCTCACCGGCGAGGCCACCAAGATCAAGGATATTGAGAACCAGCGGGCGGAGCTGGAGACGAAGTATCCCTGGCTGTCAGAGACGCCTGATAGTGATGACAATACGAGCGTCCCGGCGGGCAGCGATATGACCACGCCGCCTGACGATGGCAGTATGCAGAAGTTTCCCGCCTTTACCGGCAAGGATCTGGACGGAAACGATGTGGACAGCAGCACTCTGTTTTCCGGCAACGCCGTCACCGTTGTGAATTTTTGGTTTACCACCTGCAACCCCTGCGTGGGAGAGCTTGCCGAGCTGGACGCGCTGAACAAGGAGCTTGCGGAGAAGGGCGGCGCCCTCATCGGCGTCAACACCTTCACGCTGGACGGCAACGAGACGGCCATTTCCGAGGCCAAGGATGTGCTTGCCAAGAAGGGCGCGACCTATCAGAACGTGTATTTTGCTTCCGATGGAGAGGCCGGCAAGTTCACCACCAATATCTTTGCCTATCCCACCACCTATGTGGTTGACAGGAACGGCAACATCGTGGGCGACCCCATCGTGGGTGCGATCACGGAAAAGAAGCAGGCGGAGGCACTGCAAGCCCAAATCAGCAAGGCTCTATCCGCCGATATGGGCTGACAAACAGACTTGTAGATATCTCCTGTACCTGTTTGCGGCCTGATTTCAGATACATATCAACAGAAAAAAACGGGACGGCTGTTCTTTTGAGGAACAGCCGTCTTTTTCTGTGAAGACAGCGAATGGGGCGCGGGGCTATTTGCCCGCGCCCCTAAAGAGCGGCGCAAAGCGCCAAAAGTGATCCTGTGAGTAGTTTTTTTCCTGTTTTCATCTTCTTTCCTCCGTTCAGAATTGTTTATCACGGCGAAGCTCACCCGCAGCAAAGGGCGGAGGACAGCCTGTTGATGACAACTGAGATTGCGGAACATATCAGTAGCATGTGCAGTCTATCCAAGGTGCTTTTTGTTGAGGTGAGGTCACACTTCGTCCGTTCTCCTCTGCCCCAAAAGCCAGGCTGTCATGTCCTGCAAAGTATCCTCCACCGGGCGCGGATGATACGCAAAGCATTCCGATGCTGCGGCATGACTGAATTGCCCGTTTGAGGCAAGAACAGCAACGGAATAAGGGGTGAAAAACAGCGGCTTTCGCTCCTTCGTGCTTCGACGTTCATAGTATGGAGCCGCCAGCTTTGCAAGCCCCAGTGGCAGGCAGATGGGGCGATACTTCAGCTTTGCAGTCTTTCCCACGAGCTGAAGCATCTTGCGAATGGTGACATAGTGGCCGGACAAAATGTATCCTTTGCCGGGCTCTCCGTTTTCGGAACAGGCGAGAATGCCTTTTGCCACATCCCGCACATCCACAAAGTCATATCCGCCGCAAACGGCAAAGGGCAGCTTTCTGGAAAGAAACGATTTCGCCATTGAGGTGAAGCTCCCTCCCTGTATATCGCCCGGCCCGATGATACCGGAGGGGAAGACAATGCTGGCATTCAGCCCGCGCTCTGCCGCATTGAAGACAAGCTCTGTTGCGGTCGCCTTGCTCTTGGCGTAATCTCCGTCCACAAGCCCCGGGGAGAATTCGCAATCCTCCGTAATGGTGCAGCCCTTTGGCTTTTCCGGTATGGCATGGACGGAACTAACATAGACCATTTTGCCCACATTACGCTCCATACATTGCCGGAGAACGCTCCATGTCCCACCTACATTGACCTGATAGAGCTTCGAACCGGGTCTGGACGCGACAGAGACGACACCGGCGCAGTGAATCACACAGGTACGGCTGTCCGCATCCGCGAAGAAGTCTGTCAGTGAGTTTTTCACACACACATCACCGATGACGGTATGGACTTCTTTGGGGAGCAAATTGATATAGGGGTCATCATGCAGCACAAGCGCATGCACTCGTGCGCCGCGGCGTACCAGCACTTCTACAACAGCTCTGCCAAGGAAGCCGGTAGCGCCTGTAACAAGATATTTATCATACATGTAAAAAGCCTCCTCAAATAAGCACACAAGTGTTGATTATCTTTCACAAGTACAGTATACTTTAGAGGAAAGACAGAAACAATCAGCACTTGCCATACGACCGAAAGAAAAGCAACACTTTCTGTCAAAGCGTTGCTTTTCTTTGTAAACTTTTTTTGGAGGGGCTCAATATGGAGAAGATGGATGCAAGGAAACGCTATACGCAAATGGTGCTCAAGCAGTCTTTTCTGAAGCTGCTGAAGGAAAAACCTGTAAACAGAATTACGGTGAAGGAGGTTTGTGCGCTGGCGCAGCTTAACCGTGCCACCTTCTATGCCCATTACAGCGATTGCTTTGCCCTGATGGAGCGCATTGAGAATGAACTCATCGATACATTTGAGAACTCCCTTCGCTATGTCAATTCGCTTGATGTGACGGCTCTGATCGAAGCCATCTACGATATGGTCGATCAGAATCAGGCGGCGTGTCGAATTCTAATTCTGGGGAATACAAACGCAACCGTCCTTATGCGGATGATTGCCCTGGCCAAGGCGGACAGCATTGCTTACTGGCGGAAAGAACTGCCCGGAGCCAGTGAGACAGAGCTGGAAATGATGTATACCCATCTGTCAAACGGTTTGATGCATGTCGTTGTGGAGGGCTATGACAAGTACAGCAAAGAGGAAATGGTCCGTTTTGTCAACCGGGTAGTAAAAGCCAGTCTTTCGCTGTTCCAATCGCCCCAAAGACCTCTTGCTTAACATAGGCCTTATGCTTGCGTGGTATAATAAGCTTTGCAAAACGGTCGATGGTCAAAGGAAAGGATGGAGAAAATCAGTCATATTTTATGAAAAATGAGCATAAGAAAACCCCGGAAAATGCGGATTTTCCGGGGTTTTTGAGCTTTTGAGTTGTGAATTTGCGTCCGATCAGCGCTTGGAGAACTGAGGTGCGCGGCGGGCGGCCTTCAGACCGTACTTCTTACGCTCACTTGGCAGAAACCCTTGTATTTGCAACGACTTGCGGGTTTGACGAATGAAATTTGTCGTCGATTTTGTCTTTTAAGGTGTGCGTATGGTGCCTGCGGGGGATAGTTATGTGGTAGGATCGGACGGGAAAACCTCATTGATCTGCTTTGCAGACTCTGTCCGTTTTTCTGCGCTCTTGGCCTGTGCGTAGATTTTGAGGGTAACATCGGGATTCTTGTGCCCGGCATAATCCATTACCGTGCGAACATCGACCCCACTATAAATCAGGTTTGTGATATAGGTCTTTCGAAGCATGTGTGTTTTAACCGGGAAGTCAATGATATAGCGTACATTGGGATTGTGGGCAGCAGTCCGGCCTGCTTCCCGATTGACGGAATGAGACTTCTTTCCATGCTGTTTATAGCGGATATATTCGTCCGGTCCAACGCTGCGTCGCTTTATCTTTCGCCACATATTCCGGAACTGAGTCTCACTTAAGGGAAGTCCACTGCTATTACAAATGACGAAATCAGAGGCAACGCTCTTTTTGATTCCTTTCAAATGATTGAAAAGGGGCACTGGAATAGGTATATTACGGTGGCCAGCTGCGGTCTTGGTCACATTGGAAATCTCCGGACGATTGTGGCAAAAGATACATGTACGCGTAACCTCGATCTGCGGAGTGTCCGCATTGAGATCAACGCAGTCCCATTGGAGTGCCAGAGACTCCTCGCGCCGCAGTCCTGCATAAAGCCCCAATTTGACAAACGTTTCCAGAGGATAAATTCCTTTGATCGCGGCAAGTAGCGTGGCAACCTGCGCATCCGTCAAGTATTCCTCCCCTGTATCCTCTTTTTCGCGCCTCACGCGTTTAAAGGTATACTTTGTCGTTGGGTCAACCTGGATCAAATCACAGGTGAGGGCATCGGCAAAAATCTGTTTGATTAGCATAGAAGCCTTGCGATAAACGGACGCGGACTGCGCCTCTGCTACAGCCATAGCCTTCTTTATATCTTCGCCGGTGATGTCGATCAATCGCTTGTCACCAAGCACAGGGATGAAGTGTGTGCGGATGATCTGTTCATAATTGTTATAGGTGTTCCGCTTTAGGTCAGCGGACTTATCCGACAGCCACTCCGTTGCGCGTTCGCTGAAAGTTGGGAATTCCTTAATTTTGCGGCGAAGACGAATCTCGGCCTCCCGCTTTTTTACCTTCTCGTCGCGCTCTGCAATTGTTCTACCATAGACAGTGATATACTTTCCGCGTTCATCGCGAATGCTTTTATAATAGTACTCGATTCCATTTCGAACTACTGTCTTTTCTTTTCTCCGGGGCATCAATTACGCCCCCCTCTTTCCATTACCACCGCGAAAGCTGGGGCAAAAATCCGCTCTGCCGCGAGCCACGCCATCAAGCCGCTGTTCGATAAATTTCCTCAAATCCTCTTCGCGATAGCGGACGTTTCCCTTGCGCCGGTATTGGACAGCAGGAAGTTCCCCCGCTGCGCGAAGGCGGTCAAGATTTGAAACTGAGATCCCTAAGTATTTCGCCGAGTCCCGGCGATCGAGTAAAATGGGATTCATGGCGTCTCCTTTTCTAATTGATTTTTCCGAGACGCCATGATAAAATAACCTTGCACTGGTACTTGATGGCTTCTCGCTGTCTTGTATCCTGCACCTCCCGCCGGCAAGCGGGAGGTGCTTTTTTATTGGCCGAGGCTTTTCGTTCAGCCTTCCTGCTTCGTCAATGATAGCATTTCCACAGGCGTAAATTCCGAGACGGCCTTCCCGTACTCTTGCTTAAGGCTCTGATGGCTATCAGCCACTTCCTGTTTCGTAGATAGATGTATCTCCGCAGGCGTTGATTCCGGGCGAGCCGGCCCGTATTTTGTCGTTATTTCAGAGAAATAACTTGAAGACTATCTGTCTTCTCCTCTAAAATAACACAGGTGGCGATAAAAGTCAATATATAGATGTAAAAAAATAAATCATAACACTCAAAATGTTAATACAATCATTTCTGCCAAACGCCATTTCGCTTATCTTACGTTGACTTTTTTTCGTTCTTGTGGTACTATTAATCAAACAAATTGGGAGGTTTGTATATGGGTGAAGATGCAAAGATGCCAAAAGAATTGGAAAAATTTGAAGACTACTATATGCGAACGATGGAAATTACAGGAAGTAGAGATAATTTCCCCAAAGATCCTCAACTGGTAAAAGATGTAATCAACTTGTTCCTACAGCAAAATCCAAGAGTTTCGCAGGTGGATATTGCAACCAAATATGAACTCGCCCCAAGCCTGTTTTCTCGATTTCTAAGGACAGATAATGTAAAATCAAAAGCAGAATGGAATCGGGTAGCATATAGACTGGGGTTGGATATTGATTTAGCAAGGTATATAAGAAACGCACGAGAACTAATTGAGTTAATTTGGTCTTGGCAACAAATCTACTATGGTGAGCGTCTGACTCGCTTTATAGAAGGAACATTTGAAACGGCTGGCCTTATTCCTTATCCACCAAAGCACTTGGAAGATACGGAAGATTCAGAAAAAAGCTATGAGAATATGCGCTATTTTCTGATTAATAGCACAAATGAAGAAGCATGGTTCTTCTATTACTTCAAAGGCCGTGACACACTTGCCTCAGATGTTGTCTTCAACTTGCTATCCAACGAGAATATTTCGACGGTTCATATGATTATCATTCTTAATAGCGAAAACGCCTTTGAGGATGTAAAGCAAACCTTTCGCAGAAAGGATTGGAGAAATAATCTGCGCTATGCTTCTTTGACTGTTCTTCGGGTTGACGATGAAATTTCTACCATCATTAATGAGTATTCAGATGGAGATTTGGGGCTCAAAAAGCGGTCTGAGCAAGGAAGTGGCACGAGCACCGTGCCTTCCGCAACTCCGCAGTGACCCCAGCGGCCTAGACAGTCACGCTCAGGCGGGGAAATGTAACTTCGTACCCCCGCACCTGCCCCCTAATCCCAGCGTAGCATAATCGAGTATATTGTCAATACGTTCGGAAGGACAAATTCCAAGGAAATCACTCTCTATCTAAGGGAAGGCTACCTGCTGTTTTCGGCAAGTGGTCTTCCTTCATTTATTCAACCGATGCGGCCTATTCTCGACAACTGGCTCAATGCTTAACTGGCATCCCTGCTCTGACACATCAAATGCGTATTTACGTTTCGTGAGTCGCGCGGCGTATAGCAATTGCTTTCGCAGTCGCACTCAGCCCCTTCAGAGCCCCATAGTGTCATGCCGTGGGGGTAGGCGGGGTTCAGGCACACGGGGAGGCCAACGCCCATCACGCCCGTGCCTGAGTCATTACAGAGAAAGAGCAGCCATTCCTAGGAATGGCTGCTCTTTTGTTCGTTTTGCGATTGGTATTTCAGGGTGTCTGTGGGGTCGGGAGCCATCTACTTACCAATACTTGGGATACTTGCTGGTGCTCTGCTGCTTTTCGGCATACTGCCACCAGGGAACTTGGGTGGCGAAATCAGTCAGCTTATCCCTCATTCTAATCCGACCTGAAAACTGTAAGTCTGACTTAGCTCACCACGGGTGACTACCAGATCACGCTCTGCCAACGTCAAATTCAAGATGGGCCGCCCGCCCAGATCGTTCACGATGCAGGGACTATCCATGGACAGCACCGCATCCGGGGCGAGCTCCACATTTGCGGCACAGCGGGTAAAATCCGTGTCCGTCGGCAGCGTAATGGCGATCACATAGCGCGTTTCGCCATCCTCTGTATGGGTCTGGATCTCCGCCGTGCTGTTGCCGATCACGAAGCTACGGATCAGCGGCTCCTCATTGGCGGTATTCGCTTTCCCGCAGCCCGCCAGACACGGCAGGATGCAGAGCATTGCCAGCACTACACAGCATATCTTCTTCATATCGTTACCTCACTCAGAGCGGATGGCCTCGTTGGGGCTGATGAGCGTTGCCTTTCGTGCGGGGATCCAAGCGGCGGCAATGGCCACGCAGCCGGAAAACACCACGCCGCAGACCGCCAGCCACCAGGGCAGCACGCACCGCAGCTCACGGGACGCGAAGATCACCGGCATCAGCCACTTGGCGATAAAGCTCAGCACCAAGCCCGCCGCGCCGCCTATCACGCCCACGATCAGTGCTTCCGTCAGGAACATCTTGAAGATGTCGCTGCGAACGGTGCCCAGCACCTTCAGCACGCCGATCTCCCGCGTCCGTTCCGTAATGGACATCATCATGGTGTTTGCCACGCAGATGGCGGAGATCAGGACAGCGATGCCGCCCAGCGCGCCCAACATCCCCTGGATCTGCCGGGACTGCGTCCGCACCGTCTCCAGCATATCGTTGAGCGAATAGGTGTTCAGCCCCGTGTCGCGGATCAGCTTGACAATACGCTGCACGTCGTTGACGTTCTTGACCATGACCCAAACCAAGTCGTAGGTAGGACCGTTGGCCTTCTCCTCCGCTGTTTTAGTCTGGGTAGTCGCACCCATGTAATTGGCGTTGGCCTGCGTCATCTCCTGCAAGCGGTCGAAGGACATGAACGCGGCGGTGGCGAAGTTGTTGTTCAGGGTGGAGCAGATGCCTGTCACCCGCAGGGTATACAGGTTACTGGAGGGCAGTGCCCGTCCGTCGGTGTCGGCCTTCGGCTCGCCGGTCAGGCTGGAGGAATCGAAGGTCATGCGGACAGGCACTTCCAGCAGATCGATGAGGGCGTTGCCGTTCTCATCCACCGCCAGCTCCCAGTCCTTCGCCTTGTTGGCAAGTCCGGCGGCCACATCGTCGGTAAACAGCACCTCCGGATGCAGGCGCGTGCCGTCCCCGGCCATAACGCCCCGCTCCGGCGTCAGCCTGAAACGCTCCGCCGTGGTCATGTCAATGCCGTAAACGCGCACCATGTTGACATAGTTGCCGGACACGATATAGGCGGACTGCTGATAGACCGGCGTTACCGCCTCCACACCGTCGATGCCTCGGAACGCCTCCAGTGCCTTGTCGTTCAGCAGTGCCTTGCGTCCGTAATCGCCGGTGGCAGGCGTCACATCGATCTTTGTCAGGCTGCCCAGTGCCTCGATGCTCTCGCGGTATGCCTGTTCATATCCGAGACCCACGGAGATCAGCACCACGATACACATGACGCCCACCGCCATGGACAGGGCTGTCAGCGCCGTGCGGGTCTTTCGCCGGAACAGGTTGGTGCAGCCGTAGCGAAACAGGTCTTTTGGCTTCATACATTCCCGTCCTTATTGCTTCCGTCGTAGGTCAGCGGCTTCTCCCCGATGCCCGGTGCGCCGCCGTCTGTGTCAAAGTCGTCGTCAAAATCGTCCAAGGCAGCGGTGTTTTCGGCACCGGGCCCGATCTCGCCGCGCTTATAGCGGATGATGACATAGACCACAATGCCGATCAGGATGAGCGCAAGGATCGCTATCAGCAGCCACAGCCACCAGCGGCTGCCTGTGCCGTCTTTATTTGCGTTGACGCTGTTGGCATCTGTATCCGCAGAGCTTTCCGCCACGCTCAGGGGCACAGAGATGTCCTGAGAATAGGTCTCGCCGTTGGCGTCCTCATACTGGAGGATCATCTTACCCACAAACGCGCCGATTTTGGAGAAGCCCACCGTTACATCGGCGCTGGTGGAGCCGCCTGCCAGCAGGTCACCCACATAACAGGGGGTGGAGGCGGTCATGCCGTCCGTGGCCAGCACCCGGATATTCATAGCCTTGGCGCGGCCCATGTTGGTCAGCGGCACGGAGATGGTAGCTTCCTTATCCTTGCTGAGTGTGCCGTACACCTCCGGCGTACCGGCCAGAACATCCATCTTCTGGCTGACCGGCAGCATGATGTTCTGCGCCGCCTTACCGGCCACTGCCTCGGTGGTCTCATAGGTCAGGTTGATGCCCAGCATGGCGGGGCCAACCTCCGCGTCCTGCTTGGCCATGATCTTGTATTTCAGGATCGTCGTACCGCCCGGCTTGATGGAGTCGGCATAGGCGGTATCCGTGCCGCCTACGCACAGCGTCAGGCCGGGAGAATTGGTGAATACCAGGCTGGAGATGATTTTCTTGGCTGTGTCATATTTGGAATTGTTGATCAGGGTCAGGCGCAGCTCCGTCTCCTCGCCTGCCATCAGGCCGGATACCTCAGTATCGTCCACATACAGCTTATAGCTCTGCACCATCACCGACATGGCGGAGGCGTCATAGCCGTCGATCACAGTAAACTGCGTGGAGAAGGAGCCCTCCGCAGGGGCGCTGTTCTCGAAATAATTTGCCTTGAATTTAATGGACTTGTTGCCAGAGGTTGCAAAGGGCGACACCGTGAAGGTGTAGTCCAGATACTTCACCTCGCCGCTGGCCCAGTAGTCGAAGTACTTGCCCAAATTGGTGGAATCGATCACGAAGGGGAACTCGTCCAGCGCGGCAGAGACCACGGGATAAACCGTCACGCTGGTCAGGGTACCGCCCACATTGATCACGGGGATCCGCATGGAGATAGTCTGATTGGGTGTGCCGGTAGGCACGGTATAGGAGCCGCCCGCGTTGGTACCCGCCACCTGAAGGCTACCGAAGGAGGTAGTGACGCCGGACATATTGCCGTTGTCGGTAACGGTCACATAGGCACTGACCTTGAAGGTCACGTCCTCGGTGATGGTGGTGCCGTTCACGGCGTCCTCCCGCCACACAGTGGCGTTGATCTTAAAGGGCACAGCGTAGCGTCCCTTACTGGCGAACTCGCTGACCTTGAACTCGAACCACACCTCCGCCGTGGAGTTGTAGGACATATCCTTTAAGTGCTGCACATCGCTGGCATAGATCAGCTCAAAGGGCCAGTTGGACACGCTGGCGTCGGTAGGCACATCGGGATAGATGTTGATGTTGCGCAGCATGTATTTCTCGCTGGGCAGATATTCCTTGTTCACCGCCAGCGGCAGCACGATCTTCACCACCTGACCGGGAACGCCTTTGGGGGACTGTGCGCCGGTATCCATCAGGATCAGGGCGTTGGCGTCGCTGGGTATGACCTTGATATCCGTGTTGGGCTTTTCGTCTGTAACCGAGACCCCGCTGACGCCGGCGTCCTCTCCGTTTTCGTAAGACGTGTAAGCCTCAATGGTGCTGTCATCTATCACATCCTCTGTGACCTCTTCCGCCATAGCGACGGCAGGCAGCAGGGATACTGTCATCCATACGCAGATCAACAGGGCCAGTGCCCGTTTTACCGTTTCTCTTTTCACTGTGTGCGCTCCTCTCCGGTGTGGTGATTCTCTGTCTCTATTTTCCCGTCACTGAAATAGACGGTACGATCTGTATAAAGCGCCATCTGTGGATCATGTGAGCTGAGAACAAAGGTGGTGTTCCGCTCCCGGAAGATCTCACACAGCAGCTCCATGACCTCCTGGCCGGTGCGGCTGTCCAGATTCCCGGTAGGCTCGTCCGCCAGCACGATGGAGGGCTCCGTAATAATGGCGCGGGCGATACTGACGCGCTGCTGCTGACCGCCTGACAGCTCCGCGGGCCGGTGATCTACGTGTCCGCGCAGTCCCACGCGGCTCAATGCCTGCCACGCCAGCCAGTTCCGTTCATCCTCCGGCACGCCCCGGATGGCCAGTGGCAGCGCCACATTCTCCAACGCCGTGTATTGGGGCAGATTGTTGTAGCTTTGGAACACAAAGCCAATATAGCGGCGGCGGAACCTTGTCCGCTGCTCCTCGTCCATAGCCTCCAAATGATGCTTGCCTCGGACAATGATCTCGCCCTCCGTGGGCGGCTCAAGACCTGCCAGCATATTCAGCATGGTGGACTTACCGGAGCCGCTGCGGCCTGCGACACAGACAAATTCGCCTTGCAGCACGGACATGTCCACGCCATCCAGCGCACGAACCGTGTTGCCGCCGACGGTGTAGTGCTTCTTCAGCCCCACCGTCCTGATGATCGTTTTTCGTTCACTCATAGTTCTCTCTCGCTATCTCAAATGTGGAGGGCGGCAGCACATAGTTCCGCTCCTCCGCCGTCAGGCCGAATTTGATCTTGATGCGCTCCAGCTTCCGCACCCACGGGTCGCCCAGTGCCCACAGCACCAGAAACGTACACAGCCCGTGACAGAAATCGAAGAAAAAGCTGGATAGATAGGCCGCGCCTATCGTCTGCCATGTAAGGGGGCTTACATACCCGATGATGAAATACAGGTTCATGATCCAGCCGTACAGAAAGCCGGACAGGAAACCATAAAGGCACAGCCGCAGGGGCGCGTGGTCGGTAAGCTGCCGCACGAAATGCAGCAGATCGCCCCGGTTCGTATTCGCCGGACACAGCCTGTCCCACAGCTTCGCCGTGAAGTGAGGGCGGTTCTTTTCCGCAAACACACCGGCATTTTGCAGAATACCCGCCAGAAAGCCCACCAGTCCCCATGTGAACATCTGCCATGGCGTCCACGGCCCCTGTCCGAAAATGAAGTTGCTGACAAAGGCGGTCAGTGCGCCGGTAAGAAAGCCCGCCTCCGGCCCGAAGGCCACCGCCGTGATGATAATGATGGCGGAGCAGGGCTTGAAGTTGGGCAGCGGGATGATCTCAAACACCGTGCGGCCCACAACGCCAATGGCCGCCATCACCGCGATAGGCACCAGCTCACGGGCCTGGGGCTTCTTCTTATCGAATACCAGTATGAAGGGGATGGCGGACGCCAGCAGGAACAGCAGGCCCAGCAGAATATCCGAGTTTAATATGATGTAGTCCCAGAAAGTGCGGGAACCCATCGGATTGACCGCCGGACGGTGGCTGTGGTAATAGCCGAAGGCCACCATCAGGGCGGGCAGCACCAGAAGGATCACCCACGCGGCGGCTCTGGTTCTTTTGCTGACAAAGAGCTTCGACACGACGCGATCACCTCCTCGCAGGTAATGTCCATGGGGAAGTGCTCCGCCGCGATGCGGTTGGCGTCGGTGGTATAGAAGCGGTTGCCCGCGAAGAAGGCATGTGGCTCGCCCTCGGACAGCAGCAGTCCGTCAAACATCAAGGCGCAGCCTGTGGCGTACCGGGCGGCGAATTCCACATCGTGGGTCACCACCAGAATAGACGCGCCCTCCCGGCACAGTGCCAGCAGCAGTTGCGCCAGCTCCGCCTTGGCATAGGCGTCCAGCCCCTTGGTGGGCTCGTCCAGCAGCAGCACCGTGGCCTCCCGCAACAGCAGCTTGCCCACCGCCAGACGCTGGATCTCGCCACCGGACAGGTCGTAGGGATGCCGCGCCAGCAAAGGCGTCAGCTCCAGCCTCTCCGCCATCTGCACGGCCTTAGCTTTGTCCTGTTCGGCACTGTCCAGCAGCTCCTTCTCCACCGTGTCGGCCACAAACAGCGACCGGGCGTTCTGGGGCAGCATACACAGCCGCTGACCCTTTGCCAGCTTCACCTTGCCCCGATAGGGCTTCCGAAAGCCGGCCAGTGCCTGCATCAGCGTGGTTTTGCCTGCACCGTTGCCGCCCAGCAGGCATAGCAGCTCCCCCTGATGAAGCGTTACATCTGTGCCCCGCAGGACATCCTTGCCCTTTTCGGTATAGCGGAACCAAAGCTCCTTGCCCTCTAAAACGGCGAGGTGCTTTGCTTCCTTCTCAGGCTTTGCGGTTTCAGGCGCGGAAGCCTCCGCCGCGATGGGCAGCAGCTGCTCCAAGCGGCGGCGGCCGTCCCGTACCGTCAGGGGCAGATCCTCCGTTTGCTCCAATTCGCTGAAAATACGGACGGCGGCGGGAAGTCCGAAATAGATACGGCTCTTTTCCGCGCTGCCGGATAGCTGCCGCGCGATCTCAACCGGTGCGCCGTCCGAAAGGATACGGCCCTTATCCATGGTCACCACACGGTCAGCGGCGGGGAATACCTCGTCCAGCCGATGCTCTGTCATAAGGATGGCAACGCCCAGCTCACGGTTGATCCGCTGTACGGTCGCCAGCAGATTCCGGGCAGCCAGTGGGTCCAGCATGGAGGTGGGCTCGTCCAAAATCAGCAGCTTCGGCTCCATGGCCAGTGCCGAGGCCAGATTCATCAGCTGCTTCTGCCCGCCGGACAGCTCCGTGGTCTTGGCACGGAACCACGGCTCCATGCCGAAGAAAGCGGCCATCTCCGCCACACGGCGGCGGATCACCGGCACGCTCAGCGCCATATTCTCAAGGCCGAAGGCCAGCTCGTGCCATACGAAATCGGTGACGATCTGGTTATCCGGGTTCTGCTGTACGAAGCCGATCTCCGCCGCAGCGGTCAGCTCCGGCAGTTGGGAAAGGGGCGCGTCCTTATAAAAGGTCTCGCCGGCTCTTGCCCCCACAGGCAGCAGGCCGGGCTTGGCATGGCGCAGCAGTGTGGTCTTGCCGCAGCCGGAGGGGCCGCACAGCACCACATACTCCCCCTTATGTATCTCCAATGAGACGTCGTCCAGTGCCCGCATGTCAGCCAGCGGGTAGGAGAAGCTCAGGTGTTCAAACCGTAAGAGTGCCATCTAATGGCCTCCTTTGTTTCAAGGATACCGGGCAGGAACATCAGCACAGCGTAAAAGACAAACATGGTATAGCTGGCACTGCCCAGCAGCACCGGCGTCATGGCGGGATAGAACTCCATATACCCGTGACCGAAGGCGCGGGCGGTAATGCAGATGCCTGCCACTGCCAGAATGAGGCCCAGCGTCCGGGCGTCCCGGCCATCGAAACGGAACAGGTGGAAGGTGGTACGCCGCTTGGTACCGTAGCCCCGGGCTTTCATGCTGTCCGCCGTTTCCACCGCCGCCTCCATGCTCATGGTCAGCAGCACCGACAGGTTCCGCAGGGCGCTGCCCAGCCTTTGCAGCAGGCGTGTCCCCTCATCGCAGAGCATCGCCTGCGCCTGACGGATCTCGCGGCGGTTCTGTTGGAGCTGTGGGATGAACCGCAGCGTCATGGTGATCAGCAGCGACGTACCGGGAAAGGGCTTGCCGAACAGGTACAGGAACTTATCCGAGGTCATGACCTCCTGATAGCAGGTAAACCACATAATGACCGCGCACAGGGAGCAGCCGGACACCAGACCGTAGCACACGGCTTCCAGCGTGTACCACAGGTGATTGATGGTAAAAAGCATGGTCACGCCCCGATGGTTGAATAGCGGATTGGCGAGGGCGATCAGCAAAAACATAGGCCCCACAAACCGCATGGTGTGGCCGTAGGCCCTCCAGCCTCGCAGCCGGATGGAAAACCAGCTGGCGCCGAGAAAGGACAGCGCCACCGTAACGGGGTGCATGCATCCCAGCGTCAGACCCAGCACCAGCACGAAGTACGCCATACTGACCGCCGGATGCAGGTTCCCGAAGAAACGCATCCGGGTATCAGTCATGGTTATCCTTCCAATCCTGAGCACCTTCCCACCAACCGCCATCTAGATCAAGGCCAAGGTCGCAGGTGTAATTCCACTCAATGACCTCGCCGGGCTTGACGTAGTACACGCCGCAACCGTAGTTGGGATACCAGTCGTTGACACAGTACATCCAGCCGCTCCAGCGGCCGCCATCGAACTCATAGAGGTTGTTGATGCCCTCCACATAGCAGCCGCTGGAGGTGCCGCCCCGATAGGACATGTGGATCTTGTACTTTTCACACACAAAGGCGAGGACGTCGAAAACCGTGTCGCCCTCCTTCACCTCCACCGTGGTTACCGGCAGGATCACGCCGGAGGCCGGGACGATGCCCGCCCACTTGCTCTCCAGATGCATACCGTTATTCACCGCCGTATCGCAGCGAATGGTAATGGTGACGGTGTTTTTCTTGCTTTCGGGCTTCTGCTCGGGGGTAGGCGCGGGGGTGTTGCTGTCCTCGCCCTTCTGGTCGTCTTTTTTATTGTCGTCCTTTTTGCCGCCGGAATTGGACGGCTTGTTGGCGGTATCCTCCTCCGGGGTGGTAGAAGGCGTCTGGTCTGTCTTATTGCCCTTGTTGCCCTGCGGCGCATCTCCGGAGCCCTGGGCATAGAAATCCGCCACGCTGTCAGGCTTGCTTTGGGACGGGGTAGTTGTTGTTTCCTTTTTGCCGAAGCTGAAGGCCTCCGTAAACCAGGAATACCACGGCTTTTCCTCTTCGGGTTGGTCGGTATCCTCTCCCACATAATCCAGATCCAATTCGCCGCTATTGCCGGCAGTGCCGGTCTGGGCGCAGGCGCACAGGCTCAACAGCATCATAATTGCCAGCAGGAACGCGATGATATATCTCAGATTCTTTTTCATGTCAATTCTCCTTCAGCCATTAGGGCTGTTGATTTTGAGGATGCGGGAGGGGCCGGCAAACCCCTCCCGCTATGGAAAAGACAACGGCATTTGCCGTCTCGACTTGCCTTTTGCGGATTTGAGGATGGGGGACGGGGCGGCTTAAACCCCGTCCCCCTATGGAAAGCTGACAGTCTCCGTTCAGACTGTCTCGGCTTGACTGGGGTTAATTGCTGCGGATATTGTATCAAGTGCGGCTTCAGCGGAGGTCTCTGCCAAGGTGAGAGCCTTTGCTTCAGCCTCCGCCTTCTTCTTCGCCGCCCATTCAGCCTTAGCAGCCCGCTCCGCACGCTTTTTGATAGCCTGCTCCTTCTTTCGCTGCTCGGATTGCTCCAGCTTGCGCTGCCGCTTCTGCCTTCGCTCCTCGCGAAACAGCGGTTCTTGCTTCACCTTTTCCGCCTTATAGCGAGCGGTGTCGCGCAGCTTGCGCATGGAACGAGGCTGCGGCAGCCTTGCCGCCGCCATCGCGGCTGCCCAGCTGCCAAAACGCTGCTCAATAAACGTACCGCCATCCACTTCGCTGGGGGATGGGCTGTGACCCAGCGAGATGGCACACCGGCTCAGATACCGCGCCAGCTGCGGCAGCGGCGTATCTGCGTTTCGCTCGGCAAATGCTTCGTCACGCGCTTCCAGTGCTGCTACAGCCCTTTTGACTATTTGGTTTTGCGCCCACGCCTGAAAATCAATGGGACGTCCGCCGCGTTGAGACATAGTAACACTCCTCCTTATTACGAAAAAATGCCGGACAAACCCCTTCTCAGGGGATGACCAGCGACATTTTGGCAAGAAAAAACGCTGACAAAATCCGTCAGCGCACGCTCCTGCCCTCGTCACAGCGAGAGAGCGCCACTGTGTACCAAAGATCCTTGACCGTGCAATTCTCCTGCCCTCGCGCCACAAGGCTTTCGCCTTTCGTACATGATCTACCTTCTCAGAAGATTCCTCCCAATGGCGGTATTACCCAACAGCTTTCGCCGCTTCGACCATTTCCTTGCGCTCACAGTGCCGTCCGCAGAGGGTTTCTAACCCAAATTCCTTTTAGGCTGCTGCCTGATCTTTTGCATATAAAAAGATCTTTACGACCAACACAGCCACACGGTGTCACCGGATCATATTTACTTGTCTGTTGCAAATGAATGAGGCCACTGCGGTTTGTGCATACTGCAAAGTGTCAGCACACGCTCTGGGTATTTCGTAAATTGTATATGATTTACGAAAAACGAACTATTCCTCATGCAGCCGTAGGCATCTGTGCCTACGGCTTTTTTTGTTTTGCAGACAAGGCGCGATCCGGCTTGCCGCATCGTGACCGGGACTAATCATCCGGTTATCAAGACCGTCTGGGATAGAACTGCTCGCCGACCCACTCTGCGGTCAGTTCTTTCGGATGCAAGACCAGCGTGGGCGTATGGCTTTCCACAGCAAAAGCAAAGGCTCTGTTTTCCCCACTGCCCGTTGCTGACATATCCGCATCATGGACATATAGTACCACATCGGCAAGGTCGATGATCTTCCTATAGGCTTGCAGCTGTGCATCCGGCGTACCCACGGGACACACGACCGAAATATGGGTGCATTTTTCCAGCATAGTAAAATAGCGTTCCCGCAGATACGGTGCCCACTTTGTGGCCTGTTCCTCGTGTGGTGTGTAGCAGAAAAGCATCAGGCCTTGGTCGGTGGTTTCCCGCAGACCATTGACGATCTCGGCTGCGTAAAGACCTACGCCGCAGTCGCAGGCGGTCAGAAACTGTGTCACACCGCGCTGGCGCAGCGCCATAACCTGCTGCGCCAGTTCGATTTTCATTTTCCGGCAGCCACTATCTTCTTCATCAAACCCCCATGGAAAGCGCATGGGTGCTTGCCCTATGACTGCACAACGGTATATACGGCAGCCTTCTTCCAAAGCAGTCACACCCTCACAAAGATTATTGTCGCAATAAATGATACGACAATAATTATTAAAATGCAACGATTTTCCAAAGTATAATAAACGAAAAATCTAAGGTGGTGAAGTTGTGACAGATATTCTTGAAATCATCAAGCAGAATCGTGAGGCACGGGGATGGTCGGAATATCAGCTTGCTGAACGCTCTGGCCTGCCACAGTCTACCATCTCCTCGTGGTATAAAAAATCTATGACGCCATCGTTTGCATCGCTTGAGAAGATCTGCGATGCTTTCGGTGTTACATTGTCGCAATTCTTTGCGCAGGACGACATTCGTGTGGCTCTGACTCCCGCACAGCGTGAGATGTTGGATAAATGGAATTGCCTGACATCAGTGCAGCAAGCAGCGTTGGCAGCACTCATGGATACGATGATATGAATGGATAAGCCGGTTCTCGCGGCGAAGAAGCGTTTTCCACCTGTGCGCCCCGGCAGCTTTCCGCTACAATGGCCTTGTACTTGAGGTCATTAGGCATTGAGGCCGGAGCAGCGCAGGCACGGGATGGGCGATCATGTCCAGCGGAGCATATCAGCGTGGCCATGACCCCCGACAAAATCTTGAAGGGGCGAAACGCAAATAAACCAATGAAAAAAGATGAAGGGTGTATCAGCTGGTACATCCTTCATCTTTTTCGCTATTCTTTTTTTGCTAATGTTTGCGTATGCAGGAACGCATCCATCAGCATTTTCCCATCCTCGCGGTCACTCCACCAGTACGGGCGCAGAAACAACAGAGCATTCTCCAGCCAAACATAATCGTCCTTGGTCAATGTATGACTTTGAAGCCCTGCACTGATCCTGATATACGATTCTCTTACTTTGGCACTGGCATGGTCACGCACAAGATAGCCGTTGAGAAAGCCGGTGATGACAGATATTTCCTCATCCGTATAAAACATGGCGTCCCTCCTGAATTCAATCGCACAGGACAGAGTATAGCATATTTTCTTTGCATCCACAAGCAGTCCCGCCTTTTCTGGCCTTACTGTAGCAGGCGGCGCACGGAAAGGCAAAACAGGACACCGAGCTTTCGCCCGCACATATGTGCAACTATGAGCTGTATAAAACAGTAGGTCGCGGCAACGCCGCGGCCTGCTGTACCATTATGAGAAAAACAACTTGTCGGCTGATTCGTCCAGCTTGACCACGCTCAAGTCGATGAAGTCATCCAGCGACGGCGCGGAACGCCGCAGGTATTCGTGTCCTCCGTCCACAGCACAGGCACCGCACGAGCAGATTTTGAAGTCGTGTGTCGAGGTAGATTCTATAACATCCCCGCACTTTCTGCATTTGATGGCGTTTTTGATAATCATGTCGTTCTCCGCATCCTCGGTTCATACAATTCAGGCGCACACACAATCGGATTCGTGTGCCGCGCAGGGAGGGAAAAGTGTGCAACCATTGCACACTTTTCCCTCGCCTCAGTCACGCGCTCTGTTGCACGAAGATGCCCTCCTCATCCCATGTGACTAACCGGAAATTGTAGGGACGGTCATCAGGCGCGGACAGCCCGTTGAGGATGTCCAGCAGCTCCCGCACCTCAGGCGGGTGATACCGCGCGATGAGAATTGCCTCATCCACAGGCTTGTTGTCCAGCGCACAGCCGTCCACATACATACGGAGCTGGTATAAATCCAACGCCTTCGTCTTGCCCGCCTTGGCTTCATAGATGGTCACGCCATTGACGCAGCCCACAAACAGGTCTACCTTCGCCTTCAGTCCGATTTTCTGAAACACCGGCTCCTCGCGGCTCACCCGCAGGGCATCGGGGTTGCTCTCGCACTTAGCTGCCAGCTCCTTGACGTAGCGGGCTTCAATGGTGTCCGCGTCTTTGGGCGGTGCGGGGACATAGGTTGCGATCCAGCGGAACAGCTTGTTCAGGCGCGGGTCCGCTTCACAGAAGGACGTCTTTGTATTCTTGGTGGCAGGCAGTGCAGCGGAGTTGTTCGTAATCAGGTCTACCTGCACCAGAAAGCGGTTCTGGCTGGGATGAATAGCCTCGCCCCAAACACGGTCGAACAGTCCGTGCTCAATGGCGCGCCCGTTGATGCGCAGCTCTACACCGCTGGAGGCCATGTTGCCCTTATAGTAAATGGCATTGCTCTTGGTAGGGAGGATATTCCCATACCGGCAGTGGATGGTCAGCTGTCCGCCGCCCAAATCATAGGGGACATTCTCCAGCCGTTTCATGGTTCCCTCCTCCCATGTGGGCTGCAGAGGCTTCAAAATGTGGCACTTCTCTGTGCCGCCGTTGACCTCCAGCACCTTCATCGTGATGTTCGTATCGGCCAACACGCCGGCGTAGATATACCGAAGTTCCTCGATGGCATACATCACGAGATGGTGGAAATCAGACTGCGCCGCCTTGCGGTCGGGCTTCACCGTCTGGAACTTTGCCATGGGGCAGCGGACGGTAACGGCGGTGCCGGTCGGGTAGGGCAGACCGCCGGCACCAGGGTAAAAGAACACCTTCATGGGCTGGTCCTCCTCAGACGTACCCATGGAATAGGGTGCCGTGACCTCGCGGTACTGGTTTGCAGCCGCGTCCTTTTTCGTCCGCGTCCGGATGCTCCACTGCTGGCTGGGGCTGCTGTCGCAGGATGCCAGCGCGTGCTTCAACCCGAAGCCATGCTCGTTCAGCGGCGTCTGCGCCCCGTCCCGGCAGGCGATGGTCAGCGCACTGTCCAAATTGGTGATGCCCGTGCCGCCGTCCACCACGCCGATCTCCACCGCATCGCCCAGATTCTCGAAGGACACCACAATCGTCATGGAGAGGTCGGGGTCGTCGCTGTTGGCACGGAGATTGGAAATCGCATCGTCCGCCAGCTCGCAGATAGCCTGCGCCGCACTGTTGAAATTGTCACCGATACCCGCGAAAAGTCCATACCCAGTGGGGTTGTTATGGATAATCTCTTCCGCAATGGGGTTGTTGTTCCTGTTTTCCATGGTTAAAGCTCCTTTCCGTTACTTTGCGCTGCGTGTAACAGCGTCCCGGCGAATAGCGTCTGCGACGATGCGCAGCAATGACTGCTGGCGGATGACCTCCCAACAAAAGCACTCAATCAGGGTGTCAGGCGTCACGCGCAGGTCAATGCAAACCTGCAGCAGCTCCATCCAATCGTCCTCGGTCATCTCCACTTCGATGGTGTTCTTTCTGTTTTCGTCCATGTCCGTACTCCTTTGTTTTTGATAAACAAAACACCGTGCAGGAAATACCTACACGGTGCGTCGGAAAACGACAAGGAAACGGAGTATCCGTCCGCAGGGAGGACTTGCAAATCCCTTGAAAATAGGGTATACTTCTCCCTGCGGTGCGGAATTTTTCCGTTGTGTAGGTGGTTGCTTCACCTGCGCAGGTCATAGGGAGTTGGCGCTCCCTGTGACTGCCGTTGTTTTGTTTTCTATAGCTATTATATCATATTGGGGACAATATTCAATTGGCAAAGTCCACAAATATTGGGTACATTATATGTGCAACTTGTATATTGAACCCAGTATAGCTTTTCGGTTAGAATAGTACTGAACTGATATAGCTTAAGGAGGCCATTATGGCAGTTTCAAAAGCGCAGCAACGCGCTGTGAATAAGTACGTCAAGAACAACTATGATGAAATAAAGCTCCGCATGCCCAAAGGCAAGAAGGAAATCATTCAGGCGCACGCGGCACAGCGCGGCGAGTCCGTCAACGCCTACATCAACCGCGCCATCGACAAGGCCATGAGCGAGGACGATTCCTCTACCTGAACAGACAAGGCAGGTGATCTGCGCCATCGGCGCAGATCACCTGCTTCTTTAAGAGCCTCTTTCCTGCAGCACCTTACACATGGTATAGTGGCGGTACTGGAGGTGCGATGCGGATGAAGACAACAATAACCTTTGAATTGGAAACCAACATCAGGGAGCAGCTGGCGGCCATCTGCTCCCGATATAATCTGTCGCTTGAAGAGGCATTTACTTCTTTTGCAGAGGTCGTCGTCCAAGCGGGAAGGCTTCCATACGACATGGAAGTGCCTAACGCGGTGACTCAGGCAGCGATGGCTGCCGCTGAGAAGGGCGAGGGGCTGTCCGGCGCATTCGACTCCGCGCCTGAACTGATGGCCGCTCTGGGCTATACACGGGGCAATTCGAGACGCTATACGCTCGAAGAACTGGACAACGAAGAATGATGCCGAGATGAAGTGCTGCAACTCATCCGTGGACTTTGAAGCCTAACAACGTGTCAAGATAAAGGGCATCCCCGTGACTACAAGAGAGAGGGGATTGTGCCACCAACTATCGTATCAAATTTCCGCCAATCGTCGGAAAAATATTTCGCCAACTATCGGAAAACCATTGCATAATCCATAATCAATGCGTATAATAAAGCTAACGCAAAGGAAGGCGAGGTATCCCAAATGAAAAATTACAGGAAAAGAATTGCTGACGATATTCTGATGCGGAAGCTGGAAGGCAAAGGTGCGGTGCTGATTGAAGGCCCAAAGTGGTGCGGTAAAACCACAACTGCGGAGCAGCTTGCAGCCAGCATTTTATATATGGACGACCCGGAAAAGAAAGCGCAGAACATCACGATGTCCGAGTTGAACCCCAAGCGGCTGCTGAAAGGCGCGACACCGAGACTGATTGACGAGTGGCAGCTTGCTCCAAAGCTTTGGGATGCCATTCGTTTTGAGGTTGATCATCGCGGCGAGTTGGGACAATTTCTCCTCACCGGGTCTGCCGTTCCCGCCGATACCAAGGAGATTACACACTCCGGTACGGGGCGTTTTACATGGTTGACGATGAGGCCGATGAGCCTATATGAATCCGGGGATTCAACAGGTGAAGTCAGCATAAAAGATCTGTTTGAGGGAAATACGGAGGTAGATGGAAGTTCAGATTTAAGTATTGACCGTCTGGCTTTCCTCGTGTGCCGGGGCGGTTGGCCGCAGGCTGTGGATATGCGCGATGAAATTGCTTTGGATCAGGCGGCTGATTACTATGATGCAGTTGTACACTCGGATATTAACCGTGCCGACAATGTACAGAAGAATCCAGAAAGAGTTCGCAGGCTCATGCGCTCCTACGCAAGAAATCAAGGAGGCCAGGTGCCGAATACGGTGCTTGCACAGGATATTTCGACAAACGACGAGGTGCCGATCAGCGAAGAAACGGTTGCTTCCTACGTAAATGCGCTCAGAAAAATCTTTGTTGTAGAGGATATGCCTGCATGGAACCCCAATCTACGCTCCAAGACTGCGATTCGCTCATCAGATACCCGGTACTATGTTGATCCGTCTATTGCTGCTGCCGCTCTAGGCATCGGCCCGAACGATTTGATCAATGACCTGAAGACATTCGGCTTCCTCTTTGAAACACTTTGTATCAGAGATCTTCGCGTTTTTGCCGATGCTCTGAACGGAGAGGTTTACCACTACAGAGATAAAGACGGACAGGAATGCGACGCCGTTATTCATTTGAGAAACGGGAAATACGGGCTCGTTGAAATTAAGCTCGGCGGCGACAGGCTCATTGAGGAGGGCGCGAAAAGCCTGAAAGCGATGGCTGAAAAAATTGATACCGATAAAATGAACGCGCCCGCCTTCCTGATGGTCTTGACCGGAACCGGCGATTTTGCCTATCGCCGTCCGGATGGCGTGTGTGTCGTCCCTATCGGTTGCCTGAAAAACTGATGCCGCAACACATCTGCGCGGTTTTCGTGCAGATATGAGCAAAACTCGCTCATAAAATGTGATAACGCTTGAAAAACTCGTTCATTTTTTGTGGCTTCGATTGAGGTCAAGGCGAAAAACGGCACTGCAAAATCCATTCGTACACTGATTGCCAGTGAGAAGTATGACGACATCCACTGCGGCATCAAGCTCACCGGCGGCAATATCGGCTTCAGCGATAACATCTACACATTTCCCTATTTCTGCACTTTCCTGCTGAAACGGTATTTGGCAGAGGCAGACCTGTGAGATACCTCTCAGGCACGCGGTAAGCATCTTCCGCTCCCGTGCCTGACCGACACAACCTACGAAAGCTGAAGGGCCGGTGATCTGCGCGACTGCGCGGATCACCGGCTTGTGCTTTACTCGCAGGCGGTCTCATAAAAAGCGTCTGCGGCGGAGTCCTTCCCGCCGCAGACATACGCCTCATATTCGTCCTGCCGCTCATTCGCAGCCGCCTCGCGCTTAATAACACTTCCAGCAAACGGAGGGTATGAGCACTTTGTGACCAGCATGACCCCTCAGGTGCGGGACGCTGCTGGCCTTGGCACTGCCGTCGGAGCAATGGGGCGCGGCTCTGCGTGAAGCTCGTGAGGATGGAAGTGCTGGCCGTGCCTGAGCTATGTAGAAAACGCGTCTCGCGTCGAATAATGTTAGATTTGCAAAAATATTCGTGTCATTTTTTGCGAATATCTCGCTTCACATTGTTGGTTTTTACACGAATATCTGCTATACTATGGTCAGTACCTTTAAGGAGGACTGCTTATGTATAGAAAGATTATGGGCTTCTTAGAAGCGTGGAAAGAAAGCGAGCACCGCAAGCCCCTTATTTTACAGGGCGCAAGACAGGTTGGAAAGACCTATTCCGTTTTGGAGTTCGGGCGCACCCACTATGAAAATGTGGCATACTTCAACTTTGAAACCAATCCAAAGCTGAACGAAACCTTTGAGGAAAACATCAGCCCCGATTATCTGATACCGATTTTGTCCCATATCGCAGGTCAGACCATCGTAAAGGAAAAAACGCTGATAGTCTTTGACGAGGTGCAGCTTTGCGGGAGGGCGTTGACTTCGCTCAAATACTTTTGTGAGGACGCTCCGGATTATCACATCATCGTCGCAGGCAGTTTACTCAGCGTTGCGGTCAACAGGGCGAAATTCTCTTTCCCCGTAGGAAAGGTCGATATGAAAACGCTTTATCCTATGGATATGGAGGAATTTATGTTGGCACTCGGCGAGGGCGATTTGGTAGAGCAGATTAAAAAGTGCTTTCAAACCGATACGCCGCTTCCCGTTGCCTTGCACGACGCCGCAATGCAGCTTTACCGCCAGTATCTTGTGGTTGGCGGTATGCCGGAGTGCGTGATGCAATTCGCAGAAACAAAGGATTATATCCTCGTCCGCCATACGCAGGATACGATACTTGCAAGCTATCTCAACGATATGAGCAAGTATAACAACTTGAAGGAAATCAAGAAAACCAGACTTGCTTATGATAACATTACCGTTCAGTTTTCCAAGAAGAATACCCGTTTCCAATATAAGCTGATTAAGAAAGGCGGACGGGCTTCCGAATTTGAAAATGCGATTGAATGGCTTTGCCTGTCTGGTATCGTGTCACAGGTATACAAGGTGGAGCAAATCAAAAAGCCCCTTGAAAACTACCGTGATATTGATGCGTTCAAGATTTATGTGTCCGACTTAGGGCTGCTTTGCGCCAAAAAGGATTTAGCCGCCAATGACATTCTCTATATGGTCGAGGAAATCAACGATTTCAAGGGCGGTATGGCGGAGAACTATGTCAATGTGCAGCTTACCATTAACGGCTACCACACCTACTATTGGGAGTCCGAGCGTGGAGCTGAAATTGATTTTATCATTCAGCGTGACGGGCAGCTCATTCCCATTGAGGTCAAGTCTGCCGACAACACCAAAGCCAAGAGATTAAAGGTCTATATGGACACCTACAAGCCCGCTTATGCAATCAAGCTCTCTGCCAAAAACTTCGGCTTTGAGGACAACAAAAAAATCGTTCCTCTCTATGCCGCGTTTTGTATCTGAGCCATTTCCTTGTGGAACTTATCGCGGCATATCGCCAATCGGACTGCTTGGAAGAAGTGCTCCTGCGAGGATCCACCTCGCAGGAGCACTCTTTTGCTTCGGGTGTCGGGAGAGCTGTGTGCGGCAGCGTGCCCGCCGGAGGCCTCAGACGCGGCACGACAGGCGCGGAACTGTCTGTGCGCCTGAAACTATACCCCCAACTCTGCGGCGTGGCGCGGCGTGGCGCAGCGGGGCTCTGAGGGGCTTTGCGAGGGAGCCCCTCGCTGTCTCGATTTTTTCGCAAAATCCGAAAATCCGCCGTTTCGTGCAGTAGCAAAACCATCAAGCCCGCCGTTTCGTGCAAATATCGACATATTTAACTTGCCTTTTCGTGCAGGCCTGTGCTAAACTATGGAAAACAGCACGACTTTGAAAGGCAGGAGGAATCGGTATGCTGAAGCGGAAGATTTATGACGACCTCGTTGCGTGGAAGCAGCGAAGCGGCGGAACGACAGCTCTGCTGATTGACGGCGCAAGGCGCGTTGGCAAGAGTTTCATTGCCAAGGAGTTCGCAGAAAACGAGTATAAAAGCCATATCATTATTGATTTCGGGAATGTCCCGAAGGATGTATTGGATATCTTTGAAAATGACAGCACCGACCTCGATATGTTTTTCGCCAAGCTGTCCGTTTTCTTCGGGGTCCAACTCTATAACAGGGAGTCCCTCATCGTGTTTGATGAGGTGCAACAGTTCCCCCGCGCACGGCAGCTCATCAAATACCTTGTGGCGGATGGCCGCTACGATTATCTGGAAACAGGCTCTCTCATCCGGCTCAAGAAGAACGTCAAGGACATTATCATCCCATCGGAGGAGGAACATCTGGAGATGTTCCCCTTGGACTTTGAAGAATTTCTGTGGGCACTGGATGATGAGGTCACCGTTCCGTTTATCCGGCAGGCATTCGAGGCGCAAAAGCCCTTGGGTCAGGCGGTGCATCGAAAAGTTATGAACAGCTTCCGGCAGTACCTGCTGGTAGGCGGGATGCCCCAGTCCGTCCTCGCCTACCTGAACGGGAAGAACTTTGCCGCTTCCGACATGGCGAAGCGAAACATTCTGCGGCTCTACCGCGACGATGTCGCCAAGTTCGCAGAGGGATACGAGGATAAGGTCTATGCTGTTTTCGACGGTATTCCCGGTCAGCTATCCAAAAAAGAAAAGAAATATCGCCTGAGTTCGCTGGGTGAAAATGCGCGTTTCCGTTCCTATGAGGATTCCTTTATCTGGCTGAACGAGGCGATGGTGGTCAACACTTGCTTCAACGCCACCGACCCCAATGTAGGGCTTGCCCTCAGTGCTGACCACACCACGCAGAAATGCTATATGGCGGACACGGGGTTGCTGGTGACACAGACATTCATGGACAAGGGCTATACAAACAACGAACTGTATAAAGCCATCCTTTTTGACAAGCTGGACGTAAATGAGGGTATGATTTTGGAAAACATGGTAGCGCAGATGCTCCGATGCCGCGGACACAAGCTCTACTTCTACTCCCGCTGCGATAAGGAGCATCGGGAAAACCATATGGAGGTCGATTTCCTGATTGCCGAGGGCAAAAAAATAGCCCCCATCGAAGTGAAGTCCGGCAGCTACCGCAGCCACGCATCATTGGACAAATTCCGCGCAAAGTTCTCCTCGAAAATCGGTGAGAGCTACATCCTTTACACTAAGGATGTTATGCGCTCCGATAACATCCTTCATCTGCCCATCTACATGGCAATGTTTCTGTGACCAATATGCAGCCGACTGCCATCTTTGCGAGGGGTGACCCGCTGCGCGGATCACCCCTCGCCTTCAGCAGCGGCCAGAAGGAAACCTATCTCTTCACCGAGAGCCGCGCGATAAAAGGCCATTTGATGCGGAAAGCAGAAAACAGTGATGGGCTTTCCCACCCGCATCAGTGCCGCATTTTCCTTCAGCACGTGAATCGTTATCAGCGGCCCTATCGTGATGTAGTTGCCGGTAACCGGGTCTATCAGCGGGCATACCGTAGATATTCTCGTTGCCGCGTTCCCCGGAATCGTACCCTTCTCCGTGTTCTTCGCATAGCCTGCCTCGCTTATGCTTTCGCTGCACGCTGCCTTTAATTTGTGATAACCCCAGATTTGGATATATTCCAAATCTCTCATCCCTTCCCGGCTCATCGGCACGACATAGCGCATACCCCGCGGCACCACCTTGCCGGGTTCCATGGCAAGTGTCCTGCTCAAATCGCGGGGCTTGCGAACCAGCAGAATACAATCGTGCCCCATATCCTTTGCGGTATGCATCCCTCTGAGGACAAAATCGTCAAACAGTGCTCGCTCCTTGTTCACTATGCTCGTGCCCCATGACAGTCCTCCCTGCGGCACGACGTATACGGCTGCCGGCATGCCGCCGTGCACAACAAACCCCACATACCGGGCAAAGCGTGTAGCCATGCCGTTACCCAGAATGTTCCTCTTTATCTCCAGTGCATTGTAGAAGCTGCGGTCATTGGAAGCATCCAACGGTGGTAAAATCTCCGCAAGGCAGCTTGCTAACGAGGGCTTTCCCTCTTTCATGTTTTCATCGAATACAAGAGGGCGGGTCTCGTAGCCTGCCGCGATAAAAAAGCAATTGGCTCCACTTAAATCCAGCCGCCTGTCCAGCGGAATTCGCCGCGTGCAGCTGCCGCCTTTCAAATTGACCTGCCCAACGATTTCTTTCGGCACGCTTGCCAGCCACGGAAAGAGTGATGCGCCATGCGTAAGCAGAAACAAAAGCCCTGCATTTGTGAGGCCGCAGACATGGCGCATCCGCGGGCGGTTTCTTCCGTCGATCCGCACCGTCACCTCGACAGTTTTGTCCTCGATGAGACCCTTGTCTTCCAGCTCGCGTATCGTGCGAACTCCTGCGTCAGCCGTCCGCGCAAAAATAGCAAGGTCATCGCGGCGCACCTGACCGCAAAGGGCAAGTGCGTACAGCATACTGATTTTTATTTTAGAAGGCGTATACATTGTGGTGTTCCTCTCCTCAGTCTTGGTCAGCCGCCCCTGAATAAGCCGTATCTTATAAACAATTTACCCTTTTATTCGGGCGGCTGCCATGTGGGTAAAGTATCTTCCGAATTGTCCTATTCGTACAGAGACATTGGCATTTCCGCCCTTGCAAAACTGCAAAACCCTTGTGCTTCAGCGGGTTTGCGGGTCTGCCGCCTTGTCTGAAATGCGGTATTCGGAATGACCGTGTTTAGTGTGCAAAACACTCCCACCGGGGTGTGATGAATATGGGGTCAAATATCCATTCCGCTCCGCAGTCGCGCCGTCCACATTTCGATAATATGTTCAGGCGTGGGGAGTACGCCGTCCATCGCCGAAACCGCGACGTATGTCCCTGCCGGGAGGAGCTCGGACGCCCTCGTAAAGAAGCGGAAATCCGCATAAAATCCATCATCGCCCGCCTCAAAGTGAGAGCAGATTTCATCGGTGATCGCTTTGGTATTATGGTTATCGGAGTCCAGATGTGGGGCAGCTGTATCCCTGTAAATGAAGAGATAGGTAATGCATTTCTTTGCGATTTTCGGCAGCTTTTCTTTCACAGAAAGCACCGCTCCGCGCACCGTTTCCACGAACATCGGCGTGTCAAAGATAGCGCGCTTCTGCCCGTTATTGATTACACCATGGGCGCGGATGGAGGGCAGCATAGGCATCCGAACGAGCAACATATTTCCCTCGACAAAAGCGTCAAACGCATGTATTTCACGAGCAATTTTCCGGTAGAGCTGCGTGCATGTTTCATCCGAGGGCAACGTTTCGCCTGCGCCTAATCCCGCCCTGACTGCATCAATTTTGCCCATGAGCGTGAGAGTTCTCAGGAGGCTCCAATATGTGTTATTGTCCAATTTTTCAATGGCACTTTTCACCTCCCTTGCCACTGTCTCAGCATATTCCTCATCGGCGAATTCGGCGTTTGCCATCCGTTGAACGGACTGCATTTCAGAGAAAAATCGTATTAATGCCTGCCCGATTTTCTTGTTTAGCGTAAGCAGATTCTCGGCGTCGTCATTGATGCTCCGGGTCAGCAAGCGCAGCTTAAACATCGCCTCAGGTACGCGGTAAGCGGTGTGCTGCGCACCGTCTGCGCGGTTCGAAGCTGCCGGCGTACTGGGCTTCATAGGCGGTAAAATGGGGGCAAATTGCATGTTGGAGACCTCCCTGGCATTAGGCACATGTCCCCTTTGGGACTGTGCCAGACACGTTGTTTTGGGGCAGCGAGTTTTTCCCGTTGTAGATCACTACCATAGACGGAAACGGCGCAGGAGCAGAGACATTTCCGTCTTCATCCGTGAACCGCAGACGCCCACGCACAAATCGGACTTCCGCCTTCCCATAGATGTAATCGTGAAAATAAGATGTATCCGTTCGTGCTGGGATAAGCAGGACGATGGGGTACCCGCCGAGTGATTCTTCAAACGCCTTCCGCACCCATTTGCCAATTTCCCGGCCATACGGGGGGTTGCAAAAGACAGCGCCGCCGCGATCCCAACTTTGCGAAAGTCCGTCCGTTTCGGGGGTATAGTACAGACCGCACTTTGCCGTTTTATCCGTTGCTGCGGGGTCGAGCACAAAATCAAATTCGGCGTTTAGCTTGTCAAAAAAGTCCTGCGGCGTGCACCAGCACATGCTTTTGGAGGATAACAATGCCTTATTCATTCTGCACACCTCGTCCTTTCAAGTAAGTGTGCAGAAATATCTTTACCGCCTCGATTCCTCCGATGATTTCTGCTATATTCGAGTTGATATTCAATGGGTTTTACTAATGATTGGCTCATGCTGGACTTGCCCATATCAGCATAATATATAAGCCCTTCAAAAAATGAAACGGAGGCTGCGCACTTCTTCAGCTTCTCCACGATGCGCTTCGCACGCTGACGAAAAAGTAATCTGAGTTCACGGTCAGAAAAAAGCTCCTCCAATTTTCCTGCCAGTTCGCCGATGCGCTTCTTAACTGTGTTATAGCAGCGGTTCACCTTTTTTGCGATGGCACCGATGCTCCAGCCGAGGATATGAAACCGCATGATCGCACGGTTTTCCTTCCTCCGCTTCGCAGCGGTACGCGCATCCCGCGCCTGATTTTTGCCCCGCTTTTTTGCCCCTGTGGGCACGACCGAAATACCGATGGCAGTCTGCTCATCAGCGGTAAGGTCCAATGCAGTTATGATGTAGGCGTTTTTCATTTTGTAGTGTTTTTTCATTGCAGTCGAGAGTAATGAGCGCACCTCACGTTCTGACAGAGAAGGTTCTAATTCTGTATTGGCTTCCAGCGTCAGCCGAACAGAATCTTCATTTGAATATCCTGCCATCTGATAAGCGGAGAATAGAATAAGTAGAAAGTAGTCCCGATAGCCCTCCCACTTCGAGCGCAACTTCAGCAGCTTCAACAAGGCATTTACCCGCCGCTCTCCCGCAGCCTGTGCAGACGTAGGCATATAGCGGTGACAAGGCTCAGAAGTTGCTATACTCTTTTTTGAGCAAAACTGAAGATCCTTATATTCCTCTACGAGCGACATCCGAACAGAATGTCGTATTTCGCAGGTACAGTAATTATTTGCGTGAGTGTTAAATGTGCCTGGAATGCGTGTCAATCCTGCAATATTTGAACAATACCCCGAATCGACCGAGTAGCCGATGATCTGCAAGTCGGTGAGAAGATTTTGAATGGCATTTCCAATATGCTTTGAGATTTCGCTTGCCATAAAGCCAAGGCTCGCTGCACACTGGCCGATAAGCCAAATAAGATGGAAACCCCTTCCGCTGTAAACCACAATATTGGGCTCAGGAAGCTCGGTCCATATTTCAAGGCCTTGAGATAACAAGGACAGCGCATCTTCCGGATTTGGACAGTTTGAAGCTTTTTCGTGCGCATCAATATCTACCCAAATTGCATTCAGCGCAAACAATTCACCACCGTCCCATGTTTGCGCAGCTTTGAATTGTGCCTTTGTCAAGTAGTAGTCAGCATCAGCCGAGACATGCATCTGGGAGAGCCATTCTCCCACCTGCTCCGCAGGAACGCTCGCTACCATCTCCATCGTGGCTGTCCCTTTGGGGCGGCGCACAATTGTCACCAGCCCCTTGTACTCGGGGCAGTCCACCGCAAAAATAAGGTCGGCAAACTCCTTTACATTGGCTTTTGGGTAATTGTGCTTTGCTTGCTTAATGGGATATTTTGTGGGGTGCTGGGTACGGAAGGCCTCCTTTTGAGCCTTTGACCATGAGGGAACGAGCATGAATTTTCTCCTTTGTATGATGGATACAAAGGCAGCCATGCACCCTTAAAAGAGCAAAAAATTGTCGTGAAATTTGTCGTCAAATGCTTCACTTTGTCCGCAAATTTGTCGTTGAAGAAAAGAGAACAATGATCTCAGATGGAGACAAATGAGCACAAAGAAAAACGCCAGAAACCGTTCTGTTTCCCTTCATAGGGACACAAACTGTCACCCCGGTTGAGAGGGAGTGGAGAGATCCACTCCCTCCTGCTCTTTTTTCTGCGTTATGCCGGGAGCGGAATGACCTCGCTCAGTGGCGGAAGGATTTTCGGTTGCTGCTCGTCCGGCTGCATGGCGCTGTCCACTGTGCCGATGTCCCGGTAAATGATGCGGATGGACTGGCTGGAATTGCGGGAGTATTTTGTTTCCCGTTCACCGACCTCGATGCGCTGGATGAACAGCCGCAGCAGTTCCGGTGTCAGCTCGTCGATCGTTGTGAATCGTTTGGCTTTCTCAACGAACGCCTCCACATTGGCTTCCCGCGATTTGAGCTGTGCCAGACGGTTTTCTTTCTGCGGAATCTGTTCCTCCAGCATACGCTGCTCGTCTGTGTAATCGCCGGAGAGCATCCGGTACTGCTCGTCTGTCACGCGCCCGAGAACATTGTCCTCATAGAGCCGTTTGAACAGCTTGGACAGCTCTGCGCTTCGCTTTTTCATTGCGTCCAATTCACGGAGGACACGGTTCATCTCCTGCCGCAGTTCTGCGCTGTTTTTCTGGTTGATGTGCGCCGCGAACTGTCGCTCCTTCATGCGGGCGAAATGTGTGACCCGACGGAGATCATCCAGAACGATCTGCGTGAGATCACATTCCCGGATGTGGTGCGCGCTGCAGGCAGTTTTTCCTTTCTTGCCGTAGGTATAGCACTTGAAATTGTACTCCAGCTTTTTCATGGTTGTGGCACGATGCAGCACCAGTGGCTTTCCGCAGTCTGCGCAGAACACTAGCCCTGAGAAAATGTTCGGCTCATCCATGTGCTTCGCTGCGCGCTTTTTGTGCTGCCGCACCTCCTGCACGATCTCCCACTGCTCCTGCGTGATGAGCGGCTGGTGCGTGTTTTTTACCAGACACTGTTCGCTTTCCGGTCGGTCGATCCGCGTTTTGTTTTTATAGGAGATGGTCGTCCGCCGCAGCCCAACCGTATGACCCAGATACATGACGTTTTTAAGGATATCGCTGACCGTCGTGCCAGACCACACATATGGATGCAGTGCATCCCGTCCCTCGTGCGTTTTTCCAGTCTTCTGAAAGTAGTAATTTGCAGGTGTCAGGATCTTCCGTTCTGTCAGAATCCGCGCGATCTGGCTCGGCCCTTTCCCAGCAGCACAGAGGGTAAAAATCTGCCGCACAACCTCTGCCGCTTCCGGGTCTGGCTCGAGATGATTTTCCGTAGTTTCGGATTTTCGGTACCCATAGGGTGGACGGCCTCCGAGCCATTCGCCGCGCTCGGCCTGCAGCTTTTTCACGGCGCGAACCTTCCGGCTTGTGTCCTTTGCGTGCAGTTCGTTCGCCCAGTTGCGGATGGGGTTAAAATCGTTGCTGCTCTCGACTGTGGAATCCACGCCGTCGTTCACTGCGATGAACCGCACATTCTTTTGCGGGAAATAGATCTCCATGTAATAGCCGACCTGCAAGTACTCACGCCCCAGCCGAGAGGCATCCTTTACGATCAGGGTGGAGACCTCACCAGCTTCGATCATTTCCACAATCTTTTTCCAGCTCGGCCGCTCAAATAATGAGGTGTGATAGCGATAGCGGCAAAAAGCTAATAAAATCAATGGTTTTGCGGACAGCGGATAGACAGGGAATGTGTTAAAAACTGAATACGCACACAAACGGCGTTACCTTAACCCCTTTGGGGGAGAAAGTAACGCCGTTTTTTTATGCCCGCAGGAAAGGAGGTGCAGCCGGAATGTATTTCACAAAGGGCAAGCAGCGGGCGTTTGAATTGCTCATGCAGCAGAAGCCGGGATTTGACCGCTATCAATCCGGTTGTGCCGGAGATGATGAAGATTGCGGCACTTGCCGTTTCTACCGCCCCGGGTGGAAATATGAGTTTTGCGTTTTCAAAGAGTGTCCCTATTGCCCCGGCAAAAGGACGCGGAAAACGCACGCCAGCATGGACAAATAGACGGGCAAAAGCCCTTGTGCCATGCGGCTTTGCAGACGCGAAAACGGCAAAGGGCATATTGCAATACCAAAACAGCCGAAAACGGCTTTCTAATTGTCCACGCATACCAAGAGAGGAAGTGAGGAAATATGGCAGTTTTCAGAGTGGAGCGAAATACGGGATATACCGTTATGAGCAACCACCACTTGCGAAACAAGGAATTGTCCTTAAAGGCAAAGGGCTTGTTGTCGCAAATGCTTTCGCTGCCCGAAGATTGGGATTATACCCTTGCGGGCTTATCCCATATCAACCGGGAGAAGATCGACGCAATCCGCGAAGCGGTAAAGGAACTCGAAAAAGCCGGATATATCGTGCGCAGCCGGGAGCGCGACGAAAAGGGACGCTTGCGGGGCGCAGATTACGTCATATACGAGCAGCCGCAGCCGCGAGAGCCGGAAGCAGCTACCAGCGGCGGACAGCCGCCTATATTGGATTTACCTACATTGGAAAATCCAACATTGGATAATCCAACGTTGGAAAAACCTACGCAGGAAAAACCTACGTTGGAAAATCCAACGCAATTAAATAAAGATATATTAAGTAAAGAACAATCAATTACTGATTTATCAAGTACCGATTCCATTCCTTTCCATTCCCTAAACCCCTTGCCCTTTGCGCATGGCGAAGCGGCTACGCCGCCGGAAAGGAAAAGAACGGAAGCGAAAAGCAATAGCGCAGTAGAGATTTACAGGGAGATTATCAAGGACAATATCGAATACGACCATCTCATTCAAAACTGCAAAATTGACAAAGACCGTTTGGACGAGATTGTTGACCTTATGCTGGAAACCGTCTGCACAGCCCGAAAGACAATCCGTATTGCCGGGGACGACTACCCCGCCGAATTGGTGAAATCCAAGTTTTTGAAGCTGAACAGCAGCCATATTGAGTTTGTTTTGGATTGCATGAGGGAGAACACAACCAAAGTGCGCAACATCAAGCAGTATCTAAAAGCGGTGCTGTTCAACGCGCCGAGTACCATTGACAGCTACTATACCGCCCTTGTCAATCACGACTTATACGGCGGCGAATGAGCATAGCCGCACTTTACCGGGAAAGGAGTTGATACCTTGCAGGAGGAAGTAACCCAAAAAACGATTGCCCTATACGTCAAAGTGGGAAAAGGCGCGGCGCGGCTTACCGAACAGGCGTTACAGAAAGCAATCCAAAAGTTTTTGGAGCAGAAAAGCAAACCCGCGCATGGGAAACAGACCATGCGGCAGCTTATGAAGCAGAACGCGGGTGTTTCCAACATCGAGATCACCGACAGCAATATTAAAGCCTTTGAGAGTACGGCGAAGAAATACAACATAGATTTTTCGCTAAAAAAGGTTAAGGGCGAGCAGACCCGTTACCTTGTGTTTTTCAAAGGCCGGGACGCGGACGTTATGACCGCAGCGTTTCAAGAGTTTTCCGCAAAGAAGCTGAACCGGGAGAAAAAGCCCTCTATCCGCAAAGCCCTTGCCGCTGCAAAGGACAAGGCGAAGCAGCTTAACGCCGCCCGCGACAAGGTAAAGAAAATGGACAGGGGGCGCGAGATATGAAGCAGATCAACTACAAAAAGCTGATACTTCCGAATATCCCCTATGTGTTCTTTGTCTATCTCTTTGATAAAGTCGGACAGGCGGTGCGGCTTGCCCCCGGCGCGGATATTTCTGCAAAGATACTGAATATCACACAAGGATTTTCCGCAGCCTTTGAAAACGCCTTGCCGAGCGTTTACCCGTTGGATTTGCTTGTCGGCATTGTCGGTGCGGTGATTATCCGCTTGATAGTCTATGTCAAAGGGAAAAACGCGAAGAAATACCGCAAGGGCGCGGAGTACGGCTCTGCCCGATGGGGAAACGCCGAAGATATAAAGCCCTACATAGACCCGGATTTCCAAAACAACATCATTTTGACGCAGACGGAACGGCTTACCATGAACAGCCGCCCGAAGCAGCCGAAGTACGCGAGAAATAAGAACGTCGTCGTGATCGGCGGCAGCGGCAGCGGAAAAACAAGATTTTTTGTCAAACCTAATCTAATGCAGCTTCATTCCTCTTACGTCTTAACCGACCCGAAAGGTACGGTTTTGATTGAGTGCGGGAAGCTGCTGCAACGGGCGGGCTACCGCATTAAGGTACTGAATACGATTAACTTCAAAAAATCTATGCACTACAACCCCTTTGTGTATATCCGCAGCGAGAAAGATATTTTGAAGCTGGTAAATACGTTGATAGCGAATACCAAAGGTGAGGGAGAAAAAAGCGCGGAGGATTTTTGGGTAAAGGCAGAACGGCTTTTGTATTGCGCGTTGGTGGGCTACATCTGGTACGAAGCCCCCGCCGAGGAAATGAACTTTATTACCCTGTTGGAACTTATCAACGCCAGCGAAGCCCGCGAGGACGACGAGGAATATCAAAGCCCCGTCGATTTGCTGTTTGCCGACTTGGAAGAACGCGACCCCGACCATTTCGCGGTGAAGCAGTACCGAAAATATAAATTGGCGGCGGGCAAAACCGCAAAATCAATCCTCATTTCTTGCGGTGCGAGGCTCGCTCCTTTTGATATAAAGGAATTGCGCGATCTTATGTCCTACGACGAATTAGAACTTGACACGTTAGGCGACAGAAAAACAGCTTTGTTTTTGATTATGAGCGATACGGACAGCACGTTTAATTTTGTTATCGCTATGCTGCAATCGCAGTTATTTAATCTCTTGTGCGACAAGGCCGACGACGAATACGGCGGCAAGCTGCCGGTTCATGTTCGCTGCCTGTTAGACGAGTTTGCAAACATTGGACAAATCCCGCAGTTTGAAAAATTGATTGCCACAATCCGCAGCCGGGAAATCTCGGCTTCTATCATTCTGCAATCGCAGAGCCAGCTAAAAGCCATTTACAAGGACGCGGCAGAAATCATACTTGACAATGCCGACAGCACCTTGTTTTTGGGAGGGCGCGGGAAAAATGCAAAGGATATTTCGGAGAACTTGGGACGTGAAACAATCGACAGTTTCAACACTTCCGAAAATCGCGGCACGCAGGTTTCTCATGGCCTCAATTATCAGAAATTGGGAAAGGAGTTGATGACACAGGACGAAATCGCAGTTATGGACGGAGGAAAATGTATTTTGCAGTTGCGCGGCGTGCGCCCCTTTTTCAGCGATAAGTACGATATAACGCAGCACCCGAACTACAAATACCTTTCCGACTTCGACAAGAAAAACGCTTTTGACGTTGAACGGTATATGTCCACCCGTCCGGCAATCGTAAAGCCCGACGAACCCTTTGACATATACGAAATAGATTTGTCCGACGAGGACGCAGCCGCCGAATAAAAACGGCGGCATTTTTATTTCCAACAACATTTTTTGAGCCGTTTTAGCGGCAGAAAGCGAGGTTTATATGGATTTTTTCAACAGCGCAGTTGACGTATTGCAGACTTTGGTAATCGCGCTTGGCGCAGGACTTGGCATTTGGGGCGGCATTAACCTCATGGAGGGGTACGGCAACGATAACCCCGGCGCGAATGCTCATGTTACATTGAGAAGCAGTAACAAAAACGACAAGGACAGACGCTCCACGCTATTCCGTACAGCCCAAGGATAGATAGTAAAAAAACAGGTAATAACAGTTAACAGCGGTGCAGTATACACCGCTGTTAACTGTTACTACCTGTACAGATGGGGAATTAAGTGGAACACACTCTTAAGTATTACTTAATAGGAGAAACGGTTTCTGTAATATATTTTGCACCAATATCATCTGTAATTTCAGTATAAGTTATTAGATATGTCGTTTTTTCTGTCACATCATAATACTCAAACTGAACTTGATTTGATACTCGTTCAGAACTCCTAATCTTTCCTTGCTCTTCAACCGCAATACGAGATTTAAAAGACTCTGAAGCAGAAGTTATCGCTTCCTTTGACAAAATTATTGGGATGTTGGAAAGTGATTTTGTGGGAATATTATGTGGCTTTATTTCTCTGATTTCACCAGTAGTACCAATATAAAGGGTAATTGCTACGTTAGTTACAATATCACGATTTTTATAGTACACATCCACAACATACCCATCATCAGCATCGTAAATATAGCCAAGATACTTTTCTGTATCAAAGGATTCATTGTTTGTAAGTGCTAATTTGACAATCTCTTCAAATGTAGCGTTATTATCGTCATAATTCAAAAGTGACATATCACTTTGTTGATTACTCGACGATGATTTTGACGAAGTGATTGTGAGATTGCCATTGCCATAGTATTTTGCATTCTTTACACCAGAACCAGGAAGATAGATATAAGAATTTGCATCATTGATAGCTTGTGAAACTGTTTTTCCACCAGCCAAGGAATTATTATATCGTTTCAACCAGTTTGTGTGCGAACCAGCACTTACGGTAGTTGTCCAACCAACCGCTGCGTCTGCTCCTTGATCCACTACTCGTTTAGTAATATTATCACTTGTTGAGCCAGAACCTCCATTTTTATCGCCTCCTCCAGCGGTATTGCACCCTGCAAAAGTGATAAGTTTTTGGTTGGATGCAGTATTCCACAGGTTGGTATAACTGCTACTTGCAGTCCCAGACTGACATACTATCTTGTATGTTCCAAAACTAAGAACATCTGCATTGCCATGACCAGATAAAAAAAGGATGTCTGCACTCAAATTCTCACTTGTAAAGTCGCTTTTTGTTGGGGATTGGAGAGTAACCGTCGAGTATCCGGCATTTCCATAGGCGGTAGATGCATCAATAGCATCTTGTCGAGTATCTACACCATCGCCAAAATTTTTACCTGCTGATACAGCCAAACCACTACTTGCGTGTGCATTTACTGGTGTGAGAATGCAAGCTACGAACAGGAGAGCGGACAGCATACCCGATAAATACTTCCGTAAATTTCTTTTCATAATTTACTCCTTTCAGCTTAAAAAATTAAAGGGGAACAACAGAAATTCAGTCGCATCATAATAGGCGTCGTTCTCTTGTAATTTATGGTATTTTGTGTATGAATATAGAATAGCCTTATATGATACCGTTCCCCCATCCTTATATGTATATTTAATGGGAATACAACACAGTAACAATGTAATAATGATTATTATTACAATAATTTTCTTTTTTTTGATATTCATAGACAGCCTCCTATACAAATTCACATGAAAAAGCGCATAAGCCGACAATCAACAGTCTGACTTATGCGCCCATGTGAATGATTTTGAGTTGCTCTCTCCACAACTGGGGGCTACACCAAAATCGTGTACGCCATAAACCAAACTGCTTGCGACAGAAACGGAACATGACACTACCTCCAATCTTATAAATGTCGGACGGATTAAACCATCCGCAAGATAATTTTACCATATCAATAGCATAAACGCAACTCTTTCCAACAAAATCACTTGTAACATTTGTGTGAACACAAGCAGAGCCGAACACCCGTTGTCAACGGTAAAATGAACGGGCTGCCGCCCGCCGTATGACAAGTGCGCCCGCCCCTGCTATATGGGCAGACAAGGGGGGGAGCAACAGCCTAAAATGCTGTCGCTCCCCCTTTACTATGAAAACAAAAACTGAATAACGACGAGCCATGAGCCGCAGAGATTTTTTGAAATCCTGCGACTTTTTTTGCGTCCATTTTTCCCAAACCGGGCTTGCCTACCGTAGTAGTGATGAAAAAGAAAAACGTGTTTGGAAAAACTGCCGCCCTGTCCGTGGAGGGCAGCAAAGGAAAACACAAAACTTTTTCGCAGCCGTTTTCCCCAAATGCCCCTTTGAGTTGGCAAAAACGCTTTTTCATGTGGTGTTGGGAGTGAAAGGGAAAACGACAAAAGCCACGGCAGAGGAAGTCGGCAGCTTTGTAGAGCAAGATTCTACCACGGTGCCAAAATCCGCATATCTGCGGTTTTGCCCCTT